>FUFK010114571.1_pt1 | contig 10865 bp, 9 predicted proteins | sample 1021851 | NCBI WGS metagenome assembly FUFK01 (sample SAMEA51879418, study PRJEB19060) | metagenome
AGGATTGATGGTATTAGGATCTTTATTCTTTTCCTTAACTGTATCCCGCATAGCAGCAAGGTCAGCAACAGCAGGTATTCCTGTATAATCTTGCAGAAGTACTCTTGCAGGTCTATATGCAATTTCTGTTTTAGATTTTTTTGAATTTAACCACTCTTTTATCGCTAGAATCTGATCTTTATTAACAGTCACGTTGTCTTCATATCTTAGAAGATTTTCAAGTAAGACTTTAATTGATTTTGGTAATCTATTTATGCCCTCTAAGCCATTTTTCTCTGCTTCTTTTAGTGAAAAATAAGAATAATTTTTTCCATTTGCTGTTAGTTCTTTAAGACATTTAAATGAATTTTGTTTTCCTGGTTTCATAATTTTTTAGTAATAAAAAGTTGCTATACAACTTAATAAGAGTGCCGACATAACATAATTAAACCATTTAATAAATTTCTCATTTGTCGCGAATTTCCTCATAAATTTTCCAATTATAGTCCAAAAAATAATACTAATAACTGCAAACAAAAAGGCAATGCTTAATAGCCAAACAGAATATGAAATAAAGTTACCACCGGACTCTACATAGGTGGAAACTGCAATTATAGCAACAATTACACCTTTAGGATTTAAAAATTGATATAGAAATGTTTCAACAAAATTTACAGGTTTTAAATTATCACTTTCACTTGATGATTTTGAAAATGATATTTTGTAAGACAAATATATTAAAAAAATTGTTCCTGTAAAAATTAAACCTTTTTGGAGTATTGGATAAAGCTTAAATATATTTATTAAACCAAAGTTAATTACTGCTAGCATAAATGTAAAACCAAAAATTACTCCCAACATCAAAGGGATGGTTTTTTTAAAACCATGATTAAATCCAGAATGAGAGGCAACAATATTATTTGGTCCTGGAGAACAGCTCGTAACAAACATGAACAAACATAGAGACAGTAATTCAGGGTGCATGCTTATGCTACAGGCAAACCATTTTCTACTTTTTGGGTTGGGTGAACAAGAACAACCTTGCCTTCCTCATCTATAGAACCAAGTATTAAAACCTGAGAAACAATACCTGCTATATTTTTTTCAGGAAAGTTACATACTCCAATAACTTGTTTTCCAACTAAATTTTCCTCATTATAATAATGAGTTATCTGTGCTGATGATTGCTTAATTCCTATATCTTTCCCAAAGTCAACTTCAACAACAAGAGATGGTTTCCTCGCTTTTTCATTTTTTTTTACCGATATTACTGTTCCTACTCTGATGTCCACTTTGTCATAAATGTCGTAGGTTATTTGTTCTTTCATAGATTTAATATATAATTAAAAATAAATGAGTACAGGAAATAATTTAGAAGAGATATATAGTAATTCAATTAAAATACTAAAAGATTTAATTGCATTTAAAACTGTTTCTGGTGAAAACAATACTCAACTAATAGACTATTGTGATAACATTTTAAATTCATTAGGTGCGGTGTCCTTTAGAACATATGATGAAGAAGAAAAAAGAGTAAATCTATTTTCAACTATTAAAGCTAAAAAAGCGAGTAACAAAAAACCAATTATTTTATCTGGTCATACTGATGTAGTTCCAGTTTCTAAAGGATGGGCAACAGATCCTTTTGATGCAACCATTAAAGAAGATAAACTATTTGGTAGAGGATCATGTGATATGAAAGGATTTATAGCATGTGTATTGGCATATGCTCCTATTTTCTCCTCATCAAATTTGGATCGAGATATTCACTTCTCATTTACTTTCGATGAGGAAACTGCCTGTAAAGGTGCACCTATTTTAATTAAAGAATTAAAAAAAAGGGAAATACATAATTGTATTTGTATTGTTGGTGAACCAACTAACATGAAAATAATAGATGCACATAAAGGATGCTACGAATATACCACTTATTTTGAAGGTCTTGCAGGTCATAGTTCTCAACCAGATAAAGGTGTGAGTGCAGTTGAATTTGCAGCAAGATATGTAAATAAACTATTAGAATTAAAAGAAAAACTTAAAGAAAGACAGCTTAAAGACTCAATCTTTGATCCTCCCTACTCAACTTTGCAGGTTGGTGGAATTTTTGGGGGCATAGCACATAATGTAATTGCAGATAAATGTCATGTGAATTGGGAAACAAGACCAGTAGTTAAAGAGGATGGAATTTTTTTAAATAATGAAATAGATAAATTTACTAAAGAAATTCTTTTACCGGCAATGAAAAAAATTTATCCAGAATCATCAATTAAAAAACACATTATTGGTGAAATAACTGGTTTTGATAGAATTTCTAATTCAGAGGCATGTGAATTTGTTTCGAGTATAACAGGTGATAATTCTAGAGAAGTAGTTTCATTTGGAACCGAAGCAGGACTATTTCAAGAAATTGGAATCAGTACAGTTGTTTGTGGGCCCGGATCTATAAAGCAAGCACATAAGATAGATGAATTTATAAAACTATCTGAAATTAAAAAATGTATCAGTTTTTTAGATGGTGTAAAAAATAAATCTTTGAACTAATTCCAACCACCGATAGATTTTACTTCTAAAAATTCTAACAAACCTTCTTTTCCACCTTCTCTTCCTATTCCTGAGTGTTTAAATCCTCCAAATGGAGCGTCCACGGCGAGTGAAGCAGTATTAGCAACTATCATTCCTGATCTAAGTTTTCTTGCAACTCTTTTAACTTTTTCTTGATCCTCAGTTTGAATATAATTTGTCAAACCATAAGGGGTATCATTTGCTATTTCTATTGCTTCTTGCTCTGTTTCAAATGGAATTACAGATAATACAGGGCCAAAAATCTCAGTTCTAGCAATTTCCATATTATTATTTACATCAGCAAAAACAGTTGGTTTTACATAATAACCATCTTCTAAACCATCAGGTTTTCCAGGTCCTCCTGCTATTAAATTGGCACCTTCATCTATACCCTTTTTAATTAAACCTTGAATTTTATTATATTGTGTTTCTGATATTACTGGACCAATGTGATCTCCTTCTTTTTGGGGAATATCAACTTTATATTCATTAGCAAATTTTTTTAATCTATTAACTGCATCGTCATAAATTGATCTTTCTACCAGCATTCTTGTAGGTGCATTACATGATTGACCTGAATTTCTAAAACATCTTGCAGCTCCTCTTTCAATTGCCTCAGAATCTGCATCTTTAAAAATAATATTTGCTCCTTTTCCACCTAATTCAAGACTTACCCTCTTAAAGTCTTTTGCAGCATTTTGTGAAATTAGGGCTCCTGCTCTTGTTGAGCCTGTGAAAGATATCATATTCACATCTTTGTGACTGGTCAGTGCATTACCGGTAGTTTCTCCATCTCCATTAACTAAATTAAACACACCTTTTGGAAAACCTGCCTCATCAATAAGTTCTGCAAGTATTATTGATGATAAAGGTGCTAACTCAGAAGGTTTTAAAACCATAGTACACCCTGCTGCTAAAGCTGGGATTACTTTTAAACAAACTTGATTCATTGGCCAATTCCAAGGTGTTATTAATACGCAAACTCCTTTGGGTTCATAAATAATTCTCTGATCTTGTGCATGATCTCCTAAAGGTTTTTCAAAATCAAAAGCTTTAAGATACTTTATAAATGATTTTGTATGACTGGCTCCTGTACCAGTTTGTAGTTTCGATGCAAAATCTTTTGGAGCACCCATCTCCATCATTATTGCTTCTGTAGTGTCATTCCATCTTTTTTTATATAGCTCATAAAACTTTTCTAATAATTTAATCCTCTCCTCTTTTTTTGTGAAACCCCAAGTTTGAAAAGCAGTTTTTGCAGCTAACACTGCATCATCAACATCTTCTTTTCCGCCCAGTGAAATAACCGCACAACTTTTCTCAGTAGCAGGATTTATTACTTGAATGTCTTTAGGATTTTTAGGTTCTACCCATTTACCGTTTATGTAAAAATTTCTTTTTTCTAACATATATTAAGCTATCTGTTCTCTAGGATTTTGCAAACAAATTTGTCAATTCATAAACAATTGTTGCAGCTGCTAAAGAAGTTACTTCTGCATGATCATACGCTGGTGCTACCTCAACTACATCTGCTGAAACTAAGTTTAAGCCTGACAATCCTCTTATAACATTTACCATTTCTCTAGTAGTCATTCCAGCTATCTCGGGTGTACCTGTTCCAGGGGCAAAAGCTGGATCTAAGACATCAATATCTATGGATAAATATAAAGCATTGTCTCCTACTCTTTTTCTAATTCTCTCAACTATTTTGTCTATACCTTCTGTTTGAAATTCGTCACAATGAATTATTTTAAAACCAAAACTTTCGTCATTTTTAATATCTTCCCGGCTATAGAGTGGACCTCTAATTCCAACGTGCATTGATGCATCATCTAAAAATAAATTTTCTTCTCTAGCTCTCCTAAATGGTGTTCCATGAGTGTAAGGTGCTCCAAAATAGGTATCCCAGGTATCTAAATGTGCATCGAAATGGACTAATGATACAGGACCTTTATTTTTTTTATTAATTGCTCTAAGCAATGGAACCGCAATTGTATGATCACCACCTAGACTAATTATTCCTCCTACTTTATTTAAAAGATCTGTAGCACCAATTTCTATTTGTTTTATTGCTTCATCAATATTAAANGGATTACACGCAATATCTCCTGCATCAGCAACTTGTTGTACTTTAAACGGTTCAACATCGTAACTTGGATGGTAATTTGTTCTTAAATGTCTTGAAGCTTGTCTAATGCTTTGGGGTCCAAATCTTGCTCCAGGTCTAAAGCTCGTTCCAGAGTCAAAAGGAACTCCTACAATTGCCACATCACAACTTTCAACATCCCTTAGTTCAGGTAATCTTGCAAATGTAGATGGTCCTGCATATCTAGGAACTTTAGTTCCACTAACTGGTTGAATAGGATTTTTATTTTTTTCATTTTTCATTTTTAATTGTCTAAAGTAATATTATTTTAGCATATAGTTCTATAATTATTTAATGAGAATATTGTTTATTTTATTGTTGGTACTTCAATTTAACTTTGTCAAAGCTGATGAGATTAACTATCTATTAAAAATACCAAACTTAGAAATATATGATTTGAAAAGCCAAAATGGACTTAAATACCTAACAACTAAGAAAAATTTTCAAATTGGGGCTAAAAACAATATTAGTTGTGAAAAATTAGATAAAGAGAATTTGGATAATAGATTTTTATTAATCAAGAAAAATCTAGATTTATATAGTGATGAGTTTTTAGATAAAATAAATTTAAGATTTATAGTTCTTTGTCAAAATTTATTTATTTCAGAAATTAATACTGCTGGAATTCCAGACTATAAAAAGAGAACTTTAATATTAGATTTAATGTTTAATGAAAAATATTTTGAAAGAGTAATACATCATGAAGTATTTCATTTAATTCAAGATAGTTTTCCAAAAATATTTAATGAAGAAGTTTGGTCAAATTTTAACAAAAAAAAATTTGAGTACGCAGGATGTTCAACATGCACAGATAAATTAGGATTAGATATTTATAATAATACAAATGGATTCTTAACAGAATATTCTAAAACTATTCCCTCAGAAGATATGGCTGAAGTTTATTCTTTTATTGTAACAGATAAAGAAAACATTGATCAGATAAAAAAAATTGACCCTATAATATTTAATAAAGTTGAATTTATTAACTCAAAATTAAATCAAATAAATAATTTATAATTTTATCATGATAAAAAAAATACAAGCTTCAACCGGAGAAAAAATTTTATTAATTTTTTTGATATTACTTGCGATTATTTCGTTTTTGTTTTATTTCACCATAAAAAATAAGTGCCTGTTTGTAGAGAAAGTTGACTTACAAAGAATAAATTTTCAGAATACTGAAAATATTGTAGTTATGAATGTCGAATGTGGCGAGGTTATTATTGAACTATTGCCAAATTTATCTCCCAATTCAGTTGAAAGATTTAAATTTTTTATTTCAAATGGTTACTATGATGGATCTGCTTTTTATAGAGTAATCAAAGATACTTTAATACAAGCGGGAGATTTAGAGTACGGGAATATAGAAAATATTGACTACTATCGAGTAGGCAATGGTAAATCTAAGCTTGGTTTAATAAACTCTGAAATTAGTAATGAATTTGAGTTTAAGGCAGGTAGCATTGGACTAGTGAGAAGTGATGCTTTTAACACGGAGGACAGTGAATTTTTTATTCTGTTAAAAGATATTCCTCTATTTAATGGTGAGTATACACCAATAGGCAAAGTCATTTATGGATTAGATGCTTTGGCTAAAATAAAATCCTCTGATAAAACAGAGTATGTTCTGAGACCTGACTTTTTAATTGATTTTAAATTATTGGAACAACACAATTAAGAACACAATTATTATTGCAGTTGCATAATAATAAGGCATTTTCTTCTTCCAAGAAATTAGGATTTTAGTTGCAGTGTCTACTTGTTTTTTTGTGGGTTTATTTGCCATATTAATATTAGTTAACTAAGGGTTTTCCAGTTGTTAATGTGTGTTTAATTCTTTGTTGAGTTTTCTCTGTCTCAATTAATTTCATAAATGCATCTAACTCTAATTTATATAGATCATCCTCTGATAATGTATTATCTAAAGTTGTATCTCCTCCACTTAGAACTTTTGCCAACTCCTTTCCAACTTCCATGCCATGATCAAGAATAACTTTTTCATTATATAATTTTTCTAACATTTTTACCATTTTGTCATAAACAATATTTCCTGATAGTTTAAATGTACATTCCTCTGGAGGGAAAAAATCTTTATTATTTTGAATTATCTCTTTAGAAACCTCTAATAAACTATTTCTACTCATTATCTTTTTATCCTCAGGTCTTAAATATTTTAATGGCTCAGCTTCAATTGGTGAGGTTGCAGTTTTAGCATATCCAATAATATCAAAAACTTTTAAAGGAGCATAATCAGGATCATTTTTAGCCTCTTCAGTTTGAGACCATCTCCAAAGCATTTCTTTACATCCTCCACCTGCTGGAATTAATCCAACCATAGTCTCAACTAAGCCAACTACAATATTTGTATGAGATGCAACAAAGTTACTTTGGCATAAAACTTCAAAACCACCTCCTAGTGCCAATCCTGATGGCGCTGATACAACTGGATATTTAGAATATTTTAAATGTTTGCAGGTCTCTTGAAAATATTTAACAAACTTTTCAATAGATTTAAAATCTCCTTTGTCCGCAAAATTCATTGTGTAAGACAAGTTTACACCTGCTGAAAATTGCATTGCCTCATTTATTATTATTAAAGGTTTGTCCGTTGCATTTTTTAAGCTATCCATTGAGTCATAGTCTAAAGCATTAGCCTTAGTTGTGAATTCAACAATATTAAAATCATCAAATCTATAGGTTTCAGCAGAGTTATTTTTATCTAATTTAATGGCCTTTGGTTTTATTTTTCCTAAAGTTTCTAAATCAGTATATTGTTGTCTTTCACCATAAAAGTTTTCGTCTTTACTTTGTGATAAGTTTTCAAGAAACTTGTTGTTTTCAAATGTATCTATTCTCTCAAAAAAATCCTTAACACCGATTTCTTTTAACATTTCAAAAGGTCCCTTAGACCAGTTAAACCCTAGTCTCATTGCTTCATCAATATCATTAAATTTATCCGTAATACCTGGAACTAAAGATGATGCATATTTAATAATTTTTGAAATTACTGACCAAGCGTATTCACCGTATTTATCTTTTCTGTTAATAAGACCAACAATATCCATTTTTTCTGATCCTAAATTAAACTTTTTAGATAGTGAATATTCACCTGTTTCTAAGTTTATACCCTCTAGAATTTTTTTATTATCAGACTTATTCATTCTATAGAAACCACCTTTTCCTTTTCTTCCTGTGTATCCAGTTTCTATAAGTTTTTTTACCAATGGTATTTCTTTCGCCACAACTTGAAAGTCATCAGTTTCAGGTAGTTCTTTAATAAAGCTTTTCAAAACATCGGCCATCAAATCAATTCCAATTAAATCATAGAGGCCAAAAACACCTGTTTTTGGTATTCCCATTGGTCTTCCAAATACGGCGTCAGCTTCTTCAATTGTTAATTTCATTTTAAAAGCTTCGGTCATAGCAACTTGCATAGCGTATACACCAATTCTATTTCCTAAAAATCCTGGAGTATCATTACAAATTAATGCTCCTTTTCCTAAATCTTTTTCACAAAAACTTTTAAGTGAGTTTATTTGATCTAAATCATTATTTTCATTTTTTACTATTTCTAACAAATCCATATATCTGACTGGATTAAAGAAGTGAGTTATACAAAAATCTTTTTTTTCATCATCTGAAAGTTTCTCTGAAAGAACCTTTATCGGAATAGAAGATGTATTTGAAGAAACTATTGATCCTTTCTTTCTTTCTTTAAAAATTTTTTCATAAATATTATGTTTAATATCAATTCTCTCAACGACAGCCTCAACTATCCAATCTGCTTCACCGACTTCATTAAAATTATCATTTATATTTCCAACATTAATATTATTTATTTTTGACTTATCTATTAATAAAGGAGGTCTAGACTTTAAGATTNTCTCTCTAGCTTTTTCAGAAATTTCGGTGGTTAAGTCTAATAATGTTACTGGAACATTTGCATTACATAATTGAGCAGCTATTCCACTACCCATTGTACCTGACCCTATAACTACTACTTTATTAATTTTCATATTGAGAATAAAAGCTTATAATGAATATCTTATTCAAGAGCAACTTAAAGCCGNTAAATATTTTAATATTATTATTTAATTATTTTNGTAATTGATGGAATTATTGCCACTGCTAGAGCAATTTTGAATAATTCACTTGGTAAAAAAGGATATAGACCACCAGCTAAAGCCTTTTCATAACCGATAACTGAGCCCAAATAACCCACCCCAACAATAAAAATAATAGAAGTTGCTATCAAAAGAGAAATTAAACTTTTAATATAAGAGTCGTTAAAATTTCTTTCTGCTAAATAGCCCACAACACCAGCTGCGATAGTCATTCCATAAAGATAGCCAGCTGTAGGACCTGTTAAATAAAGTAATCCACCACCTTTTGCAAAAACTGGAAGTCCAATAGCTCCTTCGAANAGATATAATAAGAGNGTAAAAAACGCTAACTTTGAACCGAATGTCATTCCAATNATAAAAACTGCAAAAGTTTGCATTGTCATTGGAACTGGCCAAAATGGAACTTGAACTTTTGACGAAAAAGCTAGGATAAGTGTACCTATTAACATCAAAGAAATATTCTGAAAATATATATTTATTCTAAAATCAGATAATAAATTTTTAATTAAAGTAGAATTATTTTTCATCTTAGAAGGTATATAAACATACTTAAATAAAAATTTAAAATAATAAATATAAAACTTTAATTAATCTGGACTTTTTGTAATTCTTTTAGTGGTATGTGGCATCTGATAGAGTTTCCACTGCTAGTTATTTGCCAAGGTGGTACTTCATTTTTACAAATATCACCCAGTATTCTTGAACATCTCCCCTGAAAACTGCACCCTTTTTGTGGTGGTTTTTCTTCTACTATATCCTCAGCAACTAATTTTGGTTTGATATCTGGATCTGGTTCTAACACTGCTCCTAACAAAACCTCTGTATAAGGGTGTGATGGAAATTGATAGACATCTTTTGATGGTCCCACTTCACACAATCTTCCTTGATAAAGAACAGCAACTCTATCACTTATAGCTCTTACGACAGCTAAATCATGTGAAACAAATATATATGTAGTTCCAAAATCTTCTTTAAGTTGCTGTAACAAATTTAATACTGCCGCCTGAACTGATACATCCAACGCAGATGTTACCTCATCACATAATATTATATCTGGTTTAGCTGCAAAAGCTCTTGCAACTGCAACTCTCTGTTTTTCACCACCAGATAATTGTCTAGGGTACCTAGACATATAAAATTCTCCAAGTCTTACCTTTTGTAATAGGTCTATAATATTTTTTTTTAATTCTTCACCCTTTAAACCAAAATATAACTTTAATGGTTGCGCTATTATTTCTTCAACAGTATGGTTTGGGTTTAATGACTCATCTGGATTTTGAAAAATTAATTGAATGATTCTTAAATCATTGGGATCTCTCTCTTTGAGGTCAGACGATAAGTTTCTTTTTTGATCAAATTTTATTATTCCACCTTTGGTTCTAAGTAACCCAGCAATAGATTTAAGAATTGTCGACTTTCCACTACCTGACTCTCCAACTAGAGCTATAGTTTCACCCTTCTTGATATTAATATTAATATCTTTAACAGTTGGGTTGTCATCAGAAATTCTATTTAACACTTGATCTAAAAGTTTTTGCTTAGCATAACTTATTGAGACTTCTGATAGGTTTAATATTTCTTTATCCTGTAAACTTGTCTTAATTTTATTTACAGTTTGATTAACCTGACTATCATTCATTAAACTCTTATGATTAAAACATCTAACACTAGTGTTTAATTTTTCTAAGTACTCAAGTTGAGGAGAGTTATTTTTACATTTTTCTTCTGAAAAATTGCATCTATCAAAAAAACTACAGCCTCTATGGATTGTTCCAGGTTGAGGTTGACTACCAGGCATTGATTGTGGAAGTCCTGCTAGTGATAATTTTGGGATAGATTTAAGCAAACCATAGGTATATGGATGAATTGGTTTTTTAAGAATATCTCTCGAGGGTCCCTCTAAAACAATTTCTCCTGAATACATTACAATAATACGGTCACTTACTTGAGCTATTGCTCCTAAGTCATGACTAACATAAACCATTGATGTTCCGGTGTCTTTGGCGATGAAATTAAGCAGTTCTAAGACGTGAGCTTGCGTTGTTACATCTAAG
>FUFK010803251.1_pt1 | contig 10864 bp, 10 predicted proteins | sample 1021851 | NCBI WGS metagenome assembly FUFK01 (sample SAMEA51879418, study PRJEB19060) | metagenome
AGACGAAAATGTATAATAATAAAGATGTTCTAGCAAAAAATAATAAAGGTAAATCAACTATAAAAAAATTATTTAATAAAATTAAAAAAAATCCTGGAAAATTTATAACTAGAGATCAACTTGTTAAAAATAAATACAGAGCTATTTCAGATTTCATATCGGGTATGACTGATAGATATGCAATTAATTTAAATAATAACTATAAATGAATATTTTTGAACAATTTTTAGATAGAATAAAAGAAACTTTATTAGATCTTTCTAAAAAAGGAGATTTAATTTTACCTGATACACTTAACGGTATCACTGCAGAAATGCCACCTCCGCAACTTCCAACTGACGAAGAGCCCAATTCTTCTGAAATGCCACCTCCAGAAGAACCGCAACCAGAGGTTGAATCGTCTCAAGAAGCGGATTTGCCCTCTGGCGTACCACCAATTCCTGAGGAAGGCTTACCTCAAGGGTGGACCATGGAGCAGTGGGCCTATTATGGTGAAAAGTGGTTAGAACAAAATAAGGGCGAATAATCTCCGGAAATTGGCTAATTGCTCGCTATCCCGCGCCCGCGCCTGCGTGTGCGAGGCCTTATGACCCCCACATGGGTCGGCGGATTGCTGGATTCTGGAGCGTGATTTCCTATGTACAACGGTCAACAACCAATTTTCATTCTCAAAGAAGGAACGACTAGAACGAGTGGTAAGACTGCACAAAGCAACAATATTGCCGCCGCAAAGGCAGTTTCTGATGCCGTTAGGAGTACCCTTGGTCCAAAGGGCATGGACAAGATGTTAGTCGATTCTATGGGTGATGTTGTAATCACCAATGATGGAGCGACAATCCTCAAAGAGATGGATATTGAACATCCCGCTGCAAAGATGATAATTGAAATCGCAAAGACGCAGGAACAACACTGCTTCGATGGAACAACTAGTGCGGTTGTAATTGCTGGAGAATTACTAAAGCGCAGTGAAGATTTGGTTGAACAAAACGTTCACCCAACAGTCATTTGTGAAGGATTTAGGCTTGCTTCGGATAAGGCTGCTGACCTTATCGACGCTCATGCAATCGAGGTTAACGAAGAAAAATTACACGAGGTCGCAAAGACCGCATTAACTGGAAAGAGTGCAGGCGCGGTTAAGGAATTCCTTGCCGATATATCCGTAAGGGCAGTATTGGCAGTGGCGCAAGATTCTGATGATGGAGTAGTTGTCGATTTAGACGACATCAAGATTGAGAAAAAGCAAGGCGGCTCAATTAAGGATAGTACGTTGGTGGATGGAATTATCCTAGATAAGGAAAGAGTCCACTCAGGAATGCCTCGTTCTGTAGCGGGTGCTAAGGTTGCGTTGATTAATTCCGCAATTGAAGTAAAGAAGACCGAGGTAGATGCAAAGATTCAGATTACAGATCCAAATATGCTTGCTCAATTCCTCGATGAAGAGGAGGCCTTCCTGAAAGGGCTAGTTGACACAATCATTGCCAGCGGCGCAAATGTTGTAATCTGCCAGAAGGGAATTGATGACCTCGCTCAACATTACATGGCCAAGGCTGGTCTTTTCGCAATCCGTAGAGCAAAGAAGAGTGATATGGAAGCACTGTCAAAAGCAACTGGTGGAAATATCATCACAAATATCGACGACCTTAGCGACGGAGATCTCGGTAAAGCAGCAAAAGTTGAAGAGCGAAAAATTGGAGATTCCGATATGGTGTTCATTACTGGTTGCCCTCAAGCCAAGAGTGTTAGCGTACTACTTCGAGGCGGTACAGAGCACGTCGTAGATGAAATCCGCCGCGCCTTCGACGACGCGGTGGGAGTAGTTGCAGTGGCTCACGAAGATGGAGCGGTTTTGACCGGTGGTGGATCGGTTTTAGCTGCGATTAGCCGAGACCTACGCTCCTATGCAGAAGGAATTGGTGGTAGAGAACAGATGGCTATCGAAGCCTTTGCAGGCGCTCTAGAGGTTATCCCACGAACTCTAGCTGAGAATGCTGGATTAGACCCAGTAAACACAATCATTGATCTTCGAAAGGCACATTCCGAAGGCCTCTCTTCACATGGAGTGAATGTCTACGATGGCGGAGTAGTGGATATGGCAGATAGCAAGGTCTACGAGCCAAGCCGAGTTGTTGAACAGGCGGTTCAAAGTGCGTCTGAGACCGCAGTAATGATTCTCAGAATTGACGATGTAATTTCCAGCAAGGGTGGGGGCGGACCCGACCCTGCTGACTTTGATGGCTTTGATATGTAGGGTCTAATACGACCATAGGTCGTAACCCTAGTTTACATCAAGTTCAAGAATCGCTTTCCGCTGGGGCAACCATCAATCGGGGCTGAGTTAGGAAGATGGCTATAGTCAGCGTCTATATCGAAGAGGGTTGTATCACCTGTGATGCATGTGAAGAGACCCTCCCAGAAGTATTCCATGTGACAGACGACACTTGCTACATCAAGGCCGATGTCCGCCTTGATGGCGGCTATGATAGGAACGAAGGAAAAGCCGCTCTAAAACCCGAGACTCTATCCCAATTCCAAGATGATCTTCTAGATGCAGCCGACGGCTGTCCTGTGGATGTAATCATCGTCGTAGAAGGCGGAGAAGTAGAGGCTACTGTCGAGGAAGAAGTACCTGCTGTAGTCCAAGAAGTTGTGCCGGAAACAGTAGTTGAAGAGACTGTTGAGGTGGCTGGAGATGACCTAGAACAACTTCTGAGTGCTGGTGACCGAAGTTTAGCAATTCTATTCGGTTCACAATCAGGAAATTCCGAAGCCTTGGCAGCTAAGTTTGCTAAGCAGGCGTCAGACTACGGGCTTCAGGGCACAGTCTACGACATGGATGGTTTTGACTTCGCATCTCTTTCCGCTATGAAGCGTGTTCTGATCGTTTGTTCAACTTGGGGAGAGGGAGAAATGCCAGATAATGCCGAAGACCTTTGGCAGGTGGCAAAGAAGTCATCACCTGGTTCACTAAATGGAGTTCATTATTCAGTTCTAGCACTTGGAGATACAGGTTACGAATTATTCTGCGAATCCGGAAAGGATTGGGATGAGCAGTTAGAGAAGTTAGGGGCAACTCGTCTTGTAGATCGAGTGGACTGTGATGTTGACTACGAATCAATGGCTGCCGCTTGGGCAGTGGACTCATTGGCTGCTATGGCTGCTGTCGACGGCACTGGTGTATTCCACGAAGATATGGTGGAAGCAATCAAAGAATACGTTGCAGGTGGGGATGAAGGTGCCGATGGAGAAGATGGATTTACTGTACCCGATATTTCCGCAGAGTCGATTCAAGCTGAGATTAGCATCTTCCGTTATGACCCGGAGGCCGCAACAACCGGCTCTGACACATGGATTTGTGCAATGCCCGGTCACTTGAGCCTGTTAGAGGCACTTAGAACAATCAAGAGCACTCACGATGGTAGCCTTTCATTCCGTGATGGTGCATCCGATGACTCAACTACTGCGATTTGTGTAAATGGTCGTTTAGTGCTACCTGGATTAGTTCGTCTAGACGCGGTAGCACCAACTCGTGATGGTACACTTAGACTACGAATTGACCCGTTACCTGGATTCGATGTAATTCGAGATTTGGTAGTCGATCACTGGTCAATGGAGCGTCGAAGAGAATCTACCGAACCTTGGATGGTTGCCGCAACCCGAGAAGGCACCGCAACCATGCAAGGAAACATTGGATTGATGGAGCCTAATGTTGCAACCGCTTTACACTCAATTACTGACTTTGGTAGTCCAGCCTTATTGCAAGCATCTTCCGATGCAGTCCCACATGCAAATGGGTACCTTGGACCTGCAGTTTTGGCGTCGGTTTGGGCAAGGAGGAATGACCCTAGGTCCTCTGCTTCTTCTGTCAGCGGGCTTGATGAAATATTGGCTAGTTCGAATGGAATCAAGGCTGAAACAGACCTTGCAAGTATCCGTAGGCAAAATGGTTCTGGATTAGTCGTATCAGAAGCCTTGTTAGACGCAAAAACACATGTCTTAGAGCGCGATGCATTCAATGGGCGCCACGGTAAGCATGTTTGGTGGTACACATGGACTCTCAAGTCAAGTGGAAAGGTCAATGACACCGTGTTATATCGTCAGGTTTTGGGTCCAATTGGACTATTGGGTAATGTGACATCTGGCGTGACCGCTAGAATGATGACTGGATTTAGCCGTACGGGTGGTGACATGATTACTGATATGCTAGCTTTCATTGCTCCACCCGCAGGTATTGGAAAAATGCCACGTCAATTCAATTCATCCGTGAATAATCACCATGAAGTGGTGGCGATATTCAACGAATTAGACGGTAGGTTCTGAGGTGAGAATATGGCAATAAAATATGCATATCATCCAGGAAACGTCTCTCACAGCAGTTCTCCAGAAGTCGCTGTGACTATGGAGTCTTTCGCCCGAGCAATGGGGATTACTCTAGTTCCCCTGCCGGGTGCAACAAGTTGTGGAGCAGGAATTGTTCGCCAAGCAAATCGCAGACTCCAACTTACTCTGAATGCTCGAACATTTGCTATGGCAGAAGCAGAGGGTCTGAACATCCTTACTCCATGTGCTGCAACCGCTGGAAATCTACAAGAGGACTTGATGGCATTACAATCAGACCAAATTCTCATGCAAGAAGTCAATGAGACTCTGGAGAATACCTGTGGATTAACCATGACTGGTGAGGTAGAGATTCACCACATTTTACACGCTTTAGTAGACGAAATCGGCCTTGATAAACTAGGAGAGAAGGTCAAGAATCCAATCGATTTCACGGTCGCAGGATACTACGGTCCAAATATACAGCAAGAGGGTGCTTGCGGCGACGACGACGTATACGATCCAAATTATCTTGAGCAGGTAATTTCGACTTTGGGAGGGACTCCAGTAAGTTGGGAAGCAAGGACCCAAAGTGTCGGTGTCCCGGGTATCTTTGCAGAAGAACCTACGGTAATGAAACAGGCTGCTGAGGCCCTATCCGAAGCAAAAGCAGAGGGNGCAGACNTAATTGTNAGCGCGTGCAATCTGTCCCAAGCAGTACTCGATATTTACCAAGGTAAAGCCGGTAGAAATACAGGACTTTCAACAAATATTCCGGTAATTCATCTTTGTGAGATGCTTTCGTTTGCACTTGGATGCCACAACAAGAGATTGGCTCTATTGAGGACTAGAATCGCAGTAATCGGCGATTGATTTTACTCTTCGACCGGGTTGAATTGTTCAAGCCCTGTCTGACCTCTTGGTCTGAATGTAGAGGGTGGAAGTTGCCCGGAGTCAGTGGATTCGTTTTGATCGGTAATTTCTTCAACTTCCTTGAGAACGGGTCGATTTTTTTTCCTAACTGCAATAACGAACTCAGTCGCGGAAATTTTACTTCCATTTTCGACAACTGAGAAGTTACTCAAATTAGATAGATCAACATGTGTACTGCGAGCAAGTTTACGTCCAACTCTAGCAACGGCTCGATGCATGTTTTGCTCACGTCGAAGAGCCGCCGCTCGTGCCCCCTCATCACGGGTATCTTCAGCGATTAATACCACAACATCTCCATCGCGTTGTCTCCCTGTTCTACCTCTTCTTTGGATTGTCCGAATCTCACTTGCAACCGGCTCGTAGAAGATCACCAAGTCCGCGGTTGGTATGTCCAATCCTTCTTCTCCAACACTAGTTGCTATCAGTACATTTCCTTCTCCTGCACGGAAGGATTCGATTCGCTCAACTTGTTGTTTTTGAGTCAAACCTGTTCCGCTACCTCGTTTGCTTTGACCGATGAATTGTATCGGCCTTACATCCTTTAGATTTAGTAAAGCGGTTTCCAATGCACTGACTGTGTCTCTATAGGTCGCAAAGACAATAATTCTTGATTCTGGGTCACGGCGTATTCTTTCTCTTACCAGCCTTCTAACCGCTCCAACTTTACTATGAGATTCGGGCATTTCTGCTAGGCTGTCGCGAAGGCTCCTAATCCTCGAATCTCTAAGCAAATTTCGGGTATTTTTCTTTCCCGCATCTTCACCGGTTTCCTTTCTGTCGAGAAATTCTCTCGCTGCTGCCAATCCTTGGCAAAGAAGGTGGTTGATTAGGTGGTGGAGGGACATGGCTAGGCCGATTCTACTCATAGAACCATAAGCATCTGATTGACCTCTGCGAACTGCTAAATTTGCTCGTTCCATTGCATTAGCAAGACCTCGATGAGTTACTGCACCTGGCATCACATACCTACCCAATCTTCTTTCTCTTTCGACAATGGATTCCTGCCATCGAACTAAGGGTTCTGCTAACTCGCGAATCTCATTAGGCACTCTCACTTTCAATTCTTCAATATCGAGATTCGCTAAGTGTTCTGAAAGCATATTATCTTCTGATGTGCGTAGGTGGATACGGGCTACTCCGAGCCTATTACATATTTCTTCGACCTTTTCAGTATTCGAGCCGGGGCTAGCGGTCATTCCGAGAATCAATGGCTCATTTGCGAACTCTAGGTATAGGTCAGCTACCTGTGCCTCTGCTCGCTCTCCCGTTGAGTGATGCGCCTCATCGATAATCAACAAACAACAATCAGATAGATCGAGCAATCCTCTGTTTACATCGTTGCGAACTACCTGCGGAGTAGAAACTACCAATCTACCCCTATTCCACATCCCTTCTCTTTTGGTTGGTGGGATTGCTCCGCTCATCGAAATCGGTTTGGTCAAATCCTTGTCAAATACTAATTCTAAATCGTCTAAGTGTTGTTTGACTAGAGCCGCAGTAGGAGCAATCATCAATGCCCACCCATTTGTTCTCTCTAGCATCTCGGCCATGGCCATCCAAGCAACAGCCGTTTTTCCCGCCGCAGTGGGTAAGACAAGTAGGGTCGAACTAGACAATGCAACATCCACTGCTTCCAGTTGATAGGCCCTAGCCTCAACAACTCCATCTTGGAGTCCGTTGTGGTGAAGGCCAGTGCTCATGGGCCCCGTGTTTCGGGGTCAGGGTTCAAAATACTTACACTACCCCCCCTCTTTCACTTACACCCCATAGGGGTGGAATTTTTCAATACCCGATTCGTTCATATAGGGTATGGAAGTCGCAAGGCCGCTCACTACGTGAGGCACCAGACACCACAGGGCTCTGTACTAATATCCCGGAAATCCGAATTCCACTCGGAAATCGGCTTTCGGTGTCACGGTTCCTCCCTAACGTGGTGGCCCGGTTCGAATCCGCTTCGGCGGCAAACTTTCCGGTAAATACTGGAGGACATACAAATGGCAGACCGACATAACCCCAAGAGGGGCAGCATGGGCTTTAGCCCTCGCAAGAGGGCGATCCGACCTTATGGAAGGATTACTTCTTGGCCTGAAAGCGATGCAACTGAGATTCGAGTTCAGGGATTCGCAGGATGGAAAGCCGGAATGACTCACGTCTTGATGAGAGACACAAACCCCAACTCTACTTCAGCCGGTCAAGAGGTTCGAAAGGCAGTTACTGTTGTTGAGGTTCCTCCGATGAAAGTTCTAGCCGTTCGTGGCTACCATATGACTCCTTACGGTATGCAAACCGCAGGAGAAGCTTGGGCTAATTCCGATGAAGGTCCAACTGGCCTTCACCCTCGCTTCGCTAACCAGACTCGCGGAGAGCGCGATGCTGAAGAAGGACGAAAGCCTTCGAAGCGTGCTGGTCGAATTCCTCTAAGAGATGTGCAAACCAATGAAGATGCATTCGAAGCACTTTCCAACGCATCTCTTTGTGATGTGCGCATCATAGTTTCAACTCAACCTGCTCTAGTAAAGAGCGTACCATCCAAGACTCCAGAAATCATGGAAGTTGGTTTAGTTGGTGGAGATAACGCTGCAAAGCTCGAATGGGCTAAGGAGCGATTAGGCGGAGAAATTACCGTTGCTGATGTTTACGATTCTGGCCAAGAGATCGACGTTGTTGGAATCACCAAGGGTAAGGGTTTCCAAGGTGTTGTCAAGAGATTCGGAGTCAAGCTACTGAGCCACAAGAACTCAAAGAAGCGCCGTCAAATCGGAAACATGGGTGACTTCGGTACCGGTTACGTCCGCAAGACAATCCGTCAAGCAGGTCAGATGGGGTATCATCAGCGTACAGAATTGAACAAGCGCGTACTCCGAATATCAAATCCAGACGAGTCAGATGTGACTCCAGCTGGTGGCTTCCTACACTACGGAGAAGTCACCAATCCTTACATGATAATCCAGGGTAGTTTACCAGGTCCAGCAAAGCGCCTTCTGCGCTTCCGTGACGCTGTTCGCCCCAATTCAAAACTGCATGAAGTGGACCTGACCTATGTCAGTACTTCGAGCAAGCAGGGAGTGTGATAATATGAAGACAAAATCATACAATCTGGTAAACACCGTAGAGCAAGAAGAAATGGACGCAGGTCTACTGGCTGAGATGTACGAAGTCGAGGCAAAGGATGGCAAATCCGTAACTCTACCTTCTGTATTCAGTTCGGAAATTCGTGAAGATCTAATTCGAAGGTCAGTTTTGGCTAGTCGGGCAAACCGTCGCCAAGCATACGGTCATCGAGAACACGATGGTAAGCGTGCACCTCAAGCGGGAATGAAGCACTCTGTTGAATGGTGGGGTAAGGGACGAGGTGTCTCTCGAATTATGAGAAAAGCAGGACAGCGCACTGCTGCTCAGAACCCTCACACACGTGGTGGTCGAAGAGCTCACGGCCCTATGGTCGCAAAGGACTGGTCTCAGAAGATTAACAGCAAGGAAAATACAAACGCTCGCAATTCCGCAATTGCAGCTACAGCTAATTCCGAAGTCGTCGCAGCACGAGGTCATCAATTCGATAGCGAAGTCCGATTCCCAATCGTAATTGATGGATATGTTGAGAGTCGCGAAGAAGGAGACGAGAAGTATTCCATAGAATCAATTCCTCTACAGTATTCAACTCGTAAGTTTGTCGCCATGATGGAAGGTCTTGGACTAGGTGAAGATCTAGATCGTGCTCGAACAGGCCGCAATATTCGAGCAGGTAAGGGAACAATGCGGGGCCGAAAGTACAGGACTCCGAAGAGTATTCTATTGGTTGTCGCTCAGTCTGACGGCTTAGCTAAGGCTGCTCGCAACGTTCCTGGAGTCGATGTTGTCGCTGCAAAGGACCTCAGCGCTGAGGATTTAGCACCCGGTGGCGATGCAGGCCGTCTCACAGTTTGGACCAAGGATGCAATAGGAGCACTGGAGTGATTGACATGGTAGACCCGTATGCTATTATCAAGATGCCTTGGATTACTGAGAAGACACTCGAAGCTCGCCGAGTTGCCGACCAAGAAGGTGGCTTTCGTGAGAATAACAACAGAATCGAATTTATCGTTAGGCGCGAAGCGACAAAAGCCGATATCAAAGCAGCAGTTGAGGAACTACTCGACGTTCAGGTTGCTAAGGTCAACACGAAGATTACTGTCACAGGCAAGCACGCATCCGTGCGCCTTGCCGATGGATATGATGCGGAGGAAGCAGCGCTCAAGTTAGGAGCATTCTGATGAGGTGATATTATGGGTAAGCGAACACGTTCACAACGCCGCGGTTCAAGTCCAAAGAATCGGGTATCAAGTCACAAGTTCCCTGCAGCCAACCGTATCCCACGCGTAAGCGAGAAAATGGGCGAGGTAACTGACCTAGTTCACAGTGCGGCTCATACTGCCCCTCTTGCTCGCGTCAAGTTCGAAGATGGAACAACAGCTCATATCGCAGCACCAGAAGGTGTTTCAGTTGGACAGGAATTGGCCTTCGGAGACAATGTAAGCTTGCGACCAGGCAATGTAACCAAACTCTCAGAGATCCCTGAGGGCACTCCAATCTGTAATGTTGAATCACGCCCAGGAGATGGCGGTAAGTTCGCTCGCTCTGGTGGTAACTCTGCAGTATTGGAAACCAGAATGGGCGACAACGTGAGAATCAGAATGCCTAGTGGCTCTCTGAAAGATCTTCCAGCATCTTGCCGTGCTACTATTGGAGTACTAGGTGGACACGGAAGAACCGATAAGCCACTGATGAAGGCTGGTGCTGCTCACTACCGTCAAAAGGCTCGAGGAAAGCTCTACCCAACAGTCAGTGGTGTTGCAATGAATCCAGTCGACCACCCACACGGTGGTGGAAACCACCAGGCGGTTCACGGACCTAACTCAGTTGGCCGTAATGCACCACCTGGTCAGAAGGTAGGAAACATCGCTCCACGCCGAACCGGACGTGGTAGGACAAGGGAGCAATGAGGTGTGAGATATGGCACGTAAATCAAAGAAGATGTTCCGCTCACCTAAGACTGCCCGACGTCAGGCTCGAAAGCGCCGCTCGACGATTGCTGAGCGACGCAAGAAAGAGTTCCTTTGGCGTGGATTAACCATCGAGGAGTTGACTGCACTTCCACTTTATCCTCCAGAAGATAATCCAGAAGCACCTTGTATCGCTACATTGATGCCTTCTCGCGCCAAGAGGTCACTATCTCGTGGTCTTTCTGAAGAAGCAGAGAAATTACTAGAGAAGATTCGTGCAAATGGTGGCTCCAAGATGATTAAGACACACTGCCGAAGTATGTACGTATTACCAGAGATGGTCGGTACAACAATCGGTGTACACAATGGCCGCGACTTCGTCAAGGTCGAACTGATTCCAGAAATGATAGGGCACGCCTTGGGCGAGTTTGCTCCAACCCGCAGATCAGTAACGCACACTGGTCCTGGTGTAGGTGCTACTCGATCAAGTAAGCACGTGGCATTGAAGTGAGGTGAAAAAGAATGAGTCGAATTTCAGGTAAGCCACAATCCGGATACACTCAATTGCTTGAGGGGTCGAATCTAGCAACTGCACGTGCAGTAAACCTAGACATCCATCACAAGCACTGCTACCAAAT
>FUFK010074460.1_pt1 | contig 10863 bp, 15 predicted proteins | sample 1021851 | NCBI WGS metagenome assembly FUFK01 (sample SAMEA51879418, study PRJEB19060) | metagenome
TGTCTCTTTGAATGAATTTGAGCCTGCAGCTGGTGTTAAAGTTTCTAAAATTATTAATTTAGCAGAAGACATTGCTAGAAACACAAGTTCAGAGTCTGCAAGGATAGCTACAATACCTGGAAGTAATACTGTTGGCATTGAACTGCCCAAGGTATCAAGAGAAAATGTTTTTTTAAGAGAAATAATTTCAGATAAAAATTTTAAAAAAAGAGATATAAAATTACCAATTGCTCTTGGTAAAAGTATATCTGGAGAGCCTATAACTAGCGATTTAAGTTTGATGCCTCATTTATTAATAGCCGGAACTACTGGCTCGGGAAAATCAGTATGTATAAATACAATTATCTTATCACTAATTTACAAACATACCCCAGATATCTGCAAGTTCATTTTGATCGATCCAAAAATGTTAGAACTTTCAACTTATGAAGGGATTCCACATTTATTATGTCCAGTTATTACTGAAGCAAAAAAAGCAGCATCTGTTTTGGGTTGGGTAGTTAAAGAAATGGAAAGCAGATACAGGTTGATGACAAAAGTGGGGGTAAGGAACATTGATGGTTATAATGAAAAGCACAAAGTTAAGATGCCTTATATTGTTGTGATTGTTGATGAAATGTCAGATCTTATGTTGGTCGCTGGTAAAGAGATTGAAAACTACATTCAAAAGTTATCACAAATGGCTAGAGCAGCTGGAATTCATATAATAATGGCAACACAAAGACCAAGTGTAGATGTAATAACTGGAACGATAAAAGCTAATTTTCCTACTCGTATTTCNTTTCAAGTAACTTCNAAAATTGANAGTAGNACAATTTTAGGNGANCAAGGNGCTGANCANCTNTTNGGNAAAGGNGACATGTTATATATGTCNTCAGCNAACAGGATNACAAGNATACATGCACCTTATGTNTCNGAANTAGANATAGATAANGTAAATAACTTCCTNAGAAATCAAGCAGAGCCAGACTATATTGATGAAATTTTAAACTTTGCTGATGAAAAAGAGATTAATGAAAAAAACAAGGATAATTCTGAGACAGATGAATTTTATAATGAAGCTCTTGAAATAGTTAAGTCTGAGAGAAAAGCATCTACCTCGTTTTTGCAAAGAAAGTTACAAATTGGATACAACAGGGCTGCAAGAATTATTGATCAAATGGAAGCAAATGGTGAAGTTAGTAAAGCTAACCATGTAGGCAAAAGAGAAGTTTTAAAATAGTGAAGTATATAATTTTTATTTTAATATTCTTTTACCCTTTAAATATTTTTGCATCATCAAAGCAACTAATAAAAAATAAATTAGAAACTACTAATAATATATCTTTTAAATTTATTCAAAAAATTGGAAAGAAAACTGAGGAAGGAGAATGTATAATTTCATACCCAAAAAAAATTTTATGTAGGTATGATGATATTTATAATAAAATTTTAGTATCTAACGGAAGATCACTCGTGATAAATAGTAAAAAAATTAAAAATTATTTAAGATACCAACTTAAAGACACTCCTCTTGATTTAATTTTAGATAAAAAATTTCTACTAAATAAACTAGATCAGGTGGAAACAATTGAAGAGAACGATGAAACTTTCTCTTTTGAAATTATACATAAAAATAATTTATTAAATATTTTTTTTGATAAAGTTAGTTATGAAATTATAGGATGGAACACAACTGACATTTATCTTAACAAAGTTGAAACTAAGTTGTCTAATGTGGAAACAAATATAATGATCGATGAAAAAATATTTAGAGTTCAAAATTATATCAACTAATATCTATATTAATACTTTCAGATTTAAAAATTTTCATACCTCTTCCTAAATAATTTTTTAAAGCATGTTTGTGGTCTAAAGAACAAGTATGCAGCCAAACTTTCTTAGTATTTTTTCTAAATCCTAGTTTCAAAGCCTCCGATAAAAGATAACCACCATATTTTTTTCCAATAAATTGATCAAGGATACCGAAATAAGCTACTTCACATTTTCTTGTCTCTGGATGAAATAAAAGTTCAAAAAAGCCTATTAGATCTTCATTTTCTGTAAGAATGTAAGTCTCTAAATTTGAATTGTTTGTATAATCCGTCCACTTAGTATCATTCCAAACTAATCTATCAATCCAACGATAACTTTTACCAATTTGCTTATAAAAAAATTTATTGATTTGAAAATCTGGTGGATTTTTTTTTTCTACTTTGCAATTACTTTTGGGTTTTTTTGATAAATTAATTTCATCAATTGAATTAATTTCTAAGTATTTCCTATCTACTTTAGTGATCACGAAACCATTTTTCCAACTTTTTCACCACCAAATAANTGGAAATGAAGATGTGGTACTTCTTGACCGCCATAATCACTTATATTAGCGAGAGCTCTATAACCTTTCCCATCAATAGAAGAAATGCCTAATTTTTTTGCAACTGTAGTAATACCTTTCATTAAACCAATAATTTCTTCATTTGAGGCGTTGGTATTAAAATCATCCAAATCTATATACTTTCCTTTGGGTATTACTAAAGCATGAATCTTTTTTTGTGGATTAATATCATAAAAAGATAAAACAAAATCATCTTCGTATATTTTGTTACAAGGAATTTCTGCTCTTATTATTTTGGCAAAAATATTATTATTATCGTAATTCATAATTTATTTGAGTATCTATTTATATTATTTCTTTCTTATAATAATTAAAATTATTTATTCATCTATAATTGTCTCGATAACATTATTATCACAAAGCGTTCTAATTCTAAACTGAGAAGAAGATATTGAATGATAAAAAGATCTACCTTCTGTTGTAGGAGTTGAGCTATTACCCATCCAATCATATCCCCAATGATTATTTGGAGTATATGCATTTTTAAGAATATTAGTCATATGAATACCAACATTTTGAGCTAAAGATGAAAAAGTATTTGAGCAATTAAAATCATATTCAGCGCCCTTTTTGAAACCTGAGTACCACGTTCTTAGTTTAATTGTATCATTGAATTCACAAAAAGTTTTTTTCTCGACAATTGTTTTAACAATTTTTTTGTGATTGTCTTTACACANATTATGTCTAGCACTGGTNGTATAACCACTNTACGCAACTACACCTACAGCAGCTAAAATACCAATTATCGCAACTACAACTAAGAGTTCTATTAAAGTAAAACCGTTTTTTTTAGAAATTTTAAAGACCACTTATATCAATATCACTACTACAAACATGATTTGGAATATTACATTCAGTTCCAGCACAAGGAGTTTTAACACAAGTCCAAACTTCAATTGTTGTTCCAGGAGATCTCAATCTATGATATCCGACGTCACTATCATTCGTAATATTTCCACCATGAGAAACTGGAGGTAATGAAGTGTAAGGATTCTTAAAATTTCTATTCAAAACTTTAGCAGCTTCTTGTGCTACATCATTTTTCCAGTTAGATGTGCCACTTTTTGAGCAATCTAATTCTCCATCCATAGCTTTGCTCTCACCTATTGAACACTTTAATACTTCTGTAGTTATATATTTAACCACTGCTTGATGATTTGAAATAGTCGCTGATTTTTTTGCTCCACTTGTATAACCACTGTATGCAACTACCCCTACCGCAGCTAAAATACCTATAATTGCTACTACAACAAGTAATTCGATTAATGTGAACCCATTACGTTTCATTTTAAAAAATTATCTTATAAAATATTTTAAAATTTTGCATTGTTAAAATATATGCAACTAATAAGATCAATTTTTAAAAAAGAGAGGAAAAATGAATAAATTTAAATCAATTTATAAAGCTATTATTAGCTTAACATTTATTTTTTCATTTGTTCTTACTTCAACAGCTGCTTTTTCGGAGATAGTTGGACGATTATCTGTTCACTGGAGTCCGAAACATCATAGTGCTAAACATGCACAAATATTTGCAGATGAAGTAAATAAAAGAGCAAAAGGAAAATTAAAAATCGAAGTTTATCCATCTAAACAATTATTTGGAATTAGAGAAGTAATGGGAGCGGTAACTTCTGGTGCAGTTGAACTTGGAGGAATTGTTGGAGTGGTAAGTTTTCCACCAATCAATAAGAATTTCAATGTTGCCTCATTTCCTGGATTATTTAATTCGTGGGAACAGCAAAGAGGATTTTTCCAAAACTCACCTAAAGGAAAAGAAATTTGGGGTGAGTTAACAAAAAAAACTAATTCAACATTAGTAATGTATAACCCTGTTGGACCTGTAATGACTTTTTCAAGTGCTAAAGAATTAACAGGTATTGATGCTATGAAAGGTCTAAAAGCTAGAAGACTTTTAAAAAGTGAAGAGCCAATGTGGGATGCTTTAGGAGCAAATAGAGTGTCTTTACCTACCGGTGAAGTTTACACTTCTTTACAAACTGGAATGATTGATACAATCAATAGTCCTCCAGGAAGTATTGAGGCATATAGCTGGTGGGAATTTTTAAAATATGCTCAAAAGCCTTATCAATATTATGCTGATGCTTATATCATGGCAAACTCAACTTGGTTTAATAGCCTATCTCCTGACTTACAAAAAATTATAATGGATGTTGGTAAAGAAGTTGGAAAACGATCAACTGACCTAATTATGGATACTGGAGAAAGTACTCTTAAAAAATTCCAAGAAAGAGGTGGAGTTGTGACAACACTTTCAGGAGCTGAAAAAGCTAAGTTTGATAAGCTTATGAAAGATGAAGTAATGCCAGCAATGGCTAAAATGATTGATGCTGACGCCTTAGAGGCAGCACAAGCATATGCTAAGAGCAATTAGAAGAAGTTAACTTTTTCTAAAAAGATTATGAGGGCATTGCGAGCTATTAACAATTTGCTAGCAAAAGCTGCAATTTCGCTCGCAATGTTCATCGTCTTTTTAATGGTGGCAGCTTTAGCTTTAAGCGCCACAACAAGATTTCTTACAGGTACAGGATTTGCGTGGTTTATTGAATTACCACCTGTAATGGTGAGTTGGTTAGTTTTCCCATTACTTGGTCCTTTACTAAAACAAGGACAACACATTAAAGTAGATTTTTTAAGTCACTATTTATCAGAAAAATCAAAAAATATTATTGGAACAATAGTAAATTTAATTGCTTTAATTTCTGCATGCGTCTTCTTTAAAGCAGGAGTTGATGCAACTACAATGTATTACAATTTGGGACAAATGATGGAATTAGAAATTAATATTCCTATCTGGTGGATGTTTTTAGCATTTCCGGTTGGTTTTTTAATTTTAGCGTTAACCTCATTAGAACTTATTTTAGATAATTTAAAAAAACTTTTAGGGAAAGAATAAATGTTTGGACTAGCTTTTATTATTTCTCTTATAACATTAGTAATCTCAGTTCCAATTTTTTTAGTTTTTGGTTTAGGAAGTTCATTAGCTGCAATTGCTGGATTAAATTTACCTTGGTCAGTACTTATCCAAGTTTCATTTGGTGCATTAACTAAACATGTCCTGATCGCTGTTCCGTTATTTATATTTACTGGAATGGCTATGTTAAAAGGAGGTGCCGCATCGAGATTAGTTAAGTTCACAACAACACTTGTTGGACATTGGCCAGGTGGGTTAGGTGTTGCAATGGTTATTGCGATGGGTTTTTTTGCTGCCTTTTGTGGTTCAATCTTAGCTGCAATTACTGCGGTTGGAACAATTATGATGCCAAAAATGATTGAACAAGGTTATCCAACTCCATTTGTTGTTGTCCTAGCAGCCTCTGCGGCTCTATTAGAGGCATTGATACCTCCATCCAATGCAGCAATATTATTTAGTGCTCTAACAAATGTCCCTGTATCAAAAACCTTTGCTGCAGGCGTTATTCCTGGTCTTGTTCTCCTTATTTTGATGGTCCTTCTAGTTTTGTTTAAATGCAGGCATATTAGAACAGATGAGAAGGCATCTTTTAAGGAAAGAGTAAGTTCTTTCATAGCTGCATTACCAGCATTGATAACTCCAGTTATAATTTTAGGTGGAATTTATGCAGGTATACTAACTCCATCGGAATCTGCGGCAGTTGCGGGTGTTTATGCAGTGCTTATAGGATTTTTAATTTACCGTGAACTTACATTTTCATCTTTGATGAACTGTTTAAGAGAAACAGCAATCATAACCGCTGTAATTTTTGCAATTATAGCAACTGCAACATTCTTAAGTGTGGTTTTAACTTACACTCAAGCTCCACAAAGAATTATAACATTCTTCACAGATAAAGGTGTGAGCGTAAATCTATTTTGGATAATGCTTGGAGCAATTTGTTTAATTCTTGGAACGTTTATAGAAATCGTTCCTGTATTTTATTTAACGGTTCCAATTTTTGCAGCAATCACATTATCATTCAATCAAAGTTTACTTCATCTCTATGTGGTGTTTGTTGCTTTTGCTGGAATAGGAATGATAACACCCCCCGTATGCGTTGGGATTTATACGGCCGCAGGAGTTATTAAAGAAAACCCTGCCAAAGCTTTTAAAGAAGTTCCATTATTTACAATTGTTGGAATTATATATGGAATTTTAATGATATTGTTTCCAATATTTTCAACCTGGTTACCTGGAAAATTATAAATTTAAAAATCAACTTTGATATGCCGGATTTCAAAATCGGCATTATTTCTTAAATTCTTGTAAATTTCTTCATTGGATTTAATTTCATAATTAAGATTATTAATTCCATCATCTATATAATTTTCACTATTTGCCCATTTCTCATCATACAGTTTCTTGTTTTTAATACTTGATTCAGAAGGGACAGCTTCGTCTTTGTCTGTAATTTTGAAACCATTATTATCATGTAACAATGGACTGAAAAATCCATCTCTGTATTTTATTTCTATATTGTTCACATCTATTCTTTTTTTAAGATCTGTATCCTCATAGCCCCAACCCCAATATGAATTAGAATAACCATTAACTTTTTTAAAAATATGTTTAGGTAGTAAAACAGAATTACCAAAGAAATTTTCTCTTTTAGAGCCTTTTACTATCCATTTTGAATTTAATGAGGGTCGCATTGGCAGATTGTTATGACCATGTTTTATTAATAGCATTGGGCTATCTGAATATGAATAATCTGCAATCATTGGCAAAAAATCAACATTGTTAATAACAATATAATCTAAATAGTCTTCATTAATTAAAAAACCAGCATTGCACAGACGCCCATAATTAAAAGGTTTATCGTTTGCTTGTTCTAAAATGCATAACTTTACGTTCAAATGTTTATCTAATTTGTCTTCATTAAAGTATATTTTTGTATGATATTGAAAAATTTTTAATTGTTGATCTCTATTTCTGTAGGGAACAACTATAAGCAGCTTCTTTTTAAAATTTACGTCTAATAAACTCATATTATTTAATTAAAAAAAGAAATGATAAATTAGTAATCCTATTAAAATTCCTTTAATAAAGGATATCCATGCAAGTCCATGTTCGGAAACTCCAAGTTTTTTCTTCCAAAACTCAATTTGTCTTTTTTCCCAATTTATATAGCTCTGCATCATAGTTATTTTTTCCGACTATTTAGCTCTTCCATTACTTCTTCAATTTTAATACCACTTTTTTCGAAATACATTATTAAGTGATATAAAACATCCGCCGCTTCATGGATTTTATTTGAGTCTTGCTCTACTGCCTCTATTAGTTCATTTATTTCCTCTAAAACTTTTTCTTTTGCTAAAGATTTATCTTTTAAAAGCTTATTCGTGTATGAGCCTTCAACAACGTTACTTTTTCGCTCTCTTGCAAGAGTAACAAGATCTTCTAAAGTTTTTAACATATTAAATCCTAACAGGTATATCTTTCGATGCCAAATATTGCTTAGCTTCATTTACTGAAAAAGTCCCATAATGGAATATAGATGCAGCTAAAACAGCGCTAGCACCTGATTTTATTCCATCTACTAAGTGATCTAGAGTTCCAACACCGCCCGATGCAATAACTGGAATATTGACTGTAGAAGATATCTTTTGCATCAATTCAATATCATATCCAGATTGAGTTCCATCTTTATCCATCGATGTCACAAGAAGTTCTCCTGCCCCACATTTTTCCATTTTAGAAGCAAATTCTAACGCATTTATACCAGTTGAGTTTCTTCCACCGTGAGTGAAGATTTCCCATCCGTCATCTTTTCTTTTTGCATCAATTGCAACTACAATGCACTGTGATCCAAATTTTCTAGAGCTATCCTCAACTACTTTTGAATTTTGAACAGCTGCTGTATTGATTGATACTTTATCAGCCCCACAATTAAGCAATTTATTAATATCATCAATACTTCTAACGCCACCCCCTACCGTTAATGGTACGAAACATTTTTTAGAAGTTTTCTCTACAACTTCATAAATAGTATCTCTATTTTCATTTGAAGCAGTGATATCTAAAAAGCAAATTTCATCTGCACCACCATCGCTATAAATTTTTGCTTGTTCAACAGGATCTCCTGCATCTTTTAGATCTACGAAGTTGATTCCTTTTACAACACGACCATTTTTAACATCTAAACAAGGAATAATTCTATTTTTAAGCATCTATTTCTTTTGCAAGTTCATCTAACTTTATGTCTCCGTCGTATATAGCTTTTCCAACAATTACACCTTCAATATTATTTAAATTTTTAGCTTTTTTAACATCATTAATTGATGAAACACCACCAGATATAACAACCGGACAATTAGAAATATTCGCAACTTTTTGTGTTTCTTCAAAATTTGGACTTTGCTTTGTTCCATCTCTATTAATATCTGTATAAATAATCCTGCTTACTCCATAATCATTTACCTTCTTTAAATATTCAGTTGTTAGTTTGTCAGATTCTTCAGTCCATCCTGAAATGGCAAGATGTCCATCTTTTGCATCTAAACCTAATGCAATTTGGTTTTGAAATTTATTACAAGCATCTTCCAAAAATCTTCTATCTTTTATAGCAGCACTTCCCAAAATTACTTTTTCAACACCAGTATCAATATATTTTTGAATAGTTTCAAAATTTCTTACTCCACCTCCTATTTCTATTTTGAGGTCGAATTTTCCAATAATATCTTGAATAATATCAATATTAATTGGCTCCCCGGTTAATGCACCGTCCAGATCAACAATGTGTAAATTTTTAAATCCATTTTGCTTATATTTTCCAGCTTGCTCTACAGGAGACATTTCATATTCAGTTTTATTTTCAAAATCTCCTTTGATTAATCTAACACATTTTTTATCTTTAATGTCTATTGCTGGAAAAATTTTCATTTCAATTTAGGATTTTTTTCTTTGCTTTTTCAAATTCTTCTTTGGTTAGGACACCTGATTTATATAAACTATTTAACTGCTCTAACTGCTCAACAATATTAGAATTTATATCATTACTATTATTTATTTTTACTTTATTGATTTTAATATTATTGAAAGAGTTTTTTTTCATTTTATCAAATTTAGAATTAAATTTTGAGCAATTTACATAACATGCTGAAATCAACATAATTGCCTTATCATTATGCTCAGTTAAAAAAAGATTTAAATCTATATCTAATCTCATAGGACCGAATATATAAATAAAATCACCTGCAGATCTTAAATATAATTGATTATTTTTATTTTTCGATATTTTAAATTTTGACAAATTTATTGTCATATCGTCATTAATTGGAATACTTTTATTATTACCGGATAAACTTGTAATCATTTTTCTAATCTCTTTTGTTTGTTCAGCCAATTCAGAAGAATTCATTTGATTTAATTCATCTATAATTCCTGAAAAATCATTGTCTGAGAAAGTTTTTTTTAAATTTTGGTCTGAAAATATTACATAAGATATGAAATCAATTTTCTCTTTTTTCATTATTTTTTTTACTTCCGACATTACCCACTTAGANGCTTGAACCTCGTCTTTAAAATTTTTTTTTTCCATTTTTTTCATGATTGACTTTGCATATTGATTATTCATAACATCTTCNCCATTTAAAATNGCTCTTTCTAAATCAACATATTTTTTNGGTCCCATAAGATACATTTTNATATTTGCTGAATTCATAAACTCCTGNAAAAAATCTTCAACTTCATCATTCGTATACTCAATGNAAATATGNCTNTTNGGAACTTCNAAATTAATNTCTTCAATACTAATATTTTTAGAATTTGCACTACNAANGATTANNATNGTCANAAAAATAATANNATTAATTAATTTCATTNTTTTATAAATTTATAAAATTATCAATTANTTTTAGACCAGTTTTATCACTTTTTTCNGGATGAAACTGNGTTCCAAATATATTTTCTTTTTCNACTGCACAAACTATNTTNGATGNATAATCAGTTGTNGCAGNNGTNACNGACTTATCNTTTGGAANAAATTCATAACTNTGNACNAAATACATATGTGAGTTATTTTCTATANCTTTAAAAATTTTACTATCTTTAACAATATTTATTTGNTTCCANCCNATNTGAGGNAGTTTATATTTTCCATNNTGATTATCAATTTTAGANACTTTGCCNGANATCCATCCTAAACCTTTNGTTTCAACNTCNTCATANCCAACATCTGCAAACATTTGAAGNCCTACACAAATNCCTAAGAAGTGGTTTTTTATTATTTAATGCAAATTCACTTAAAGTATCAATCAAACCATTTATGCCATTTAAACCATCTATACAGCTCTTAAAGGAGCCCTGCCCTGGTAAAACTACTTTGTCGCTTGATTTAATTTTATTTAAATCTGAGGTTACCTCGATATTAACTTTATCTTTAGCAACTTCCTTAAAGGAGTTAATTACAGAGCTAATATTACCCGATTTATAGTCAACAATTGTGACGTCCATTAATCTTATAAAGAGCCCTTTGTCGAAGGAATTGTACTTTTGTTTCTTGGATCCA
>FUFK010046596.1_pt1 | contig 10862 bp, 12 predicted proteins | sample 1021851 | NCBI WGS metagenome assembly FUFK01 (sample SAMEA51879418, study PRJEB19060) | metagenome
CAATCTGGCCTTCCATTTCCTTTGCAATTATCTGCAAGATGTGACAATTTTTTTCGCAAAAGAGTTAATTCATTTAATTTTTGATCAATTTCATTTATTTTTTCTATAGTTAACTTTTTAACTTCTTTATTTGATCTGTTCTTATCTTCATAAAGCGACAATAAATCTCTACATTCTCTAATACTAAAATTAAACTTTCTAGCTTGGCCTATAAAACCAAGCTTTGCAACATCGTTATTATTATAATCACGATAACCATTTTTTTCATTAATAACAGGTTTGACGAGATCTATATCTGCGTAATAACGAACTGACTTAACTGTTAAACCTGATAATTTTGCTGCACTTCCAATATTCATTTTGAATCCATTNTTAATATTACTATTAATACATTTATATTAAAAAAATTTATTAAATATCAATATATACTCATTGTAAAATTGAATTGTTTATTTTTTAAATTTTCATAATGAAAAAAAAATAAAATAATACTTTACCTTCCCCTTACAGGAACGATTATATAACATTTATGGAAAAAGTTTTAGCTTTTAAAGAGCAAATTTCTATTAATTGGAAATGTAAGCACACATGGAAGAGATCAAGTTATAATACTTTTTGGTGCCTATTAGGTTGCTCAATTGGTGATTTTGGTACAATTGCTTTTTTTCAATTTTCAGAAATTGATTGGCCAGTTTTAGCAATTATGTCACTCGCTATTTTTAACGGTATATTAACGTCAATTATATTAGAGACTATAATTCTAATGAGACAAATGATGCTTTCTCTAGCATTTAAAACTGCTATAGGCATGTCTCTAATCTCTATGATATCTATGGAAGTTGCTATGAATGTTACTGACGTAATACTTACGGGAGGCGCTAAACTGACTTGGTGGGTTATTCCATTAATGCTGATTGTTGGTTTTCTTACGCCTCTGCCTTACAATTATTGGCGATTGAAGGCACTAGGGAAATCCTGCCACTAAATGCAAGTGAATANTAGGACTATNTCTATTATATTTTTTTTTGTTTTTTCAATACTTTTAGTTTGGCTTTTTTACACAAATTATATGAATAAAGATAACGAAATAAGACTTTTACCTAATGATTTATCATTAGTCACATTAGGCCAAAATATATATTCAGAAAATTGTGCTTCATGTCACGGCATAAATCTAGAAGGCCAGAAAAATTGGCAAAATAGAGATGNTGANGGTTATCTCCCTGCACCACCACATGACGAAACTGGACACACTTGGCACCACCCAGATGAATATCTTTTTCAAATGACTAAATACGGTATCGAAAAAATTATTGGCAAAAAATACCTTAATAACATGCCAGCCTATGAAAATATTTTGACAGACAAAGAAATAGTTTCAGTACTCTCATTTATAAAGAGCACATGGCCAAGTCAAATTCAAGAGATACACAATAACATAAATATTAGGAGCAAATTAAATTGAGGAGACTTTATGTTTAAAAAATTTTTATTTATCATTCTCATTATTTTACCATTATCAACTTCTGCACATTCACCAATTGCTAATTTGATCCCAAGTGATGGTGCAGTTTTAACGGATGCACCTAAAGAAATACAAATTGAGTTTGTCAACCCGGCAATGTTTACAAAGTTCGAAATAATTAATACAGAAAATAATAACGAGAAAGTAGATTTGCCTAAAGAATTTTTAATGGTTCTGTCAGACAAGCACACAATTAAACTGCCTGAGTTAGGTAGTGGTAAATACAAAACAGACTGGAGAGCAATGGCTTCTGATGGTCATGTTATAAAAGGCAAATTTACATTCGAGATTTATTAATAGGTATATAAATGGAGCTGTGGACTTTTTTAAACCCTATTTTAAAAATATTTTTTTATTTATCAGTTGTTGGAACTGCTGGAACTGCGCTGTTTATCTTTCATTTTAGAAAATTAATGGAAAAAGAAAATATTCTATTTTGCAACAAAGTAATGCTTACTTCGTCAGGATTAGGTATTTTTGTTTGTATTTTTTATTTTTTTTCAATCGCCGGAAATTTTGGTGGTGATATCATGAGTGCATTTAATTTTGAATTATTGAAATTGGCATCAAATACAACAGTAGGGCAAGTTGCCATTTTGACAATTATNGCTCATACTTTGNTTTGTTGTACAATCTTTACAGTCAATAAAGTTGGACGAATAATACTTATTATATGCACTATTGGTATAGTGATATCTTTTGCAATGGTTGGTCATTCAAGCACCAACGGCTATTTAGCACAATTATTATTACTAATACACTTAACATGTATATCCTACTGGCTTGGTTCTTTTATTCCTTTACGTCAATTATGTAAATATTCAAATTATAAAGTTGTAAGTGATGTGGCTCATAAGTTTGGAGTTTATGCAGTCAGTTATGTTGGTTTGCTAGTGTTGTCAGGTATCTTTTACAGTTACATACTTCTTGGAGATATAAGAAATATTTTTTCAACGTCATATGGAATAATATTACTAATTAAATTTATTTCGGTTAATTTGTTACTTTTGATAGGTGCATTAAATAAATTTAGATATGTTCCCATGATAGAAACTCATCCCGAAAAAGGCGTTGGGAAATTATACTCCTCTATCAATTATGAAATNATACTAACAATATTTGTGCTGATCTTGACAAGCTTATTAACTACATCTTTCATGTTGCCAATGTATAATTAGATGATTTCTAGAAGAAAATTTATTCAAAATACTGGTGCAGGATTATTTNTAACAGCTATTCCGTATANTACGAACGCTCTTAATAATATAAAAAAATATGAATTGACTGCTAAAGAAGTCAAAATATAGCTTTGAAAAAAATCAAAATAAAACTGACCTCTGGCTTTTTAATAATAATTGTCCTGGGCCATTAATAACAGCAAATAAAAATGATGTAATTGAGATAATTTTTAATAATCAACTTGATGAACCATCGGCAGTGCATTGGCACGGAATTCGTAATATTAATTCAATGGATGGCGTACCAGTTTTATCTCAACCATTAGTTGAACCTGGAGAAAGTTTTGTTTATCGATTTCCAGTTAAGGATGCAGGGACATTTTGGTATCATGCTCACAATAAAGCATGGGAGCAAGTTACACGTGGATTGTACGGGCCATTAATAGTTTCTGATAATGATCAATTAAAAGAGAAAAATGATATTTTAGTTCTAGCAGATGATTGGCTACTTAACGAAAATCTGCAAATGGATGTTTCATCTTTAGGAAACTTGCANGATTGGTCACATGCAGGACGCTACGGNAATCGCCTTACTATAAATGGTGTTTTTAAACCTAATATTGAGGTGTTTAGTAGNGGTCAAGCAAGATTAAGATTTTTAAATACAGCAAATGCAAGAGTTTTGAAATTTATGCTTAATGATGATATATATTTTCGAGTTATAGCTACTGATGGTTCACCTTGCAATCCATTCAAAACAAATAAAGTAGTGCTTGGTCCAGGACAGAGAATTGATATTCTTGTTGATGAAACCTCAAAGCTAAAGCACCTAAAAGAAGTTAGTACAGGCAATGAGCTAGTTGCAGCTACATTTGAACCAAAAAACCAAAGTGTTAGTGTTTTAGATTTTAATAAAAAACCTTATTACCCTTTCCCATCATTAAATAATGCAAAAGTTATTAATATACATATGCAAGGAGGAGCTATGGGTAATTTAAAAAGTGCCATTTTTAATGGTGAACGAAGAGAATTTAGAGACCTAGCACTAAATGAAACAAAATTATGGGCATTTAATGAAAATGTTGGTGACTACAACTATAAAATAGCAAATTTGAAACTTGGTGAAATTGTTATCTTAAGATGTTGGAATGATACTAGATGGCNACACACTATGCACCTTCACGGACACCATTTTTGGGTTAATTCAAAAGAATTTGAGAATTTAGAAATTGATCTTTTGAGAGACACGTATCTAATGCAACCTAGTGAAAAGGCAGATTTAATTTTTATTGCAAACAATCCGGGTAAATGGTTGTTTCACTGCCATATGCTAGAACATCATGCATCCGGTATGATTGGCTATTTAACTGTTAACTAAGAACAGCTCATTAAAATTATTTTAAATGTTTAGAAGTTTAACTAATAAACTAGCGTATTCTCTAGCGTCATCAATTGCTTTATGCGTATGATTTTTATTATTATGTAATTCAATAGGGTAATTATTCCTATTTATATCAGCATAATCTTTTTGAAGAACTCTTGCTGCATATGATTTAATATCAAAAGCAGGCATAACTTGAAAAAACGGTTCATGAAAAGGGTATTTATCTAATCTGTCACGAAGAAACTCTAAGAAATAATAATTAACCCATGCAAAATCTAATGGCGCTGGGTGAGCTGCCATAATTCTTGGACTTGGAAGTTTCAAAAGCCAATCACCAAATTGGTTCATTGCTTCTTTTGGTGGAACTTGATTTTTTGTACAATAACTGAGAGCATCTGGAGCTTGACTATTAAACCAATCCATTGTGACGGGATCAGATACAGAATTTTCCATTGGAGCCAAATTAATTTCAAAATCGCCAAAATTATCGCCATTCTTATTAATAGCAACAGCACCTAAACTTATCATTGAATTTAAGCCTGGCTGAGGCCCGTCAAATTCAACATCAATTACAACATAAATACTCATTATAATAATAATAATATAATTGTTGTTTGATTTATAATATAATTTTAAATATTTAATTGTAAGAATTGAGCTGAGGAAAGTATGCAAGAATTATCGACGGAAATTTTTTACTTATTTTTAACAACTTTATTCTGTGGAGTTTTATGGATCCCATACGTCACAGAAAGGTTCTTAAGGTTAGGAATTAAAGAGACATGTGGTTATAAAGACAATGCAGTTAATATTTCGGAATGGGCTGTAAGAGCTAAACTTGCTCACTTCAATTTAGTTGAAAATTTAATCTTATTTGGAATTTTAGTATTTATTTTAAGTTCCCTAGATTTGAGTAATGAGCAAACTCAAATTGGTTCGTCAATTTTTTTCTATTCACGTCTCTTACATTATTTTTGTTACCTTTTTAAAGTTCCATGGCTTAGGACTGGTTTTTTTCTTATTTCGTGGATTGGGCTATTAATGATTTCATTGCAGATACTAATATTTTTGAATTAAAAATATTTATTATTATTTAATAAATGTTTACTTCTTTAAAAGCAGAGATCGCAAGTATTAGCAAAGGATTGGCCCTTGTTTTATTAATAGCCATGTCCTCAAATTTTTTATCCTTTCATTACAATGCTCCTGTAATCCTCTTCGCTTTATTGATTGGAATTGCTTTTAATTTTTTGAATAATGAAAAAAATTGTAAAGCAGGAATTGAATTTGCTTCTGGCACTATACTCCGAATGGGAGTTGCCCTTTTAGGCCTAAAATTAACTTTAAGTGACATACAAAGCATTGGATATTTACCTGTAATTGCATTAATCATTCTAGTAATTTTAACTTTTGGATTTGGCACTTTACTATCTTATATTTTTGGTAGAAAGCTTGCATTTGGTTTACTAGCTGGAGGTTCAGTTGCTATTTGTGGCGCCTCGGCAGCTTTAGCAATTGCATCAGTTTTACCATTCAATAAGAACAGAACAAAGGATGTTTTGTTTGTTGTAATTGGGGTAACCATTCTATCAACAATATCTATGATTATCTACCCAATACTTTTTAGAAGTTTAGGAATGAATGAAATTGAAAGTGGGTATCTAATTGGTGCTACAATTCATGATATTGCTCAAGTAGTTGGAGCAGGGTATTCGATTAGTGAAGAAAGTGGGATCATTGCAACTTTAATCAAAATGATTAGGGTTACACTACTTCCGATTGTGATGATACTAGTGATGTATACACTTCCAGGCTCTCAAAATAGCAAAGTTACTTTACCTTGGTTTATATCATTATTTATATTTTTTGCGGTAATTAGAAATATTTTTAATCTTCCTGAATTTCTTATCTATTTTACAAATGAAATTTCAATTTGGTTTATCATAATTGCAATATCAGCTTTAGGGATAAAAACTAACCTATATGAATTTTCTAAAGTAAGTTATAGCTACTCAATAATACTAATTTTAGAAACATTATTTTTATTAATAGCAGCACTGATAATGATTAATATTTTGGATATATAAAATTCAAAGAAAAGATTTGTATAATCCAATTTTCTAATTATATGTTTTTCTAAATTTTTAAAGATGAGTCTCTATATTTTTTTTCAAGTTTTTATAAGTTATGTCTTTTAAATCACAAAACGCCAAGCCTCTTGTTTTAACATTAATGATACTTTTACTAAAGCCTTGAAAATCGTCAATAAAGTGAACCGTGCTTTTGACAACAATCATTTTATAATAATTCAAATTTAAACCTAAATGAGTGAAAACAGCTTTATCTAAGGCTTGGCATCTTAATGATGATATAACAATATGTATATTTGAACAATTATCAATAGATAGGCAAGCAGTCATTCCAGAGCTAGCTCTTATTCCCTTATACATTTTGCCCTTGAAGGTAAATTTACCATCGCTTAAACTGATAACTTTAAAGTTACATGCTAAAGATGGATAGGCAGGATTAAACTTACCACCAACTTTTGCTTTAAACTTTCCACCCACACCAATTTTGTGAGCAATTTGTGCAACTTCAGGATCATTTATCATTCCTACTAATGAACTCTCAACTTTCCATGAGATTAAAGCTTCAAGTATCTCAATATTATCTGACGCAGCACCTGCTCCAGGATTATCTTGAACATCTGCCAAAATTACAGGATGGTTTAAAGATTTAGCAAACTTTACAGCTTCATTTGGTAAATATAATTTAGAATTAAATTTACTTTTAAGCATAATGATACTTTTTAATAATTTTTTAAAATCATTAATTCTTTCAATTTTTTTGTTTGAATAATACATCAAAGATGGTCGACAATGAGTAACATCTGACAATGGAAATCCAGTAGCAAATTCAGCCCACTTATGATGCTCATCTTGAATGCATTTTATATATTCATAAATTTCTCTGCAAGGTTCAATCTTCGTAGATTGCATGTGAAGTGGAATTAAATAGGGTATTTCCTCAAAGGCTTTATAAAATTTTCCACCATTTATTAAATACTTAATTGCTTGATATGCTCGCATACCAGCATCAGACATATCTATATGAGGATAGGTTCTATACATAGTTATTGCATCTGAAAGTTCAAACATATCCCTTGAAACATTCGCATGCATATCTAAGCTAATTACGATAGGCATTCTGTAGCCAACAATTTTACGTATCATTTTAAGAAGGTTGCCCTCTCCATCATCAGTACTTTCAACGACCATTGCTCCGTGTAAGTCTAAATAAATACCATCTAAATCTGGATTATTTTTAATTCCTTTAAGAATGATTTTAGAAATGCGCTTATAAGCACAATCAGTAACAAATGATGACGGTTCAGCTGAACACCAAACAACTGGTATTAGTTTAGTTTCTTTATCTTTTATTGAACTTTCTATAAAGCCAGCTATTGGTAAAGTTGTTCCTTTAGTTTGTTTTATAACCTCTTGGTTTTTTAATAATGGTGGCCAAGAGTCTTGGATTTTAAAGCACATATAGTTTGCTTTTGATAAGCTAAAAGTATTAGTTTCATGTTGAAATCCAGCAATTAAAATTTTCATTCAATTTATACTTATCAATAATTAATATCTTTGTTGAATTCACTAGACTTAAAAAGTACTTCTTCTATTAATTATCATATAAACACATACACTACAGATAAAAAAGGAACATCGATTGGAAAATCTCCGAGGAATACTATTTATGACTCTTTCTATGTGTGGGTTTGCAATTGAGGATTTGTTTTTAAAAATCTTATCAGAAACAGTCCCCGTTTCTCAGATTTTATTTTATGTTGGACTTTCCGCAACATTATTACTGGGATTTATATCATTAATTAAAGGTATCCCAATTAAAGGAAGCAATATCATAAAAAATAAATTTTTCATAATTCGTTCTATTGCCGATATGATGGGAGCTGTATTGATTGTAACATCTATTTCTTTGTTACCACTATCAACAGTGTCATCTATTTTACAAGCACTTCCACTTTTCATAACTTTTGGAGCTGTTTTAATTTTCAAAGAAGTTGTAGGTTGGCGAAGGTGGAGCGCAGTTTTTTTTGGTTTTTTAGGTGTTATATTAATATTAAAACCTGGTCTTANTAGTTTTCATACTTCTTCTTTGATCGTTTTATTAGGTGTGGCATGTTTAGCATTAAGAGATTTAGTTACTAAAAATATAAGTAAAGACGTTCATTCAATTACAGTTTCCTTATATGCATTTATATTAACTACTATTGGTGGCATTTTCTCAATACCTTTCTTTGGAGACTTTATTGCTCTAACAAACTTTCAATGGCTTGTAGTTTTTATGATAACTATATTTGGTTGCTTTTCATATTTTATGTTAGTGCTTGCTACTCGAAAAGGTGACATATCCGTTATATCTCCATTTAGGTACTCAAGGCTTATTTTTGCAATTTTGTTAGCTATGATGGTTTTGGGAGAACGACCTGACAAAATTACTCTTTTGGGTGCAATAATTATTGTAGTAGCAGGTTACTATACTATATGGCGAGAAAGGAAATTAGCTCTAAAATAGAAATTTACAAATCTCTTAAATTTTATACAGATATTAAATATGAGAGCTCTAACATGATGAATATAATTTATAACTCATATTTCTTGATGATTGTTTTATCAACTATTTATCTTTTACTTTTTTTTCTGTCTTTAAATTTAAAACCTCTTTTTTTTCCCTTTTTTTTATATTTATATTTTTTTTGAATAGATCTTAATTCATTAAGTGAATTATATATATCCTCCACATCTTCAATTGGTGATAAATCCTTCTTAATATTTTTTATATAAGCTAAAGCAATTTCTCTTACAGAAAATTTATCAATAATTTCTTTTAAAATGATTTCTTCATTATCTAAAACTCTTTCGTTTAAAAAGATATTATTAATAATTTTTTCATTATCTTTATTTTCTATTTCCTCTTTTTGAATAAATCTTTTGAGCCTAGGTTTTATTTTAGCCTCAAAAATTAAATTCTCATAAAACTTAATTTCTTTAGGTGAAAAGAATAAAATGCATTTACCTTTTTTACCTGCTCTGCCAGTCCTTCCACTTCTATGCAAAAGATTTTCCCTATTTTTGGGCAAATCAGCATGAATGACTATGTCTAAATCAACTAAGTCTATACCTCGGGCAGCCACATCGGTTGCAACACAAATTTTAGACCTTCCATTTTTCATGTCTTGAAGAGCTTTAAACCTTTCAGATTGACTCAGCGCACCAGAAAGACACACAACTTTAAATCCTCTATTAAGTAACCTTGTATGGACATGAGTAACGGAAGCTCTTGTTGAACAGAAAATTAAAACATTTTTGTTATCGTAGTATCTTAATAAATTAAAAATAGCATTTTCATTGTCTTTTTTATTTATAAAAAATGTTTCGTACTCAATGTCTGAATGAGGAATATCTTGATTAGACACTTCAATTTTTTTTGGATTTGTTAAATACTTATTTGCCAAAAATATTATTTTTTTTGGCAAAGTTGCTGAAAATAAAAGTTTTCTTGTGTTTATTGAAGAAGACTGAATGATAGCTTCTAAATCCTCCTTAAAACCTAAATCAAGCATTTCATCAGCTTCATCTAAAACCAAAAAAGACAATTGTGATAGATTTAAATACTTTTTCCTTAGATGATCATTTATTCTNCCAGGTGTACCAATTAATAAATTAAACTTTTTAGAGATTTTTTTTCGTTCTTTATTTATATCCATACCCCCTATTGAAGTAACAGCAATTAATTTTGTGTTTTTAAACAACCAGAGTATTTCTTCAAAAACTTGAAGTGCAAGTTCTCTTGTAGGCGCAACTATTAATCCAGTAGGTGCTGAATTAATTTTTATTTTTTTATTCAAAATATCGTCTGATATAGATAAACAATATGCTAATGTCTTACCAGATCCAGTTTTAGAACTTACAAGTAAATCACGGTTGTAATTATTTTTTTTAATTACATTTTTTTGAACATCTGTAAAACTAGTAAATCCCTTATCTCTTATATTTTCAAAAAGTGTTTTATTTATTTTATAAATATTTTCCATCACACTTAGTAACAGAAAATACTATTTAATAATATCACTAATATATTTTAACTTTGCGTTTACTTTGGATTTTTAATTTTCTTTTTGTTGATTAGGAAGGTCTAAAAATAATATTTTTATTTTTTACATTTATCTTCTAAATTATTGATAACCAAAATTTTCAATTAGCATTTATTTTAAAATAAATTAGGAAGTTAAATATGAGAGATGATTTAGATGAAGACGTTATATTTATAAAAAATGCAATGTCAAAAATCCCTGATCATAGTAGAGTTACTGAATTTATTCCTGGACCAGGAATTCATAAATTAAAGCTCAAGTTTGATATCAATAAACTTAGGGTTTGTCTTAAAAAATTGAAGTTAGAAAATAAAACTCAGAATAAAAAAAACGATTATGGTTTTGGTGTTTTTTCTTTAACACAAAGGCCAGGACAAAAGGAATGGACAGAAAATGATTTATCGGGAAGGTATTGGATAAGAGGTGATAAACACTACAAAGAAGAACCCAGAGAAGAATTAATTGAAGAAAAACAATTTTCTGAGTTTAATCCAAAACTTAAAGGAACCTACTTTGAGAAAGTTTACTCTGAATTAATAAAAAGGTTCCCAATTGGTCGTATGAGAGTTTTATCAAAAGGAATTTATAATTGTAATTCAT
>FUFK010702970.1_pt1 | contig 10862 bp, 13 predicted proteins | sample 1021851 | NCBI WGS metagenome assembly FUFK01 (sample SAMEA51879418, study PRJEB19060) | metagenome
ACTGTAACAACCAGTTTTAAAACTCAAGTGTTACAAGGAACGCACAATTTCACTGCATCATCTGGTGATACTTTTAAAATTGCATTGTACACTAACTCATCTAACTTAAGTGCTTCTACAGCTACTTACGCAGATGGTACAGCAACTAACGAGTATTCTGGAACAGGTTACACTGGTGGAGGTAATACTCTTACAAGTGTTACACCAGTAGCAGACGGAACAACTGCAGTATGTGATTTCGCAGATACGTCTTGGACTTCAGCAACAATAACAGCTCATGGCGCTTTGATCTATAATAGCTCAGAGAGTAACAAATCTGTTCTTGTGTTGAATTTTGGTGGGGATAAAACTTGCACAAACGGCACGTTTACAATTCAATTCCCTACAGCAGACGCATCTAACGCTATCTTAAGATTAGCGTAGGAGTAACATGGCTCTAATATTAAATGACCGCGTAAAAGAATCTACTACGTCAACTGGTACAGGTACAATAGACCTGGACGGCGCAACTGGTGGATTTAAAAGTTTTGTAGCTGGTATAGGTACCACTAACAGAACGTATTACGCGATAGTAGGAAGAACTACCACTGAATTTGAAGTGGGGTTAGGCACCGTAACAGATGCCTCACCTGACACTTTATCTAGAGATGTAATTCTTTCAAGCTCTAATAGTGATGCTAAAGTTAGTTTTAGTGCGGGCACAAAGGATGTTTTTTGTACACTACCATCATCAAAAGAGGGTTTGCCATTCCCATCAATCCATGGTTCTTCGTCAGAACCACAGATAATAACTGTAAAGGTAGGTAATAAAACAAGTAATCATCCTTATCCAGCAGGAGGAAGTTCTAGTAGTAGTGCATATTTTTTAAATGGATTAGAATCACCAGCAATAAGATTTTCTGGTGCAGATTCAGGCGGAAAATATTACTACAAATTTGATATTTCAGATTCTAGTAACTCAGGGCATCCATTAAGATTTTATTTAGACGCTGCAAAAAGCACAGCTTACACAACAGGAGTAACAACAAGTGGTTCTGGTGGTAGTACAGGCGATTATATACAAATTGCCGTAGACTCAGAAACACCTAACATTTTATATTATCAATGTTCTTCGCATGGATACATGGGTAACCACGCAGTTACTGTATCAAACAAAGTTAATTCTAATTTTAGTACAATTGGTGATGTTACTGTAGGAAGTAAGCTAAAATTACCAACAAACACTGCAAACAAAATATTGGTTGCAGATGGAACAAGTTTTGAAGAAGTGGATATGTCAGGCGACGCTACAATAGCATCTGGTGGTGCTTTAACTCTTGCTAACTCAGGTGTATCAGCAGCTAGTTATACAGCAGCAAATATAACTGTAGACGCAAAGGGTCGTGTAACAGCAGCTTCTAGTGGCTCGGCAGGCGCTTCTGCTGGCTTTGTAATTGCAATGTCGGTTGCACTTTGATATAAGGAGAGATCATGGCACAAGATTTTGAAAGAGCAGTAGCATTTGATTCAGCAGGAGATGTTAATATTGGGACAACAGCACGTACTATAATTACATCAAATTCTGATGATGCAATTGTTGGCTTAAGATTAGCTAACATTCTTACATCAACAGTAACATGTAGTATATTTGTAAGTGAAGGCGGATCAACAACAAGATATCTTGTAAAAGATTTAAGTATACCACCAGCAAGTTCTGTAGAACTAGTTAATGGTGGGGCTAAAATTGTATTACAAACTGGAGATATATTAAAAGGTATTTCATCTGCAGCGAGTAGTGTTGATGTTTGGTGCAGTGTTGTAGACAGCATTAGTACATAATAATTATAGAGAGGTAACATGGCAGCAACAATAAACGGAGTTTTATATATAGGTGATAAGCCTGCATCTGAGGATGTATTTGAACATGCATCAACAATGGATGAAAATATGTTAATTGAAGGAAACGCAGTATTAGCAGGACCAGTAGCATTTGCTGCAACTGTTACAGTTTCTGGAACATTGGTAATAGTATAATGAGTAAAATAGAAGTAGATCAAATAACACAACAATCAGGTACAACTTTAACAGTTGGTGGTGGTGCTTGTAAAACTGCAGTAGTAGATGCTACTACTGTAACTTTAGGTAGATGTGGTGGAAGTGTAGCTTTAGCAAGTGGTGCTAGTCAAACAGGTTTTGGTGCAACAGGAGGAATTAGCTGGCAAACTGCAATTAAAACAGCAGATTTTACAGCAGTTAGTGGAGAAGGATATTTTGTAAATACAAGTGGTGGTTCTGATATAACTGTAACATTACCCGCTTCACCAAGTGCTGGAAATGTGGTTGCAATAAAAGATTACGCTAGAACTTTTGGAACTAACAAAGTTATATTAGATAGAAATGGTTCTAATATGGATGGTTCAGCAGTAAATACAAATTTAACACAAGATGGATCATCTATTATATGTGTTTTTATGGATTCGACAAAAGGCTGGTCTTTTATTAATGAAGATACTACAACTATAATGGGAGCAAGTTTCGTTGCAGCTACAGGTGGAACTATCACAACTTGTGGTGATTATAAAATTCATAAATTTACTAGTCCAGGAACTTTCTGTGTTTCTTCTGCAGGAGGAGCAAGTGGATCAAATACAGTTGAAATTTTAGCAGTCGGTGCTGGTGGTGGAGGCGGAGGCGATAACGGTGGCGGAGGTGGTGCAGGTGCTGTTGGTCATAACCCTGCAGTCCCTGTTTCAGTTCAAGGTTATCCCATAGTAATTGGTGCAGGAGGAGCTGGTGGCGATGCTTATCCTGATCCAAGTGGTGATGGTGCAACTGGTACTGCTGTAACATTTTTTGGAAATACAATGAGAGCAGGAAGTGGTGGTAAAGGTTCTTGCACACCAGGCACAATTCCAGGAACATATTCAAATGGTGGTGGTGGAGCTGGAGTAAGCGACTCTGGACCTGGTGCTGCAGCGGCAAATGGAGTAACTGGAGTATCTCACCCAGCGATTTCTGGTTATACAATAAGTGGAGGAAATACTGGTGGAACAGCTAGAAACACTTCTAGCCCTGGAAATCCTGGACCAGGTAATTTAGCTGGTGGAGGTGCAGGTGCAGGTGCAAATGGAACTAGTCCGTGTACTCCTAGTCTAGCAGGTGCAGGAGGAGCTGGAGTGCCAAATAATATTTGTGGAGGAGGTTATTCTTGGGGTGGTGGCGGAGGTGGTGGAACCAATTGTGGAACTGCTGGAGCTGGTGGAATTGGAGGCGGAGGCGGTGGCGGAAGTCCACCAAGTTCTTCCCCATCTGTCGGAGCTGGAGGTGCAGGTTTAAATAATGGTGCTTCTGGTGTAGTTCCTACAAGAGCTGGAGGTGCAGGTGGAGCTAATACTGGTGGTGGAGGTGGTGGTTCTGGTAGAGTTTCTACCGCTAATGGTGGTAATGGAGGATCAGGTATAGTAATAATAAAATATAGATTTCAATAGGTAACATATGACAAGTAAAATTAAAGTAGATAATATAAGTAAAGTTTCAGATGATTCGAACATCATCAATAAATGTGGTACAACAGTAACTGTTGGAGCTGCTTCCGATGGAGTTAGAACAGGTGCAGATAATTTACAAGCATCAGATGGTGGAAATTTAATTAGTCAATCTGGCACAACAATAACTTTAGGTGCTTCAGGTGATACTATTACTTTAGCATCAGGTGCATCACAATCAGGCTTTGGTAGAACTGGCACTGTTGATTGGGATACAACTCCAAAGACAGCAACTTTTACTGCTGTGTCTGGAGATGGGTTTTTCTGTAATACATCAGGTGGTGCTTTTACTTGTAACTTACCAGCAGGCACTGCTGGAGCAATAGTATCACTTGCAGATTATGCNGGAACTTTTGCAACAAATGCTTTAACTGTAACTCCAAACGGATCTCAAAAAATTGGGGGATCTACTGGGAATGCAACTTTAGACACTCCAGGTCAATCAGTTACATTTATATATGTTGATGACACACAAGGTTGGCTCAACATTCAAGATTCAACATCTAATGAAAGAGCACCAGCTTACATTACAGCAACAGGTGGAAATGCTGTTCTTACTTGTGGTAATTTTAAAACTCACGTTTTTACAAGTCCAGGGACATTTTGTGTTTCAGCTGGAGCAGGTGATTTAGCTGTTGCAGAATATTTAGTAATTGCTGGTGGAGCAGGTGCAGGTTCTTATGGTGGAGGTGGTGCAGGTGGTTTTAGACATTTTACTCCTTTAAGTTGTAGTCCAAGTGTTGAGGGTGGAAGTGCAGTACCAGTAAACCTTGGAGGTATACCAATTACAGTAGGTGCGGGAGGAACGGGTGCAACTCCTGTGGGAGGTTGTGGTTCAAATTCAATTTTTTCAACGATAACATCAGCGGGTGGTGGCGGAGGAGGTGGACCAGGATGCACAGCAGCAGCTGGTGGATCTGGTGGTGGTAATGGTTCACCAACTGGTGGTAGTGGTGGAACAGGTAACACTCCTCCAGTAAGTCCTCCACAAGGTCAACCTGGTGGTCCTGGTGGTCCAATAAATGGAGGTGCAGCTGGATCAGGTGGTGGAGGTGCTTTAAATATAGGAAGCGTTAATACAACAGGAGCAGGGCATCCAGGAAATTATGGTGGAAGCGGAAAAGGTGGTTCAGGTACTTTTGTAAATCCAGCTTTTGTTGGACCTACAGCTCCAAGTTATGGTGTTTGTGGACCAAGTCCTGCAAGATGGTATGCTGGTGGTGGTGGCGGAAACTCTGCCAACGGTTATAGTGGTTTTGGAAACACTACACCAGGCTGTTATCCAGCAGATAATGGTCCTAGAAATTCAGCACCAATAGGAGGTGGTGGATATGGTAGAGGGGCTGATGGAAATCCATCTGGTCCAGCTTCTCCAACTCCATTAAGATCAGAAACAGCAGGAACTGCAAATACAGGTGGTGGAGGTGGTGCTCCAGTAGCTAATGGTGGTTCAGGCATAGTTATGATAAGGTATCAATTCCAAAGTAGTTAATTATGATTACAATAAAAGTAAATAAAAAGGTATAGATTTTAATAGGTAACATATGAGTGAATTAAAAGTAAATAAAATTAGTCCAAAAACAGCATGCGGAACAACTACACTTGGAGATAGTGGAGATACGTTTACTATTCCTGCTGGTGTAACAATAACAAACAATGGAACACAAACAGGTTTTGGTCGTACAGGAACTGTTAATTGGCAAACATCAATCAAAACAGCTGCTACTTTTACGGCAGTAAATGGTGAGGGTTATTTTGTAGATACTTCATCTAATGCTATTACTGTAACTTTACCAGCAGGGACTGCAGGTTCTATCGTAGCTTTTAAAGATTATGCAGAAAATTTTGATTCTAATGCTTTAACAATTACACCTAATGGTTCTCAAAAAATTAATGGTGATGCTACTTTAGATTTAAAAGTTAACACAGAGGGTGAATCACTTACTTTAGTTTATGCAGATGATACTAAAGGCTGGTTAGTAGTTAATGATGGAAATAACGATGCAGGATCTCAAGCACAATTTATAGCAGCAACAGGCGGAACTATAACCACTTGTGGAAACTTTAAAATTCATACTTTTACAGGACCTGGAACATTTACAGTTACTTGTGCAGGTGGACCAAGTGGATCAAATAAAATATCTTATGTAGTAGTAGGAGGTGGTTCAGCTGGTGGTTTTGACAGAGGTGGTGGAGGTGGAGCAGGAGGATTTAGAGAAGGTAGAGCACCAGCTTTTGATTCTTATTCAGCTTCACCATTAGTAGCACCTGATGGTTTACCAGTAACAGCAACAGGTTATCCAGTTACAGTAGGTGCTGGATCAGCTGTAAGTAATTCAGGATGCACACCAATATCAAATGGAAGTAATTCAGTTTTTGCAGGATCTTCAACTATTACAGCAGCAGGAGGAGGAGGTGCAGGAAATCCTGGACCTTCAAATGCAGCAGGAAAAAATGGTGGTTCTGGTGGTGGATCAAGAGATGGAAATAACAGTGGAGGAGCAGGAAATACACCTCCCGTTAGTCCTCCGCAAGGAAATCCTGGAGGAAGTGGAACTAGTAATCACAGTGGACCAGGTGGTGGTGGTGGAGGAGCTACTCAATCAGGATTTGATGGTGCAGGAAATCCATCACAACCAACAATGGGTGATGGTGGAGATGGAGCAACAACAAGTATTAATGGTTCAGCAACAACTTTTGCAGGAGGCGGTGGCTCTGGTGGTGGAGGTAGTATTCCAGCAGGAGGTGAAGGTGGAACTGGAGGTGGTGGTAATGGAGCAAGTCAACCTGGCCCAGCCTCATCAGCAGGAACAGCCAATACAGGCGGTGGAGGTGGTGCAGGTAATGGTTATAGTGACAGTGGTAATAACACTGGTTCAGCTGGTGGTTCAGGAATAGTAATAATAAGATATAAATTTCAATAATAAATAAATAGGAGAAAACAAACATGGCACATTTTGCAAAACTAGGAGCTAACGGTAAAGTTATTCAAGTGCTAACACTTGATAACAAAGATATGCTTAATGCTGATGGTATTGAAGATGAAGCTGTTGGTCAACAGTATTTGGAAAGGCACAATAATTGGCCTGCACAAATGTGGATCCAGACTTCTTACAATACATACAATAATAAACATAATTCAGGTGATGACTCTAAAGCATTTAGAGGAAATTACGCTGGTATAGGTTATTCTTGGGACGAAGATACTAATATCTTTTGGCCTAAAAAACCGTATGCATCTTGGGTAAAAAATACAGCAGATGCTAGATGGCAATCACCAATTGGTGATGCACCAGCATTAACTGAAGAACAACAAGAACAAAATGAAGCTAATACTCATGACTGGCGTTATTCTTGGAACGAGGATAATCAGTCTTGGGATTTATCAGATTCAAACGCATAATAAAATATACCTCTCAAAAACATTGACTTTTTATAATAGGAGTGTATAATAGATAGGTATATGAACAAAAATACATTGTCGGAAATAGCATTGTATCATGGTGACATTGCTATGCCAAAAAATTTTGAAATAGATCGAGATAAATTAAGCACGGATATTTTACAATCTGATATTACAGATTCACCTTTTCCATTTTCAAGAAACTGGGATATGCTTAATACTTATATGAGAGATCATTTTAGTCTTAACTATGGACAAACTTTAATAAATAAGTCTACTTGGGGTAATATTTATAAACCAAATGAGATTAGTATTCCATTACTAAATATTGATCCAGTAGATCTTAGAAACTCACCAGACTTTACTTTTCTTTATGGAGTTAAGGTTAATAATTGTAATATTAGAATACATTATGAAGATAATAGACGTAAAGGTAGAAGCTGGGATATTGAATTAAAAGATAATAAATTTATTATGTTTCCCTCAACATGTATGTATTATATAACAAATACACAAAGGGATAGTTTGAATTTTATTCAAACAATAACATATGAATATATCTAATTATTATTGGTATTTTAAATCTGCATTAACATCAAAATTTTGTGATGATGTAATACAATATGCATTACAGCAAAAAGAAGAGATGGCAAGAACTGGTGGATTTAGTGGCAAAAAATTAAACAAACAAGAAGTATTAGATTTAAAAAAAAAAAGAAACTCTGATTTAGTTTGGTTAAATGATGCTTGGATATATAAAGAATTACATCCATATGTGCATGAGGCAAACAGACAGGCTGGTTGGAATTTTGAATGGAATAGATCTGAATCTTGCCAGTTTACAAAATACAAATTAAATCAATATTATGATTGGCACTGTGATAGTTGGGATAAACCTTATGATAGACCAGGTGCAGTAGATCATGGTATGATAAGAAAACTATCAATGACATGTCAGTTAACAGATGGATCAGAATATAAAGGTGGTGAATTAGAATTTGATTTTAGAAACTATGATCCACATATGCGAGATGAATCGAAGCATAGAGTACAATGTAAAGAGATACTACCAAAAGGTTCTATTATTGTATTTCCTTCATTTGTGTGGCATAGAGTTAAACCAGTAACCGCTGGCACAAGATATAGTCTTGTTGTCTGGCATTTAGGAAAGCCGTTTAGATAATGATAATTGATAAAGAAATTATATCACAAATATATAGACCTTATTTTTTTATATCTGGTGTATTTGATATAGATCAAAAATACTTTAAGAAAAAAATAGAAGAGGGTATTCAAAATTCTAATTTAAATTATAAAACCAATGTATGTGGTTACCACACAGATTGGAAGTTTTTTAATGAGGATAAAAATTTTAATATTTTATTAATGCAAATTATAGATTATCTAGAAAAACTAGATATAGATCTAGAAAAATTTTATCTTGAAGACTCGTGGGGTATTGTTTTAAGATTAGGAGACTATACAAAAAAACATCATCACAATAATTTTTATCTTTCTGGAGTTCTTTATCTTAATGATCATCCTCAAAAATTATATTTTCCTGAAATTAATCAAGAAATTATTCCTCAAAAAGGAAGATGGGTTCTTTTTTCTTCTTATCTATTGCACTATACTAATAGAAATATTCAAGAAATAAAAAAGTATGCTATTTCATTTAACTTTCACGCAACACCTTTTAATATAGAAAATAAAAAATAGTATGTTTATAAATAATTATTTTAACACGACCATTTGGTCAGAACAAAAACCAGAGTTTGTAAAGTCTTTAATCAAAGCTTCTAACAAATATATTAAAGAAGCAAGAAACAGAAACAAAGCACATATAAAAAAATATGGTGACTTTGGATTATCACATCATTCAACACCATTGACGATGGACAATGACTTTTTAGATTTTAGAAATTACATTGGTCAAAAATCTTGGGAGTATTTAGATCACCAAGGTTATGATATGTCACAATACACAACTATGTTTTCTGAGTTATGGGTACAAGAGTTTGCTAAGAAAGGTGGTGGTCATCATTCAGCGCACATACATTGGAATCAACACGTATCAGGTTTTTATTTTTTAAAGTGTAGTGATAAAACATCATATCCAATCTTTCACGAACCGAGAACCGGGGCAAGAAGTACAAAATTAAAAATGAAACCAAATCAAAAAGGTGTGTGGCCAAGTTCAGAACTTATACATTTTAAACCTACCCCAGGTACATTAATTATATTTCCAGGGTTCTTGGAACACGAATATGCAGTAGATTTTGGAATAGAGCCATTTAGGTTTATACATTGGAACATACAAGCAGTGCCAAAAGAGATGGCTAAAGATGTCTAAAACAATTAAAGTTATAGATAATTTTTTACCACAAAAAGAATATTTAGATATATTTTCAACAATTACATCTATTTATTTTCCATGGTTTTTTATAGAAAAATCTACCTATAAATCTAAGAACAAATTAGATTTTCATTTAGGACATTTATTTTATACAAGTGAAAAAGGTGGAAGAGTAAACTCAACAAATTTTGATGTTCTTTTACCTTTAATAAATAAAATGAAAGTTAATACATTAGTTAGAATAAAAGCTAATTTACAATTTTGTTCTGATAAAATAATAGAGTCAGCACCACATATTGATCAAGAAGATTTTAATTGTAAAAATGCAATATATTATATGAATACTAATAATGGATACACAATGATTGAAAATAAAAAAGTAAAATCTGTTGGAAATAGAATTGTTTTTTTTGACAATAATTTAAAACATTATGGAACAAATTGTACAGATGAAAAGACTAGAATGGTTTTAAATTTTAATTATTTTTAATATGCAAGAGTTAACTATAAAAACAAAAATACTTTTAGATAAATTAAAAGGACATAAAAAAATTAAAAAAGATATATTGAAGCTAATTGATGACCATGAAGCAGATTCATTTAGTCATAAAGATATTTACAACGATGATTCAATAAAAAAATTAGATTGGAATAATGCTAGAAACTGGGAAAGACCATGGGTAAAAATTTTATTACCTTTTATAAAAGATCATTTTATGAAATGTACAAAAAAATTAAATTTTGAAGATTATTTTTTAAGAGCTTTATGGTTTCAACAATACGGTGAAAATGGAATGCATGGTTGGCATATTCACGAACAAAACTATACCGGAGTATACTATTTAGAGTTACCAAAATCAGCTCCTACAACAGAATTAATTGATCCTATAGATATTAATAATAAATTTAAAATAAAAGCTAACGAAGGAGACATAGTTATTTTTCCAAGTTTTGTAATACATAGATCGGGAAGAATGAAAACAAAAGATCGAAAAACAATTGTTTCTTTTAATTTAGAGTTTAAAGACGTAAGTAGAAAATTACTTAAAAAAATATGAGTTTTAAAAAAAATAAATACACAGTTATTAGAAAAGCAATATCAAAAGACCTAGCAGCTTTTGTTGCAAACTATTTTTGTATGCAAAAGCAAGTATACGATACTTGTAGAGAGCGTAGATACTTTTCACCATTTGAAACAATCATTGGATATTATGAAGGTGAGAATGAACAAATACCAAATACCTATTCTCAATATGCAAATATGGCTATGGAAACATTATTATTAAAATGTTTACCAGATATGGAAAAAGCAACAAAATTAAAATTATATCCTGCATATACGTATGCTAGAATTTATAAAAAAGGAGATATTCTAAAAAGACACAAAGATAGATTTAGTTGTGAAATATCCACGACAATGAATCTTGGTGGTGATGACTGGCCAATATATTTAGAGCCATCTGGAGAAGTTGGTAAGAAAGGTATCAGAGTAGATTTAAAACCAGGTGATATGCTGGTTTATTCTGGCTGTGAGCTAGAACATTGGAGAGAAAAATTCAAAGGCAAAGAATGCGTACAA
>FUFK010042528.1_pt1 | contig 10860 bp, 13 predicted proteins | sample 1021851 | NCBI WGS metagenome assembly FUFK01 (sample SAMEA51879418, study PRJEB19060) | metagenome
CCAACTATAGTATGGAGTGAAGAAAAACCAGAGTTTGTTAAATCTTTAAACAAAGCTAGTAATAAATATATTACAGAATCTCGTAAAAGAAATAAAGACCATATAAAAAAACACGGTGACTTTGGAAGATCACATCATTCAACATCATTATTAAACGACAATGATTTTTTAGATTTTAGAAATTATGTTGGTCAAAAATCATGGGAGTATTTAGATCACCAAGGTTATAATATGAAAGAATATACAACTATGTTTAGTGAACTATGGGTACAAGAGTTTGCTAAAAAAGGTGGTGGTCATCACTCAGCACACATACATTGGAATCAACACGTATCAGGTTTTTATTTTTTAAAGTGCAGTGATAAAACTTCTTTTCCAATATTTCACGAACCAAGAACCGGGGCACGTGCAACTAAATTAAAAATGAAAGATCAAAAAGGTGTGTGGCCAGGTTCAGAGCTTATACACTTTAAACCTACACCAGGTACACTGATTATATTTCCTGGATATCTAGAACATGAATATGCTGTAGATTATGGTTACGAGCCATTTAGATTTATACATTGGAATATACAAGCCGTGCCGAAAGAGATGGCAAAAGATGTTTAAAAAGAAAAAATATACAGTTATTCGTCAAGCTATATCAAAAGATTTAGCATCTTTTATTGCAAATTATTTTTGTATGCAAAAACAAGTTTATGATACTTGTAAACAAGCAAGATACTTTTCACCTTTTGAAAACATACTAGGTTATTATGAAGGAGAAAATGAACAGATACCAAACACGTATTCTGCTTATGGTAATATTGCTATGGAAACATTATTATTAAAATGTTTACCAGATATGGAAAAAGCAACAGGATTAAAATTATATCCTGCATATACTTATGCACGAATCTATAAAAAAGGCGATATTCTAAAAAGACACAAAGATAGATTTAGTTGTGAGATATCTACTACTATGAATTTAGGTGGTGATGATTGGCCAATATATCTAGAACCAGATCCTAAAAAAGGTGGTGTTAAACCAGGTCAAGGATATGTATCAGACAACACCAAAGGTGTTCGAGTAGATTTAAAACCAGGGGATATGCTGGTTTATTCTGGCTGTGAGCTAGAACATTGGAGAGAAAAATTCAAAGGCAAAGAATGCGTACAAGTTTTTCTGCATTATAACAATCGTAAGACGCCTGGAGCGAAAGATAATATGTTCGACAAGCGTCCACATTTAGGTCTTCCTTCTTGGTTTAAACGATGATATAATCTTTAGATGGGGGCTGTGTCACCACCACATACCACGCAGTCCCCTTTTAAGGATTATATATTATGTTTTTTGGCGGAACTACCTTTGCAGGAGCACCCTTTGGAGATTCAGGATTTAACCCTAATGCGTTTGTAAACGTAACCGGGTCCAGAATAAACGAATCAACAGGCACAGTAGGTTTAGTAGGTAATGCTAATTTAAGTGTTACTGGAAATAGACTTAATTTTACAATCGGTAATGTAACTATTATTGAAGGTACAGGTGTAAATGTATCGACTACAGGTAGCCGTATAAATGTATCTAGTGGTGATCCAACTATTGTTGCAAAAGCAACATTAGCTCTTACAGGATCAAGAGTAAATCTAAATACAGGCACACCTACATTTGCATTTAAATATCCTGTAACAGGATCTAGGGTAAACACAAATACAGGAAGTGTTACAACAGTTGGTAAAGCAACTATATTACCAAACGGATCTAGAGTTGATGTTAGCACAGGATCTGTAACCATATCTGCTGATGCAAACTTATCAGTTACAGGAAATAGAGTAGATGTAGAAATAGGAAACGTTACAACTAAAGCAAATGCAACTGTAACTGTAACAACAAACAGACAAAATTTATCAACAGGAACTGTAACCATTGTAGCAAAAGCATCTGTTACACCAGATGGTAGTAGAATAAATGTTGCAGATGGTTCTGTATTAATTAAAAAATGGGATGGTATTGTACCAGGAGCTANNATGACTTGGGAACCNGTACAAACNTCNNTAGGATAGAATATGTATTTTGGAGGAAGCACATTTGCCGGAGCACCATTCGCCGATCCAGGTGGCGTAAGTGTATTTGTTGCTGTATCAGGGAACAGGGTAAATGTAAGCACAGGTACAGTTGGAATTACAGCTTCTGCAAGGGTATTACCAGGAGGCTCTGAGATAGAAATATCTATCGGTAATATCACTGTTAGAATTGATAAAAGAGTAGATGTAACAGGAGTAAGAATAAACCTTGCAACAGGCACTGCTTCTGTGATATCATGGAACCCGATAGTTCCAGGGGCAACTGGTACCTGGGTACCTATTGACCCGGACAATCCGTAGGAGAAATATATGGCATCAAGTACGTCGAGCGACTTAAAACTAGAACTAATTACCACAGGTGAAAAATCAGGTACCTGGGGTACAATTACAAACACAAATTTACAAATATTAGAACAAGCAGCATCAGGTTATTTATCTTTAGATGTAGGGTCTGGTGATGTAGCTTTATCTTTAGCAAACCACGCTACAGCAAATGGTAAAAATTTATATTATAAACTAACAGGCACATTAACTGCAAACAGAACAGTTACTATGCCAGACTCTGCAGAAAGAGTATTTATTGTAGAAGATGGTACAACTAGAACTTCTTCTAATTACACACTAACAGTTAAAACTGTATCAGGGACCGGGCTAACTTTACCAATAGGTTCTACAACAGTTTTATATTCTGATGGTACAAATATTACAGGTAAACTACAAACCAAAGGATACTACACACCATCTGCAACATATACTACAGTTAATGGTGATCAAATTTTAGTTGACACATCTGGAAGTGGTATAAGTGCTGCAGTTACAATAAACCTACCTGCTTCACCTGCTNTNGGAAATGAAGTTACATTTATTGATAGTGGAAACAATCTTGCATCTAACAACCTTACTGTTGGTAGAAATGGATCTAATATAAATGGATCTGGATCTGATTTAGTTGTTTCAACAAATGCTTCAGCTTTTACCTTGGTGTATGTTAATGCAGCGAGAGGCTGGGTATACAAAGACAAAATATAGGAGCTAACACGTGGCTCTACTTGACTTTAAATTCTTTCCAGGAATAGATAAACAAAATACATCTGTTGGTGCTGAACAACGATGGATTGATTGCGATAACGTAAGATTTAGATATTTGCTACCAGAAAAAGTTGGTGGCTGGTCATCACTTGTTACAGATACAATAGTAGGTGTTGCTAGACGAGAGTTTGCATTTGTTGATCTTGATGGAAATAGATATGTTGCAATAGGAACAGATAAATTTTTATTGTTATATTTTGAAGGTCAACTGTATGACATCACACCTGTGAAAACAGCTTTGACTAGTGCAACAATTGCTACTACATCTGGCTCTGCCATTTGTTCCATAACAAAATCTGCACATAATTTAGTAGCTGGTGACATTGTACAATTTAATAATGTAACACTACCAAGTGGTACAGGGTACTCTGCATCTGATTTTGAAGATAAAAATTTTCAAGTAACTTCTGTTACATCAAGTTCTGTATTTACAGTTACACAAAGTTCTAATGCATCAGGCACCGTATCTACAGGTGGTAGTATAGAATTAATTCCTTACGAGCCAGTAGGTCCTGCTGCACAATCATATGGTTATGGTTGGGGTACAGACACTTGGGGAGCAGGGACCTGGGGTGAAGCATCATCGGCAAATGATATAACACTAGAACCAGGTTTATGGTCACTAAGTAATTTTGGAGAAGTGTTGGTTGCGACTATTGCAAATGGTAAAACGTTTACATGGAATGCAGGAGCTTCAACACCATTGGAAACAAGAGCATCAACAGCTACATCTGGATTTGCAACTACAAACAATCCAACAGCCACAAGAGTTACGTTAGTGTCACCAACAACAAGACACTTAATTCATCTTGGAACAGAAACAACTATTGGAACTCCAGCGACTCAAGATGATATGTTTATAAGATTTTCAGAACAAGAAGATATAAATGATTATACAGTTACAGCTATTAACACAGCTGGATCACAAAGATTACAAGACGGTACTAAAATTATGGGTGCATTAAAAGCAAAAGAATCTATTTTAGTTTGGACTGATAATGCATTGTATACCATGAAATTTATTGGAGCTCCATTTACATTTGGTTTTGAACAAGTGGGCACTAACTGTGGATTGATTGGTAAGAATGCAGCTGTAGAAATAGATGGTGTTGCATATTGGATGTCACCAAATGGCTTCTTTGCGTTTGATGGTACAGTTAAATCTATACCATGTTCAGTACAAGATTATGTCTATGATCAAGCTGATACTACAAAAGGACAACAAGTATATGCAGGATTAAATAATCAGTTTACAGAAGTAGTATGGTATTACCCATCATCTAATTCAGAATATAATGATCAATATGTTGTATATAATTATGGAGAAAGTAGCACTAGAACAGGACAGGTTTGGTATATAGGAACAGAAGCTAGAACTACTTGGATTGATGCAACAGTATATCCTACACCTTTTGCAACTAAATTTGATGATAGTGCATCAGGTACTTTTCCAGTTATTGTTGGTGAATCAGGGCTCGGACAAACCACATTGTTTGAACACGAAGTAGGGACAGATCAAGTGAATCCAGATGGTTCTACAACAGCTGTTACTTCTTTTGTGCAATCATTTGATTATGATTTACAACAGAGAATGAGAGGTCAAGCGTATCAAGTAGCAGGAGATGTTTTTTTAGCTGTTAGAAGATTTTTACCAGATTTTAAAACATTAGTTGGTAATGCAAAAGTAACACTAGCTGTTAAAAGATATCCTTCAGATTCACAGACTGCAACGTCTTTAAGCCCATTTACAATTACTGCAAGCACTGATAAAAAGGATACTCGTGCACGAGGACGTTTTGTAAATATAAAAATAGAAAATGATGCTGTATCTGAATCGTGGAGATTTGGCACATTTAGATTAGATGTACAACCGGATGGTAGAAGATAATGACTAAAATAGTAGTAAGATTACCAGAACCAAAAGAAGAATATGATATATCTAACCAAAAACAAATTAACAGAGCTGTTGCATTAATTGTAGAACAATTAAATTCAACGTTCTTAGATGAACAAAAACAGGAGCAAGAGAGATTCTCTTGGTTTATAGGTGGCTAACGTATATAAAAACGCAAAAGTAGATCTTACAACCACAGACAACACAACTGTGTATACTGCCCCTAGTAATTCAAGAGCAATAATAAAAGGTATTTTAGTATCTGATGATTCAGGTAGTGGAGATAGTATTAATGTAACTTTGACAGATGCAAGTGCAGCAGTATTTTCTCTTTTTAAAACAAAAACTATTGGATCAAATGCAACCACTGAGTTGATAACACAACCAATTGTGTTACAAGAAAGTGAGATATTAAAAGCACAAGCAACAACTGCAGGTAGATTACATATAGTAGTCTCTCTGTTAGAAATAAATAGGGATTAATATGTTTATAGAAGAAGGAGAAGTCGCATACACATACATAAACGGTAAGAAAGTACCGGTTGTAAAATGTGAGACAGAAGTAGTTTTAAGAAATAAAGAAACAGGATATGAGTATGGTTCTGATAAAGAGGCAGAGGATGATATTGCAAATCCAGATACTGATACAAAATTTGAACATGTAACAAGATCTGTTAAAATAAAAGTAGCAGCGATGCCACCATTAGGTGCAGCATCAGATAAAGACGAGGATAAAAAATGATTTTAGATCCAATAGATCAAAATATAAGAGATCAAGGTTTTAATTTTGTACCTTTTGATAGATTTTTAGGTGATCGATTTAAACCATATACATTAGATATGTCTGGCGGTATATCTACATTACCTACACCAACATTACCGCCAATAATTCGAACAGATGGGGGTGGTGATGGCACCGGAGGACCACCTACCAATGAAGAGGATGAAGAAGATCCGTATGCAGGTAGTCCCTATGATCAATTTGGAAATCTTAAAGGAACGACGCCATTAGGTGCATTAAAAACTGCCGCTACTTTTTTAGTTAATCCTATTGGATATCTTGGATATAAAACTTTTCAAGAATTTAACAGAGCAAGACAACAAAGACAATTTGAAAAAGAATTACAAAATCCAGATTTTAGAGATATGGTAACTGAAAATAGGGCTGCGGGTAGAGGTGGTTATCAAGCTGGATATGATAGTGGTTTCATGGAAGGTCCTCCAGGTGCAGGAAGAGGCAATAATCCAGGTGATAAAGGTGGTTCTGATACTATGGGCTCTAGTAAAGATGGAGGAATCATAGGTTATGGAGGAACAAGTGGTACGCCTTTATATCAACAGTTTATGAACGGTGGCATCGTAGATCTTGTGGACATTTATGATTGATTATAGGAGAAAAAGACAATAAAAAGGTAAGATTATGGCAATTTCAAGAATGAATATGGAAAGACAACTTCGTAATATGGGTGGTATTATGACACTTGAAGAGCCAAGACAGAGATATTTTTTAGGTAAACTTGTAAGAAAAGCTAAAAAAGCTGTAAAAAAAGTAGTTAAATCACCTGTTGGTAAAGCTGCTTTGTTAGCAGGAGGAGCTTATCTTTTAGGTGGTGGTGGACTACCACAATTTATGGGTGGATCAGGTTTAGGTGGCTTTCAAGGTAGTTTGTTAAAATCTAGATTACTTTCTCCTTTTGGTAAAACCGTTGGTGGTAAGTTTGATTTTAGTGGTCCACTAGCAAGTTTAGTTTCTAAGGACGGTAGTTTTGATTTAGGTAGAGCTGCTATGTCAGGCGGAGTTGCTGCAGCACTCGCTGCACCATTTTTAATGGGTGGTGGTGAAGAAGAAGTTGTTGACGAAGGTGTACCTGTTACAGGTATACAGCCGATGGTAGCTGATATTAGAGAACAAGCTAGACAATATTATCAAGACCCTACAAAATCTGCATTATATTTTATGCCACCTAAATCTGCTGTAAAATTTGGTGGAGCTTTTGCAGAAGGTGGATTAGCTGACATACCAAGAGAAGGATACAGAATAGGTGGTGGTGTAATGAGTATGTTAGGTAAAGCAGGTGATGCTGTAAAAAATGTAACAAGAAATGTTGTAACAAAATTATCTAGAATGACTGATGATGTAGAAATACAAACAGCGACAGATTACGCAGAAGATACAGGAGTATCTTTAGATATATTTATTACTCCTAAAAGTAAAAAGGGAAAAGATACTTTAGATAGTTTAGTTGAAGAAGGAATCATGACTGTTGATGAAAGTGGAACTTACATGCCAAAATTTGGTTATGAAGATGATGCTGTCATGGGTATGGAAAAATTAAAAGCTTCTGGACTATTACAAGAAGGAGGAAAGTTTAGAAGATTTGATGAAGGAGCTGGTATAGGTGATTATGACATGCCTTATGGTGGTTATGAACAACTTGTTGAAACTTTTGGAAGACAGAAAAAAGCAGATGGTGGTATTATGGATCTAGGTGGTATGGAAAAAGACTATAGAACAGGTGGTTTTGTAGAAATAGGAGCTAAGGAAAGAGCGGACGATGTGCCAGCTAGACTTAGCAAGAATGAATTTGTATTTACAGCAGACGCTGTAAGAAATGCAGGTGAGGGAGATATTGATAAAGGTGCAAAGGTTATGCAGAATATGATGGACAATTTAGAAGCTGGTGGTAATATATCAGAGGAGTCCCAGGGCAAAGAAAATCCTGCACAAGCAATGTTTGATCAAGCACAACAATTGGAGAGTAGAATAGCATAATGGCATTACCAGATTATTTAGAAGAAACCGCCAAGGATTACGCCAAGCAGCTAACGGCTGCTACTTCTGTACCTATAGATACAAGTAAATTTGTAGGTCGTCAGTTTGTTGCTGGTGAAGATCCATTACAAACACAAGCTATTAATCTTGCAACAGCAGGTATTGGTAGTTATCAACCTTTTTTACAACAAGCACAACAACTTACGGGACCTGGAGCAGGGGCCGGGACTGGATCAATTGCATCGTTTATGTCACCATATCAACAAGGTGTTATCGATGAAACGTTAAGACAGTTTGATATATCAAGACAAGGTGGTATGCAACAGATCGCAGACCAAGCACAACAATTTGGTGCATTTGGTGGTGGAAGACAAGCTGCATTAGAAGGACAATTTATGGCTGATACTACAGCAGGTAGAGCTGGTCTTGCTAACACATTATTAGCTCAAGGTTTCCAAGATGCAGCAGCTAGAAGAGCACAAGATTTACAAAATCAATTTGCATTGTCTAATTTCCAAAGGGCAGGTCAAGCTGCAGATGTTGCTAACTTAGGTCAGCTTGGTGCATTTAGACAAGGTATAAGTCAATCACAATTACAAGCAGATGCGCAAGCTGCACAAACTGGAGCTTATGAACCATTTAGAAGACTTCAACAATATGGAACAGGTTTAGGTGGGTTAGCAGGATTTGCACAAGCCGCACCATTACCGTCAGCTGCTCCTAGTCCATTCTCAACAGCTTTAAGTACAGCATTAGGTATTGGCGGATTGTTTGGAAAATTTAGGTAAAATATATGGCTAAAGATAAAAGATCTAACTTTCAAAAAATAAAAGATACAACAGCTTTTAAATTAGGCTCTGGTGCTATGACAGGCTCAACTCTTTTTGAATTAGGTAGATATCTAATGGGTATGAAAAAAGGTGGCCGTGTTGGCTGTGGTGTTGCTAAACGTGGATTTGGCAAAGCAATGAAGAGGAAAAGATGAGACCATTAAATAGACCAATGTTTAGATATGGTGGTCCTATTAAAGAAGGGATCATGAGTGGTATGCAGGATAGACCTGGATATCAAAGAGGTAAAATAGTTGGTGGATTAATTTCTAAAATACCTGGAGGTTCATCATTAATAGAAAAAGGTAGAGGTATCATACCTAGAATATTTAACAGAATTAAACCAACATTTAGAATGCAACCAGGTCAAGTCACAGGTGGAACTGCTGGAACTAGACAAAAATACATATCTCAAACAATGCCGCCAGTTCCTTTTATGGAAAGAGCAGGGGCATTTGTAAAAGAAAACCCGTACTTTACTGGAGCTGTTGGTATAGGTGGTACAACTAGTGGTGTAATTCCAGATATAGTTACTGGTGGAGCAGGTTTACTTAAAAAAGGTGTGCTTCAAGCAGCGGATCTTTTAGTAGATGACCGTATATTTGACCAAGATAAATATTTTGAAAACAAAAAAATAGCTGAGTTAAATCAACAAATAGAACAAAAAAACAAAACTACAAAATTAAATGAAAAAGACAAAAGCACTACAACTACTCCTAAAATAGATAGAGACGCAGAGATACAAGCTAACAGAGAGAGATATTATAAGATCTTAGGTATAGATAAGATGAAAAAAGATGCTGCTTATGATTCATTAATTGATGCAAGTAAAATTGTACAAGAAGAAGGTGCAGATCTTAAGGGTGCAATTAAATCAGGAACTTTACAAACTAGAATTATAGATGCAATATCTAAAAACCTAGATAAATCTGCAGACATTAAACGACAAATAGATGCTGCTATTGTTAAAGCTGAGATAGATAAAGACATCAATAGAGAAAAAAATACACTAGATAAATTAGTAAAAGAAAAACAATTAAAAGTATTAGATAAACAATTAAAAGGTGGTGATTTAAAAGACACGTTATCTGAGCTTGGAAAACAAGGTATTGTACCTGAAGGTCCAGAATTAGCATCATACGCATTACGAAACGATATTGATATTCCTTCTGGACATACACTTAACACTAAAGATGTAAATACTTTCTTAAAAGACAACCCAACTTTAACAGTTGTAGATTACCTTAATGATCAAAACCTTAAACTACAACAAGCAGGAAAAGGTAAATTAAATCCTGGTAATTACGTTGTAGGTAAAAATATCCTTGAAGTTGGTGAAGACGGAACAGTTATTGACGTTTTAATATAGGAGTATAAATGGCACTCCCATCAGATTTAAATCCACTTTCTTACAGCAAGAATAATAAAGTAGGCACAATAGAATCAGTGTTGTCTGGTGTTGCGTCTGGTCTTATTGGTATACCAAAAGGATTTTTTTCTCTAGGTGCAACTCTTATAGATCTTGGTGCAGGCACAAGATATGCAGCAGAAGTAGAGTCGTTCTTTGATGATCTTACAGAGTTTGATGAGAAAGCAGAAGCAACAGCTGCTGGTAAAATTACAGAAGCATTAGTAAATATAGGTATACCTGCTGTACGTGGTATAAAACTTGGTGCACAGCTTGCAGACGATGCAATGCGTGCAAGTAGAAATAATAAATATTTTAAAACAACAAACCCTAATCTTACAAAAGGCATAGATAAAGCTGCAGAATTAAATGCTAAAGGTAAGACAAATAAATTTATTGCAGGTGCTTTAGGTGGTGGTGTTGCTGAAGCTGTATTTGTTGGCGATGTAGAACAGATAGGTACCTTTGGAGATTTTGTTGGTGGACCAACTAAAATAGATAGATCAACAGACGATGATCCTACAAGAGAATTATTAAACAGAGTTAAATTTGGTGTAGAAGGTGCACTATTTACAGGTATCATAGGTGGTACAGGTAAAGTTATCAAAAGACTTACAGATAGAAATAAACAATTAGATACAGCAAACTCTAAATTAGATGCATTTATAGATAAAGTCGCATCAGGGTTCAGGGCACGAAGCGGTAAGACTCAAGAATTTTTTGACATAGAAAGAACGTCTGTTGGTGAAAGAGCTGCAGATGCTGCAGGTGCAAGAAACATATCTAGAGAACTAGATCAAGC
>FUFK010065914.1_pt1 | contig 10853 bp, 7 predicted proteins | sample 1021851 | NCBI WGS metagenome assembly FUFK01 (sample SAMEA51879418, study PRJEB19060) | metagenome
GAGCTCGGCGCCGAGCGCGGAGAGCTTCGACGTCGAGGCGTTCAAGGGCGGTCTGCAGCAGCTGCTGCCGTCGACGGTGGCGGTCTGCAGGCGGGTGCCGAAGCCGGGTAGATCGAACGGTGCCTCGTCGACCGCGGCCCCCGGAGTGGACACGTGGACGACCGGACCGATGCCTACCGCGCCGGTCTCNACCGGGAACTGTTGNCGGCCATTNTTGACGTGGCACGACGTGCAACTGTTGGCGTTGAAGTCGGGGCCGAGGCCNATCTCNGTNTCGAAGAAGGCTTCGAAGACNTCGTCGCCATCCGCAAANCGAATCCGTGCGGGAAGACCGACGTTGCGGGCCGAGAGGTTATAGGAGCGCTCGCTCACCTCGAAGGTCGTCGTTGCGTCGCCGGCTCGCTCGATCAACCAGTCCGGCGCAGTCGNCGGAACGACGAGCGCGTCGGAATCGGCGTCGGTGCTGCCGCCACACGCCGCCACNAGGACGGCGAGGGCGCCGAGCAGGACGCCGATTCGACGAGTTGGTTGTTCAGGTACCGCTCGGGACGGTGATCGCATCCAGATCGAAACCGTCGAACTCGGGCAGGACGTCGGCAGGCGACGCCGGAGTGGTCAACGCATCGGGCATGGACGGCTGATCGGCAGCGCCCGGCGAGGCGACATCGGCGTACGGCACGTTTTGGTCTGCGCCCGGCGGGGCGAAGAAGTCGATGCCGATCATGTCGCTGAGGTCGCCTTCGGGTCCGTCGCACGGCAGGACCGTTTCGATGTCGGCCGGGCGGGAGGTCTCGAAGGTGTTGCCGCTGAAGCAATTGCCGAGGCCCGCCTGGCCGCCCTGGTCGACCATGACGGCGTCGATGCCGTTGCCACGGAGCACGTTGTCGGTGATCGTGTTGTTCTCTGCCGGCCAGAGCGTGGCGCCGTCGGGCATGTACGAGATCGCCACGCCGCCGTTGCGGTTGTTCTCGATCAGGTTTNGGCTGACGAGGTTGTTGTTGGCCCCCGGCAGGACCATGCCCACGCCATAGGCGAGCTCCCAGACGTCGCCGCCNTTGGGGGTGTCGGGGTTGCCGTTGCTGTGGATCCAGTTGCCGGCGAAGGTCGCGCCGCGCTGCGGGGCGAGTTCTTCGGAGTTGAGCGTGTTGGGGGTGACGCCGATGCGGTTCATTCGGAACTCGTTGTTCACGATGAAGAGGTCGCCGCCGGCGTTCGTGCCCGAGTAGGCGAGCGTGTTGTGTTCCGAAAGGTTGTTCGACAATATGGCGTTGCACGGCTGGCACTGGCCGATGTAGTAGCCCGAGTCGGTGTGTCCGGCGGCGTAGGTGTTGTCGAACAGGCCGTACTCGGCGTTGAAGGCGTAGATGCCGTAGACCCGGTTGTTGAGAGCGTTGACGTAGCTCACCCGGTAGCCCCGGAGGATGAAGTCCGAGTCGTAGTCGCCAGTGAAGAACACGCCGTTCGAGAAGTAGTTTTTCACGGTGAGGTTCTCGACGGCGACGCCGTTGGAGAACACGATGATGCCGTTCGCCATCTCCTCGGAGTGCTCGCCATCGAGCACGACGGTCTGGCGGTCGACACCACGAATGACGATGTTGTCGGTCTCGACGACAACCGACTCGTTGTAGACGCCCTCATCGATCAGCACGAGGTCGCCCGGTTCGGCGGCATCGACGGCTTCCTGAATGGTGGCGAAATCCTGCGGCACCCGGAGCGCGTCGAGCGGGTTGTCGTCGGCGGGCTCCTCGGGCTCTGGCTCAGGTTCGGCCTCTGCGACTTCCTCGGGTGCGGGCTCCGGCTCGGCCGTCTCCTCTTCGGGCTCGGCGGCCGAATCGGACTCGCTTGTCGTGTCCGCAGCGGTGTCGGTGCTGTCGCTCCCTCCTCCACAGGCGGACGCGATGAACGCGAAGACGGACAGCAGAATAAACAGGCGACGCATGGTTCCCCCTCAGAAAAGCGACGCTCTGAACCCTAGTCCCGATGGTCGGGACGCCAGAAACCCGAGCGACTCAGGGAACGACGATCACGCGGCCTGTCTGGCCGTTGGTCGCCGTGCCGTGGAGGCTGCAGAAGTACGGGAAGTCGCCGGGGGTCTCGAAAACGAGCGAGGCGCTGTCTCCCTTTTCGGCGAGATCGAGCGTCGAGATCGGTTCGAACGCCCCNTCGACGGCGGGCCGGACGTTGTGCTCGTTNCGTCCCTGGTTGGTCCAGGTGATCTCGGTTCCGGCACTCACGACCACGACCCGCTGGGTGAACGCGTTGTCCTGGATGTCGAGCGCAACCTGGTCCATGCCGCTGAGGTCGAGGGCGTCGTCGGGGATCTCGATCGGCGCCGGTTCGTCNACCACNGCTTCGGTGTCGNNGGNAGCTTCCTCGAGCGCATCGATATCGACNTCGAGTGCTTCGGTCTCGATNACGATCTCAGGCTCGACCTCGACAAACGCGTCGAGCGAGTCGTCGTCGGAACACGAGGACACGAGAAGAGCGGCAAGGACGAGGGTCANGCGCAGGCGCATGGCGAGGACCGTAGCGGGCTTGGAGTTCGCGACCTGAGTCGCTCTCACGTCGTGGAAGCGCAGCGCCGTCGTCGCGCTGGAAGGCTTCATTACGGAGATCTAAGCGATCGCGAGGACCTTGACCTTCAAGACGGCACCGGTCGGTGCCTCGTACTCGACCTCGTCGCCGACGGCGGCACCGAGCAAGGCGGCTCCCATCGGTGAGCCGGGCGACACGACGGTGACGTCGTCAGCCTGCTCCTCGATCGAACCCACGAGGTAGCGCTCAGCGTCGTCNTCGTCGTCACCGTCAAAGACGATCGTGACGATGGCCCCCGCCATGACGGAATCGCCGCCGACCTCGGCCTCGACAATCACGGCATTTTCGATCATGCGCCCGAGGTGCATGATGCGGCCTTCCATCTTGCCCTGCTCCTCCTTGGCGGCGTGGTAGTCGCCGTTCTCGGAGAGATCGCCGAGCTCACGGGCGGCCTCGATCTTGCGGGCGATGTCGATGCGCCCGCGCGTGGTGAGGTCGTCGTACTCGGCCTTGAGCCGGTCGAACGCGGCTTGGGAGAGCTGCTGTGCGTCTGCCATGCGGACGAGGCTAGCGGTCTGGTCGGTTCGCTCAGCCGAACAGCCCATGAGTTACGTCGACGACCGATTGAGTCAAAGAAGGGCGCCCGGTAGGCTGATCGCCATGATGACCACCTCGATCATCATCAGCATTTTGTAGCGCACGTCGGGCTTTCGGCGTGCGCCACCAGCCGTCCACTTCGGTGGGCGGTTTTTCTTGTTCCAGGAAGGTTCCAACGTGACGCACCGCATCGGCATCATGGGTGGCGACGGCATCGGCCCCGAGGTCGTGGCCGAAGGCCTCAAGGTCATCGACGCCCTCGGCATCGAGTACGAGCGCATCGACTACGACCTTGGCGGCGAGCGGTACCTCAAGGACGGCACCGTCCTGCCCCAGGAGATCATCGACGAGTGGCGCGGGATTGATGCCCTCTACGCCGGCGCGGTCGGCACCCCCGACGTGCCGCCCGGCCTCATCGAGCGAGGCCTGNTGCTCAAGATGCGGTTCGAACTNGACCTGTACATCAACTACCGGCCGTTCCTCGGGGCGCGNACCGACGACNGCGGGGTCAGCCACGACTTCGTNGTCATCCGGGAGAACACCGAAGGCACCTACGCCGGAGAGGGCGGGCTTCTGCGGGCCAACACCCCGCACGAGATCGCCACCCAGGGTTCGGTCAACACCCGCATGGGTGTCGAACGCTGCGTCCGCTACGCCTTCGACCTCGCGATGAAGCGCAGCAAGCACNTCACGCTCGTGCACAAGACCAACGTCCTCACCTTCTCGGGTGATCTNTGGGANCGCACCTTCAACGAGGTCGCCGCCGAGTATCCCGAGGTCGAGACGGCGTACAACCATGTCGACGCCGCNTGCATCTACTTCGTGCAGGACCCCCAGCGGTACGACGTGATCGTCACCGACAACCTGTTCGGCGACATCCTCACCGACCTCGGTGGTGCGGTGTCGGGCGGTATCGGCCTGGCTCCCACCGCCAACCTGAATCCGAACGGCATGTCGATGTTCGAGCCGGTCCACGGCTCGGCGCCCGACATCGTCGGCACCGGCAAGGCAAACCCCATCGCCGCCATCCTGAGTGGTGCGATGATGTTGGACCACCTCGGCGAGTCCGAGGCGGCCGACCGCATCCGTGCGGCCTGCACCGAGCCCGAAACCCTGACCGGAACCACCAGCGAGATCGGCGACGCGNTCGTCGCTCGCCTCTGAAACCCACCATCAACCACCGAGCGCTCCTTAGCGTTCAGCGAATGCATCGAAGGTAACGACATGCCCATCACCCCGACGCCCCACATCTGGATGAACGGTGAGATGGTGCCGTGGGAGGACGCCAAGATCCATGTCCTCACCCACACGCTCCATTACGGCACTGGCGTCTTCGAAGGCATCCGTGCCTATGAAACCGAGCAGGGTCCGGCCATCTTCCGGCTGACCGAGCACATCGAGCGCCTCTACAACTCGGCGAAGATCCTCGGCATGCCGATGCCGTGCGATGTGCCGACCATTGTGCAGGCCTGTAAGGACGTCGTTGCCGACTCCGGACTCGACGCCTGCTACCTCCGACCGATCGCCTACTTCGGCTATGGCGAGATGGGACTCGCTACCGGCGCCTGCACGACCGACATCGCCATCGCNGCGTGGCCGTGGGGTGCCTACCTGGGCGACGACGCCGTCACCAAGGGCGTGCGCATGAAGATCAGCTCGTGGACCCGCCACGACCACAACATCATGCCGCCGGCCGCAAAGACCACCGGCAACTACGCCAACAGCACGCTCGCCAAGATGGAAGCCCTCAATGCGGGCTACGACGAGGCGATCATGCTCAACGGTGCCGGTCTCGTGTCGGAATGCTCGGGTGAAAACATCTTCGTGGCCAAGGGTGATGTCATCCTCACCCCGCCCACCTCCTCGGGGGCACTCCCCGGCATCACCCAGCACACCGTGATGACCCTCGCCGCCGATCACGGCATCGACATCCAGGTCGGCGACCTGGCCCGCAGCGATCTCTACACCGCCGATGAAATCTTTGTCGTCGGCACCGCCGCTGAGGTCTCTGCCGTCAACTCCGTCGACGATCGTCCGGTGCCGTGCCCTGGCCCCGCCACCAAGGTGCTGGCCGACGCCTATGCCGATCTCGTGCGGGGCAGGAACGAGACGTATCGGGCCTGGAACGAACTGGCGTCATGACCCTCATCGACCGCAGCGCTGTCCACGATCCGTCCTGGCCCACCCAGGTCGACATCTACGACACGACCCTCCGCGACGGAAGTCAGCTGGAGGGCATTTCGCTGACGGTCGACGACAAGCTGCGCATCGCCGAGCAGCTCGACCGCCTCGGTGTGGCGTTCATCGAAGGTGGTTGGCCGGGCGCCAACCCGAAGGACGACGAATTCTTCGAGCGGGCCAAGACCGAACTCGACCTGTCGACGTCAACCTTTGTCGCGTTCGGTTCCACTCGGCGGGCGAAAGGCAANGTCGACAGTGATCAGACCCTCACGAACCTTGTCGCCGCCGGCACCGAGGTNGTCTGCATCGTCGGGAAGTGCTGGGACTACCACGTCACCGAGGCGCTGAAGACCACCCTCGACGAGGGTGTGGCGATGGTGGCCGATTCGGTCGAGTACCTGGTCGCCCAGGGCAAGCGGGTGTTCTTCGATGCCGAACACTTCTTCGACGGCTTCAAACGCAACCCCGAGTTCAGCCTCCGTGTCGTCGAAGCGGCGGCGATGGCCGGTGCCGAGGCCGTGGTGCTGTGCGACACCAACGGCGGGTCCCTTCCCCCTGATGTCGAAGCCGCGGTCGGTGCGGTCGTCGATCATGTCGACTGCCAGGTCGGCATCCATCTCCACAACGACACCGGCTGTGGCGTCGCCAACGCCCTCGCTGCCGTGCGTGCGGGTGCCACCCAGGTACAGGGCACGATCAACGGCTATGGCGAGCGGGTCGGTAACTGCGACCTCGTGCCGATCATGGCCAACCTCGAACTCAAGATGGGCATCCAATGTCTGCCGGAGGGGCGTCTTGCCAACCTCACCTCGGTTGCCCACCATGTAGCCGAGCTCGTGAACTTCTCGGTCGACCCGCAGCAGCCGTACGTGGGCTCGACGGCCTTTGCGCACAAGGCAGGTCTGCACACCTCGGCGCTGAGCCGGGCGAGCGACGCCTACGAGCACGTCGATCCGGAGGCGGTCGGCAACGGCACCCGTGTGCTCGTGTCGGAGATGGCCGGCCGTTCGACGCTCGAGATGAAGGCCGAGGCGCTCGGCATCGAGCTCGACGGCAAGACGGTCGGCGATGTCATCGACACGCTCAAAAAGCTCGAGCACGAGGGCTACCACTTCGAGGCGGCTGATGCGTCGCTCGAGCTGCTCATGCGTGGCGCTGCCGGCTGGGAGCAGCCGTTCTTCCGACTCGAGTCGTTCTCGGTCGATACCGATCACCGGTCCGGCACCAACGCCCGCCTCTGGAACGACGTCGCAGTCGATGTCGAGACCTCGGCCACCGTGAAGGTCTGGGTTGACGACACCCGTCACCTTGCGGTCGGTGAAGGCAATGGTCCGGTCAACGCGCTCGACGCTGCCCTGCGCAACGCCCTCGGCGACATCTACCCGGCGCTCGACCGCATCAGCCTCACCGACTTCAAGGTTCGTGTTCTCGACACGGGCAAGGGCACCGGCGCGATCACCCGCGTGTTGCTCGACTCGACCGACGGCGCTCGTGAGTGGACCACGATCGGGGTGAGCGAGAACATCATCGAGGCCTCATGGCAGGCCCTCGTCGATTCGCTGGTCTACGGCCTGCTTCACGCCGCGGACTAGCCGACGGGTCCTAGGTGAGGGCACCGGTCTCGGCGAGACGGTCCAGTTCGGCATCGTCGAGTCCGAGCCACTCGNTGAGGATNCGTCGGGTGTCGGCACCCAGACAGGGAGCCGGNCCTGCAGTGCGGGTCGGTGTGCGCGAAAAGCGGGTCGGGTTGGCGATGTGATGCTCGGTGCCGCCGACGGGATGCTCGACCTCGTCGAATGCGGCTCGGCCCAGGAGATGCGGGTCGGCGAGGTGGTCGAGTGGCCCCATAACCGGCATTGCCGAGACACCGGCCTGTTGGAGGCCGGCGGCGGCGGCGTTCTTGTCGCGATCGCGGGTCCAAGCGGCGAGGCGTTCGTCGATCTCATCGACGCTCGTCAGGCGTGCCTCGGTAGTGGCCAGTTTCGGGTCGGTCTCCCAACCACAGGCGACCTCGAGTCGCCGCCACGCGTCGTCGTCAGGGATGGCGATCGCAATCCATGCGTCGTCACCATCGGCTGGGTACACACCATGGGGCGCTTGGCTCGGGTGTCGATTCCCGAGATTGACCGGATCGATACCTGACTCGATCGCGGCGAGGTACTGNTCACCNAGGAGATAGACGGCCGCTTCCGCCTGGGACAGTTCGACAAACTGGCCCTCGCCAGTGCGTTCTCGATGGTCGAGGGCGGCGAGCACNGCGGTGGCGAGCATCTTGCCGGCGATGTGATCGGGATGGTTCATGGCCGTGCCGGANGGGTACGGACCGTCGGGGTGGCTCCACAGCAGGTGGATGCCGGCAAAAGCGGCGTTGAGTGGTCCGTAGGCCTTCTTGTCGCCCATCGGACCGCCGCGCCCGTAGCCCTGAGACGCGGCGTAGATCAGCTCGGGCTTCTCCGTGCGGAGATGGTCGTGATCGAGGCCGAGCTTGGCCATCATCCCGCCGCGATTGTTCTCGGCGACGACGTCGGCGGCGAGGCACAGCTCTCGGGCCAGACGGCGTCCCTCGTCGAGCGTGAGGTCGAGCGTGACGCCGGCCCGCCCCCGCGCCTCGGTGTTGAAGGCGAACCCCTTGTTGGGGTCGCCCAGGCCGGTGAAGCGGAGGTTGTCCATCTTTCCGGTGGACTCGATCTTGATCACCTCGGCGCCGAGTTCGCTCAGCATCCAGACGCACTCCGGGACAACGGCGGCGACACCGAACTCGACGACCCGTATCCCGGCGAGTGGGAGCGACGCCGCAGCACCGCTGGGGGAGGGGAACGACCGGCGGTGATGATCGCCCGACGCGTTGAGGCGAGGTGACGGAGTGGCCGAGAAGTTCCAGACCGACGATGCGATGCCGTCGACGAATGGAGCACGGGCCANCGTCTGAGGGTGGGCCACGTATTCAAGGGGGGTCTGCACCATCCCGAGCGGCATTCCCAGTGGTTCAGCGGCGGCATACAGATCGGCGCGGGTGCGATCGGCGAGCTCCCGTGCGGCGACCTTGCGGATCATCGGGGTGTTCATTCCGCGGTGGGCGAGATCCTTCCATTCGGGTCCCTCGAGCTCGTCGGGCGCGCCGAGGAGTTCGATGAAGAGGTCCCAGTCTCGTCCAGAGGTGAGTACGACCCGGACGTAGCCGTCTGCGCATGGCAGCACGTAATAGAGCCCGTCGGCCGAGCGGGTGCCCTCGACGGGAAGGAACGGATTGACGTCGAGATAATCCGGGACGATCACGGTCCACGGCACGAGGCCGCCCAGTGCGGCCTCTTGCGCGCTGACCTCGATGCGCTGCCCGTGACCGGTGCGGCTCCGCTCGAGGATTGCGGCGGTCGCGCCAAGCGCGCCGTGCACCGACGCACAGTCATGAGCCAGGTAGCCAGGAAGGCTTGTCGGTGGCAGATGAGGAAAACCCGCTGCGTGGAGTCCGCCCGACGCAGCGAGGGCGGGGAGGGGCTCGAGATGCCAATGGGCTCGTTCACCGGTGAGTCCGAGGTCGGTGAGGGCCACGTGGATCAGACCGGGGTGCATGTCGGCGATCGCGTCGCGGTCGAGCGCCGCAGCCGGACCGTGATTTTCGACATAGATATCGAAGTCGGTCAGATCGAACTGGTCTGCCGTGATCGGCTGCTTGCGGGCGTTGCGAAAGCGGTCGGCAGGGGAGCCGTCGTCGTCGGCATGGCGGATCCGTCGGACGTCGGCGCCGAGGTCGGCGAGCAAACGGGCGCAGAGCGCGCCACGCAGATCGGTGTCGTCGAGGACGACGAGACCGGCGAGTGGGGCAGGGCTGGGCATGTTCGGAGTCTCGCGTGTCTCGGTGCCGCAGGCGATCTCGCTACGATTCCGGACATGGCAGCTCCGTCTCGTGTCCCCACCTCGCCCACGGCCCCGAAGCACTACGCCTCGCCGCCTCGCCGGGGTGATTCGTGGCGTGCCGAGCGTCCGGGCGAAACCATCGGCGCCCCCCACCCAACCGGTGGTGCACTCGGCAACCAGGGCCCCGATCAGGGATACGCGATCAAACTCGCCAAGGCCTTCGCGGGCGATCTCATCCTCGCGCCCGGCGAGCATGCTGCCGACGCCCTCGATGGTGCCGTTGCCGTTGGTCTACGCCGGGCGTCGATGTTCGGTCGGGCCCCGGTCCGCGACGACATCGAGTTGGGCCTGCTCGCCTATGGCTTCCTCGGTGAGGCGCCGGCTGCGCTGATCGAGCTGCGCAGAGCGCTGTTCTCCGAGGTTCATCACACGACGATCCACTACTTCTCGGCCCGCGAGATCGCCGACCGAGTCGACGGCGAATGGCTCCGTCAACCGATCGCTTCGGCTCGTGTCGCCATCCAGGCCGACTGGAAGGCTGCGCTAGTCGACGGCGAGTCCTGACCAGAGCCCCGGCCAGCGAACACCTGCTCTTCGGCGGAAAGTGACGACCGTTCCGCCGGTAGCCTCGGTCGGGTGACCAGCCCGCGCGTTCGTTTCGCTCCTGCCCCCACCGGGTTCCTGCATGTCGGCAGCGCCCGGTCGGCGCTCTTCAATTGGCTCTACGCCCGCAACACCGGCGGCACATTCGTGTTGCGGGTCGAGGACACCAACGCCGAGAAGACCACCCAGGAGTTCGTCGACGCGATCACCGAGCCGCTCGCATGGCTCGGCCTCGACTGGGATGAAGGCCCCTATTTCCAGTCCGAGCGCCTCGAGTTGCACATGGCGGCGGTGCAGCAGTTGCTCGACACAGGCCATGCCTATTACTGCGACCTTTCGCAGGAAGAGATCGAGGCCAAGAACGACGAGGCGGGCCTCAAGGGCGGTTATCACGGCTGGTCGCGAGATCGCGATGTCGAGGATGGGCCCGGTGTCGTCGTGCGCTTCCGGGCTCCCGACGATGGCGTCACCGTCATCGACGACATCGTTCGTGGTCGAGTCGAGGTCGCCCACGAGACCATCGAGGATTTCGTGATTCGTCGTGGCGACGGCAGCCCGGTCTTCCTCATCGCCAACGCTGTCGACGACCACGACATGGGCATCACCCATGTCATCCGNGGCGAGGATCTGCTGAACACGGCGCCGAAGGTCATGTTGCTGTGGGATGCGCTCGGTTACGGCGAGAAGCCGGTGTACGCCCACTTGCCGCTGCTCGTGAACGAGCAGCGAAAGAAGTTGTCGAAGCGGCGGGATTCGGTGGCGTTGGCCGCCTTCCGAGACGAGGGGTACCTGCCCGATGCCATGGCGAATGCCCTCGCTCTGCTGGGCTGGGGTCCGCCCGACGAGGTCGAGATTCGTCCGATGGCTGAGATCGTCGAGCTGTTTTCGCTGGAGACGGTCAACAAGGCGGCGGCCATGTTCGACGTGCAGAAACTCGGCCATATCAACGCCGAGTACATCAAAGCCCTCAGCGCGGCCGAGTTCACGGCCGCCGCCGAACCCTGGCTCACCANCGACGACGCGCCGTGGCCCGCCGAGGCCTATGACTCGGCGGTGGTCGAAGCCCTCGCTCCCGAGGTCCA
>FUFK010063063.1_pt1 | contig 10852 bp, 13 predicted proteins | sample 1021851 | NCBI WGS metagenome assembly FUFK01 (sample SAMEA51879418, study PRJEB19060) | metagenome
GTTCATAGCATCTTGAACATCTTGTGGTGGATCGATTCTCTGAATCTCAACTCTGACAACTCTTGTTCCCCATTTGTCAGTTGCTTCATCAAGAATAAGTTTTAGCTGAGTGTTAATAGTCTCTCTTGACGTTAACGCAGCATCTAACTCTAAGTCACCAACTACATTTCTTAAGTTTGTTTGTGCTAATTTTGTAGCAGCTTGAATAAAGTCCCCGACATTATAAACAAGCTTTTTTGGGTCAGTTGGTTCATAATAAATGATTGCATCAACTGTTATAGTTACGTTGTCTTTTGTAATAACTTCTTGTGGTGGAACATCAATAACTTGCTCTCTCATGTCCACAATGATTATTCTTTCTAAACCAGGTATAACAATATTTAGTCCAGATTTTGCCTCTCTATGAAACTTACCCAATCTTTCAACAAGCCCAGTCTCAAAAGGCCTTATAATCCTAAATATTCTAAATAATACAACTCCAAGGAGAGCTATTATTATTACCCATCTAACTATTCCAAATATAATTTCCATGTTGATATTCTACACTTACTCCGTTTGTACGTCTAAATTATTGGGCTATCTTGCCATCAAGATTAATAGAAATGACAAACTGGTGGAAAAAGCAATGAAAGTTCGTATTTTGTTAAAATAATTCCACCTCAATTCAAACTTTGTGCGTTCTTCATTTAATGATTGATTATTCATATTATTAATATCGATTGATTGAATACGGTTATTTAATGGTAAGTGAATTGATATAGTAACTCCCTGCACGCCTAACAAGTAAATTAAACCAACAACAATTAATATCCATGCCTCTGATAGCCCAAGGCTTAATAATGATATTGCTATCACACTTAATACTGAGATGATTGAACCTACCCATGTCAACATAAAAAGTGGTTGATTATTTTGTATTACTCCGTCTGTCACCTGAAATGCTCTTAAAAACTCTTTATCATCAAGTTTTGAAAAACCAGGCATAACAACAACTGCATATGTAAAAATAAATCCCGTAACTAAGCTACAGGTCAAAACNGCAAAAACTAAAGATATATCCAATGAGTTCAATTTATGTTTAGCTTTCTAGAGTTTGTACTTCTAATTTAGTACCATTTACATTTACAACTTTTACTTCAGTCCCTGCAGGAATTCTTTTTCCTAATGAGACCACTTGCCAGTCGTCACCATATACATGCTGGAGAACTGGATCATATATGTCTAATTCATCTGTTGTGACAAAAGTTGTGCCAATATATTTATTCACACCTTCAGAAAAGTTCTCTGATTCTTCTTTTTTTCCTCTTCTGGGCCCAAATATTTTTACAGAAATATATACCCCGACAATACTGAATACGACAAATGTTCCAAGCTGAATATCCTGACTATCAGTAATAAGTGANGCTATACCTGCAAAAAATGCACCGATTGCAAAAGGAAGCATGAAAAAAGTTGTTACTAATAATTCAGCAAGGACTAAAACTGCAGCGGCTATAAACCAAATTTGTGTCATATTGACAATCTAATTGTCTTGATTGTCCATTTCAAGTTGTTCTTGTTCAAAACGATTCAATGCTAATAGAAACATTACAAACAATATTGAAGATCCGATTAAAAAAGTTATAGGAAGAATTCTTATCTCAAATGCGTTTAGTCCATCAATTGANGCTGGTGCTGGACCTCTTGGTGCGTAAAGAATAAAAAATATTGAGTTGATTACACCCCATCCAAATATTGCTGCTCCAGTAATTAAGAACCCTAATCTTTTTCCNAGGTTTGTGGCGTTTAATAAAAATGTNGAACCAGCAAACACAATTAGAGAACCTATAAACATTATGATTCCTGTAACTAACAGGTTAGACGAGAGAAGAGATCTCATTATTTCACGCATCAGGTTCCATTCCTCTCAAATAATCAATAATTAATTCTATATCTGATTGAGGAAGAACTGCACCAAAACCTGGCATTTTTCCTCCACCAACACCATTAACTCCGTAGGCCTTTCCATTCACAGAGCCTTTAATAATAAAGTCAATAAAGTCTTCCCTTTGCTTAAACTGAATATTTACTCTTCCTGCTCTTAGCGCAGGTCCCAATCCACCTGAAGCAATCTCTTTTGTGTATGCTACACCAGCTGAATAACCAGCGGTGTGACATCTTGCACAGTATGCATTAAATAATCCAACTGCTCTTTTAGCCTTTTCGATATCACCTTCGAAAGTTGAGTCTGCAATTTCATCAAATGAAACTTCCCACAACTTCTCTTCAAGAGCTTTTTCTAAGAAAGCAAGACCAGTCTCTGCCTCATTTAAAAACTTGTCATATCCCTCTGAAATTATTGTAATGTTGATAAGTTCTGATTCTAATTGTGATAAAAATCCATTTGCCACTGACTTATCTTTTCTTCCCGGAATAGATTCTTCATTATCTGGATCAAGATTCAATATTGAAGTACCAAGTATTTCATTTATATTTGCACTATATGTTGATATATCTACTTCTACTGAGTCGCTTAAACCATCTTCGTCTGTATCTATTCCACCTTCTTTAGAGAGTAGAGCTGAAACATCTTCAACAGCTTTTTGTACAACTGGCAATTTTGTTGGAGAATCTTTTACGCTTTGGATTAATTCTTTTTGTCGTGCAATTTCATTTTCTACAAGTAACTCAGAAGTTTCAAGACGTAATAATGAACTGTTAATGTTTGCATCTATCGTCGCCAATTCTTCATTCTGTGGAATTTGGAAATGGTGCATATATTCAATTAAGTCATCTAACTGGCCGTCATTCATTGGTCCTCCGCCTTCAAGACCCCATGCGGGCATAGGTGAATTGGCACGGCCATAAATTAACCAATATCTTACTTCNTCATCATCNTATCTAAAAAATACATTATTTATTGCTGGCGCTTCCCAGGTAACGCTAATTCCGCTTCTTTTTTCTACATAAGAAGCTGCACCACCAGAACCATCTACGCCATGACAATTTCCACACCCAAACTCTTCATAAAGGTGTTCTCCACGTTCAACAGAGACTTCATCAAATTCAACAACAAATTCTTGTTGTCTATTTTGTTCTCCTAAGTAATAAAGTGGAATCATTATTGTCAAAAGAGATGCAAGGAGAACAGCAACAGTTAGTGTTCTATCTAGTGTTTTTGTTTCAAGTTCATCATCATTTCTGTATTTTGATAAATTAGGGGCTATATCTTTAGCTTTGCCAGAACCCCTAAAACCAGCAGAAACAAAAAATGCGAGACCACCAATGATACCTAATGCAATTAATGTAATGAAAAGAGAACTAGACAACTTTTATTCCTCCGTAGTTAATGCAATACAAGAAAGACCTTGTGGATACTTTACTGACATTCCAGGTGCTCNTGGAGATTCAATTATTGTTCCAGTATCAATAATTAATCTTCCAGATACATTTGCTACGTTGAATCTATCTAAATTTCTTGGGGCTGGCCCAGCAAAGTATTCACCAACCATATTATATTTTGATCCATGACAAGGACATTCAAATCCTTGAGATGAGTTACACCATGGAACTCTGCATCCGAGATGAACGCATCTTTGATAAACAGCCACTAATCCATCTGTCACAGTTGAACCTGAGGCAAACTGAGAATTAGCTGCTGCAGATTCACTAAGTGGAAGAATATATGCTCTAGCTGCAGGAATAAATGCAGGTATAACAGAACCATCTGCTTGAAATATTTGGTTTTTTATTTCTTCAATTGATCCAGCATCAATTTTGGAGCCAAAACCACCTGAGACTTTTGGCCATATAAAACCTAGATAAGAGATAAGTTGTATGCCNGCAAAAGCACCGAATGAAATTCTTAGAGCTTTAGTTANNAACTGTCTTCGGTTTATACCTATTTCTTCTTCAGACAACTCCTCATANANTACTTTTTCTTCTAATTTAACAGCACCGTCAGANGGAACTTCTTGTTCTTCTTCCTCGTCAATAATGGTTTCTGTCTCACCTTTTGGTAATTCTGGTTCAAGAAAATTTGTTGCNGATTTNTCTTCTTTTAATGCTTTTTTTTCAACATTTTTTTTCCAATTGAGATTTTTAGGACCTCGTCCAGTAACAATTACTACAATCCCAATAATTCCTAATAGGCCAACTAAAGCAAACCCTGCAAANGATAANTCAACTAAGGTCATTCGAANTGTATCCAGTCAAGCAANTCATCAAACCANATTCCATCAATCCATGGATACGTCCAGTTCCANCCTGGTCCTCTGAAAAGCACNCCAATNATAGTCAANACTCCNGCACCNGCTANGAAAAAGGTATAAAACATAATTGCAAATTTTCTTTTAGAAGGATGAGTTTCTGGATTTCTATCAATATAAGGGAAGGCCATCCAAAGTACTACGCCTAAGACTAGTGGAATCATAACACCTGCTATTTGTGGATCCCAATAAGATAATAATTCTTGCAATCCCAAAAAGTACCAAGGAGCTTTTGCTGGGTTAGGTGTAACGTTTGGATTGGCTTCTTCAAGCAAAGGTGCTTGTAATATTGCTGANAANAANATNAAAAANGCNGTCATTGCCATAAGAGNNACAAACTCTGGAAGCATTAGGTGTGGCCAGGTATTTACTTTATCAACTGGTTCAGCTACTGGCTTTTGAATTGGTTTAGCTTTTACAACCGTAAGAAGTCGTTGGGTTACTTTTACCTCAGGCGCAAAATCTACTTCTTCGGGTGTGTCAGTCTTTGAGGCTGCAGGTGCAGGAGTTTCANCAGCAGGTGCAGGAGTTTCAGCAGCAGGTGCAGGAGTTTCAGCAGCAGGTGCAGGAGTTTCAGCAGCAGGTGCAGGAGTTTCAGCAGCAGGTGCAGGAATTTCATCAATAACTTTTACTTCTGGTTCTTTGGCAACAACTGTTGGCTCTGTCTCACCTTTCATTTCAGCTAATGCTTGCTCAACACTAATTCCTAGTGCTTTAGCTCTTGCTTCTGCAGACCTAATTAATAAATGTTCTGGGATATCTACCATAATTGTTTCCTACAACGGTCCTGAGATTCCGCCATCTTTACGAACTCTCCAAAAATGAACAGCCATAAAGATAACAATGATAAATGGTAAAAAGAGCACGTGTAGTACATAAAACCTTAATAATGTTGCAGTTGTAGCTTCAAGACCGGCGAAGAGGCCGAACTTAGCTTGCGCACCGATAACAGGCGTGTAACCAGCCATATTACCTCCTACTGTCACAGCCCATATTGCTAATTGATCCCACGGTAATAGATATCCTGTAAATGAAAGAAGTAAAGTTAGGAGCAAAAGAATAACTCCTATAACCCAGTTAAATTCTCTAGGTGCTTTATATGCGCCATGATAAAAAACTCGTGACATGTGAAGAAAAACTACTAGAACCATCAAGTGTGCTCCCCAACGATGCATGTTCCTAACTAACGAACCAAATGCAATACTTGTTTGTAGGTTTTGTATGTCTACATAAGCAAGTTCAGTAGGACGAAAATAAAACATCAACCAGATACCAGTAATAGTTAAAACAATAAATAAGAAGAAGCTCAATCCACCTAAGCATAATGTGTAAGATAGGCGTACTCCGTGCCTCTTTACTTTTACAGGATGTAAGTGATACAAAACATTGTTCATAACAACATATGATCTATTTCTAGGACTATCTACATACCCTTTTCTGAATGGTGAACCAGGACGGAAAATACTAGACATTAATTTTCCGCCTCTAAAGCTATCAGCAGCACTGATTCTTGCTTCTTTAATCTTGTCTCTTAAAGATAATTTCTGCATTATGTAATTTTAAAGCCTTCCATATATATATCCATGTCTGTCACTTCTTTGACCAGAATCTTCATCCCATGGAGCTTGGTAGATGCCATTTTCAACTGCTTGGTCTGCTAGAGATCCTGCAAACTTTCCAAGTGAAATAACTCCAGTAGGACACCTATCTACACAAAGCGCACATCTTGTACAAGCGTCCTCATCAACAACAAAAAAACCAGGTTCCTCTGAAGCATCAGGAGACTCTACATTTATTGAATCTTCAATAGCGTCTACAGACAAATAATGAATACACTTCCATGGACAAATATCTACACATCCTTCACATAGAATGCACTCAGATTCATCTATATGTAAAAACTGTTTTGGTCTAACTCGGGAAGCCACTTTTTCTGCTTCAACCATTGCTAGATTGTATTTTTTTTCAAACTCTGGCATCTCTATAAGAACTTCTGATTTAGGCATCTTGTTCCACCCTAACAACCTCTTTTCCATAGTCGGAAATTCTAGATTTTGATTTTTCAACTTTATCATTTATATCTTGAATCAGATAAGCAACTACTAAGCCTGCTATTAAAAAGTTTGTAGAAATACCTAACTGAATTAGATCTTTAAGTGCAGCAAAACTTAACCCGATTTCATTGTTTAAGAATAATATTGGTGGGAATTGAATAAACTCTCTTTGACCAGTCCATTCAAGAGGACCCTGAGATAAGTTAAGCCATTCTGAAGGTACAATACCCAACAAAATAGACATTTCGATCCAAGTAAGGAAAGCAAAATAAGTAGCTTTAGCCCAAGTTAATTCTTTATCATTCCAGACAATCAAAACAAGACCCAGTAGTAAAAGCTGACTTGCACCAAAAGCAATTAGCTGACCTATTGTTTGTGGTAACCAGCCTCTAGGAATCCAATTGAAATAATCAATAACTTCGCCTTTTGGAAATCCTGCAAAGTGTGCGATGATAACTCCAATTGTCATTCCCCCTATACCAGAGACAATTGAAATTAAACCTATTCTGTATCTAAATTTATAAATTGTATAAATCAAATTTCCTCAAACCTTACCTTTATATTTTATCCTAAGATTGAAAAAAAATATAAATTGATTTCAATATCTTTTTCAAACATTTATCTTATAACGAGTAACATTTTTGAATATAATAGTAAAGTCAAAATGAATAATAGCTAGGCTTATGAAATTAAAATTGATTCCAAAAAACGAACAGGAGCTTTCAAAACTTTTTGTTCTAATTTTTCCATTAACCCTTTTGTTATCATCATTTACATCTTTTCTTAAAGATGCTTACTTTACATTTGCTAACTTAATCCCAAATAACAGAATTTTTAACTATGGATTCCTAGACACACTTAACAATCAAGCAACTTATGGCCTACTTTTTGCTACATGCATCTGTTTATCTTTCACCTATCTATTTTCAAAATCTCTTGGAAGAATTGCAGTGCTTTTTCCGCTTTTATTTCTGACATTATTAGGTCTTGTTGGTACAGAGTTTTTAGACCTTCTTTTCAGCTTTTTTTATCAAGATAGAATTAATGTAACTGGAAATAGTTCGTTATTAATCATCCTAAAAATACTTGTTGGCTTTGGATTGTTCGGTTTAGCTTCATTAAATTTATTAGCTAAAAAAGAAAGTTCAATTTTTGCAAGTGCTCAGTTTATATATGGAGCAGTAGTTTTCTATTTTATTTCACTACTTATATCCCGTTCAGAACTAGTTGTATTTACTGATTCTCTAATGATTACTTCGCTTCATACTTCAACACTTATATATGTGGGTGTTTCGTTTATTTTTCTTGCAATTATTCACTTTTTAATGACTAAGCCTTTGGGAGCCACTCTATTTAATAAAACTCTTACAGCAATTACTTTTTGGGGTTTCTTGTTTCTGCTTCCATGGACAAACTTTAAGTATTACTTTGGATCTATAATTCCAAATTGGCTAGAGAATGTATCTATCTATCTTTCACTAAGTTTATTAATTCCTCTTCTCGCATTTTCAGTTAATTATGTGAAAACGATACAGACGAAAGAAGATGAAGGTAATAAGTCGTCTAGTCTGATGAGCTTTTCCGTTGTAATATTTTTAATTACTAATCTACTTCACATTATTTCAAGCTTTGAAAATATACTTCCATTAGTTGGATTAACTAATTTTCAAAATGTAATTAACCAGGGATATATTGGATCTTTAGTTCTTGCAATGATTTCATTTGTCTATTACCTAATTCCCAAGCTGTTTGGTAGGTCTGTCAAATATTCAAGACTTGAGGATTTAATTTTTTCTGGATTTAAATTTTTATACCCTGTTCTACTAATCAACAATTTTCTTATCGGAGTAAATTCTGGATATTCTTGGAATGCTGGAGCAAATGCTGGCAGTCCAACAATCTACGGTGAAGGATTTAACATACTATGGAGCGTTGTAAGCATCAACTACTCTACTAACACCTTTATTTCACTTTTATTAATGGCATTGTCATTTTTATTCTTTGTTTCAGTAGCAAGATCAATTAGTTCTGGGGATGTAACTACAGTTGAGGAAATGGTTTTTAGTAATGAGTGATTTAGTAAATAAAGTAGCTGAATTATTAAACGCACCAGTTGATTTAGTGCAAAGATCTGCAGAGGCTAGAGCAGAGGCATCTGGAGTCTCAGTTGATGATGTATTAAATTCCTGGGCTGGTGGTGAAAGTGTGGCTGCAAGTGCGGCACCTGCACCTAAAGAGGAAGCTCCTGTTGAAGAGGTAAAAGAGGAGACTCCTGTTGAAGAGGTAAAAGAGGAAGCTCCTGTTGAAGAGGTAAAAGAGGAAGCTCCTGTTTCTGCAGCAGTAGCAACCAAACAAATAAAAAAATCAGTTTCATTTATTAATGAAACTATGTCTATTAAAACAAACTCTGACACCATTCTGCCTAAATGGCTAAATTTTAGTTTTGTAATTATTCCATTATTTATACTTATTGGTCTAATCAGTTCATCTAATACGCAGGAGTGTGGTGAAAGAGGAATGTTAGACGTAGATAGAAAGTCCCAACAGGCTGTTAACTGCGATGGATCACCTTATGAAGGTAGAGGCGTTGCTGCTACAAACACAATTAATTACATAGCAATAGGTCAAGAAGTTTATGCAGGAGCAGGTGCTTGTGCTGGCTGTCATGGTGGCGGCGGAGGTGGAGGTGTTGGACCTGCATTTACCGGCGGTGCTTTATACACAACATTCCCAACATGTGCTGATCATGCAAAATGGATACAACTAGGTTCTGCAGGATGGCAGGCAGAGGTTGGCCCGACGTATGGAGCTGAGAATACTGTCTCAATTGGAGGTATGCCAGGTTTTCAAGGAAAGCTCACTGAAGATGAAATCTATGCAGTAGTTGTATTCGAAAGAGTTGTATTTGGTGGTGGAGATACTGAAGAAGTTTTAATAGATTGTGGATTACTGGAGACTGAAGAAGAGGAAGAAGAAGTAACTACAGAGGCAGTTAGTACTTCTCCTTAAATGAAAAAGTTCTCCATTTTTGATAAAAAATCATTACTTTATATTTTTGCTTTTTTTGATGGTCTTTCTGTAGCTGCTGGAGCCCTATTTGGTTTCTTTTTTCCTAAATTACTATCTGATATTTTTGGAGCAAATTTTGGGACTAATGACCTTGTATGGTTTCAATTTGTACTTCTACCTGGAATTGCAATAAATATCCTATACATGTACTTTGCACTAACAAAAAATAGAACCTTAATTCTTTTATCAAATATATTAAGAACGTTCACTACCGTTGGTTTCTTTTTGATGTGGGGAGAAGCGGTAGTATTACGTTCTTTGCTTAACCTTATGATCATTCATCATATTGTTGCAATATCTTTAACATTCTTTCTATATTTCAGAAAAGTAGATAACGAAAATAAAGATATTTCAACTGAAAGAGAAGATCTTCAAGAAAACTAGTTTGTTTCTTTCTAAAACCTAATTACAATTTTTCTATGCTGCCAGTTATGTACTTTCACTTAGGNTTAATTATTGTAAGTGTCCTTTTGTTTTACGTCATTCTCTAAAATGGCACAGAAAAAAAGAGAGAAGCGAATTGTTGGCTGGAAAGAACATGTCGCACTACCCGATTTAAAAGTCAAAAGTGTAATAGCAAAAATTGATACCGGTGCAAGTGTTGCTTCAATAGATGCTTCAGAAATTAAAATCGTAAAGAGACAAGGCGTTAAATACGTTAGCTTTAAAGTAATGAAAAGAAATAATACCGTTCGTAAAACTTCTGCTCCTTTAGCTGGATATAAAAGAATAAAAAGTTCTAATGGCGATGTAGAGAGAAGGCCGTATGTTAAAACAACATTACTTATGGATGGAATAAGTAAGAAAATTGAACTGACACTTACTGACAGAGGGCCAATGGATTATACAATGCTAATCGGAAAAAAAGCACTCGGAAGAAGATGGCTTGTTAATCCAGCAATCAGTTATTTAACTACTCCCAAAAAAGAAGATAAAAAATGAAACTTGGAATTTTATCTCAGGACATAAGACTGTACTCAACTAGCAGATTATATGAGACAGCAAAAAAACGAGGTCATGATACTGAGGTTGTGAGTTATCTGAGATGTTACATGAATATTGCAAAAGCAAAACCTAGAATTTTTTTTCAAGGTAGAGAAATCAATTTTGATGTTGTAATCCCAAGAATTGCGGCTACATGGACCTTCTATGGTGCAGCTGTTGTAAGACAGTTTGAATTAATGGGTGCTCTGTCTGCTAATTCATCTGCTTCAATAAGTAGATCTAGAGATAAATTAAGAGCATTGCAATTAATTGGAAACAGTGGTGTAGAAATGCCAATTACTGGTTATGTGCATTTATCAAGAGACATTGAATCTGTTTTAAGAACTGTTGGCACTCCACCGTATGTTATTAAATTACTTGAAGGAACTCAGGGTCGTGGAGTTGTTTTAACAGAAACCATGGAGGCAGCAATTAGCGCAATTGAAACTATGAAGAAAATAGATGCAAACATTCTTATCCAAGAATTTATTAGTGAAT
>FUFK010064506.1_pt1 | contig 10849 bp, 7 predicted proteins | sample 1021851 | NCBI WGS metagenome assembly FUFK01 (sample SAMEA51879418, study PRJEB19060) | metagenome
GTCGGATCTAAAGTTGCAAATAGCATGTCTTGGCTCATCACATTTGCGCCACTTAATTTATTAAAAAGAGTGGATTTCCCAGCATTGGTATAACCTACTAATGCAACAATAGGATAGGGCACTCTTTTTCTAGCGTTTCGGTGCAACTCCCTTGTGTTTCTGACTTTTTTCAATTGCTTTTGCAGCTGTATAATAGCGTTGTCCAACTGGCGTCTATCTAATTCAATTTGTCTTTCCCCAGGGCCTCCAAGGAACCCTCCCCCTCCTCGTTGACGTTCAAGGTGTGTCCAAGACCTTACTAATCTGCTTCTTTGGAAGGATAGCGCCGCCAATTCGACTTGAAGTCCGCCCTCATGCGTTCGGGCTCTGGCGCCAAATATTTCTATAATCAATCCGGTTCTATCTATAACTTTACATTGCCAGTATCTTTCTAAGTTACGTTGTTGAATGGCTGATAATTGAGTATTTACCACAGCTAACGTTATATTCTCGGTCTCTATAAGCGTTTTTAACTTTTCAAGTGTTCCCGATCCAAAAAAATTTGCAGCATGAACTTTTGAAAGATTAATAATTTCGGATAGATCTACTTTTAAATTTATAGCGGATGCTAATCCGATAACTTCTTGAAGTTCTGATACAACAGATCTATCACCGAGCGATCTCAATTCGCCTGCTTCTTTTCTATTAANGATATTTGGATGAACGACTATTGATGCGATCTCTGCGTTCTTTAGCTCAGTGAAATCGGACATTTATAGCGGAATTCCAAAGAGATTATTAAAACTTATCATATTGATCACGAGTTTACTTTATTTATATTTTGGCCGACTAACGTTAAAAACAAGAATTAGTTAACCTTTTCTAATTCGAAATTGTTTTTAAATTTGCAAGATAGCATCGAACTTCTACACACGATGGAAAAGTTTTATAAGGTGGCCACTGATTTGCTTCCTCCTTGGTAATCAATCCAGTTTCCACTAAGATTGGAGTGCAATTTGCCATGTATGCGCACTCTAAATCAACAATAGCATCCCCGATAAACCAGACCGACTTACTGGGTGGTATTTCTGTCTGCTTCAGCAGAGCATCGATTATTTCTTTTGATGGTTTATCTACATGTAAATCCGCCGCTCCAAGCACATTATCAAAATACTTATCCCAGTCCAATTTTTTGATTTCGTTCCGCAGAAAAGCACCATTTTTGTTTGAAATTATTCCGCTATAAATCTGCTCTTCCCTCAAAAATTGAAGCAAATGCTCCGCACCAGGAAGTGGTTGAATACCAGTTAAGTGCAGTTCTCGAAAGGCTTTGTAGAAAAAGTCTAGCGCATCCTTCCATTGATCGCCAAATATACGTGGAAAAGCGTCACGAGCCGAGTTCTTTGAGTTCTGCCTCACTTGGGTAGTGGTCCATGGTGTTTTGCCCATTTCGATTAACGTAGCGTTTAGGGCATTTGCAATACTTTGCCAGTTGTCCACTAGGGTACTATCCCAGTCAAATATTATAGCCTTCGGAAGNACCTCNTTTAGCATTTTATCGCTTTAACTCGTTTTGAGGCCGTTCGTCGATGTAATTCATGTAAGAAAGTAGTAACTTCTTTGTGAATTCTCCCGGTCTTCCATCACCAATTATGGTGTCGTCTATTTGAGTGACCGGTGTTAAAAAAGATGTTGATGAAGTGAAAAACGCCTCTTTACAATTTTTTACATCATCTATACTAAACGGATTTTCAACGATTTTAATTCCTTCCTTCTCTGCGAGATTGATGACAGTTAGCCTCGTAATACCACTTAAAATTGCCTCGTCAAGAAACCTAGTTATGAGGTTGTTATTGTGGTCGAGTATCCAAGCATTTGTTGACGTTCCTTCGGTAATAAACCCTTCGTCATCATACTGCCAAGCCTCTTGTGCACCAGCGGTTCTAGCCGCTTGTTTACCTAATACATTTGGCAGAAGAGAAACTGATTTGATATCGCACCTCTTCCATCTAATATCAGGCAATGTAATTACCTTTGCTCCCCCACTTTCTGCACTCTTACCAGGCATTACTAATGGTCGGGCGGTAATTACTAAAGTTGGTTTTGAGATTTTGGGGAACCCGTGGTCGCGACGTGCAACACCTCGTGTGATCTGGATATATACAATTCCATCTTTGAATTTGTTTTTATCTATAACTTCCTCTAGCACCATTTGGAGCGCTTGACGCTTAATAGGCCATGCAATTTCTAGTGCTTGCAACGATCGTTCTAGTCGATCAAGGTGTGGAATTTCATCAACAAGGTGTCGATTTTTAACTAAGATAACTTCGTAAACACCATCAGCAAATTGGTAACCACGATCTTCAACATGAACGCTAACCTCTTTATGAGGGTAATAACGGCCATTTACATAGGATATGCGGGACATTTTTGTTTCCTTAATCTTTTNGGTATCATGATCAGAAGAAATCTGATCTCACCGCGAAAAGTTTTTCAACTTCTTTCACCACATCATACGTTGCAAAGAGAACAATTGTGTCATTTTTTTCTATAACTGTATCTCCCTTCGGCGCCGTTACCTTGTCAGCTCGTATAATGGCGCCTATTTTAACGCCATTNGGCAGATCNGCNTCTCTAATTGATTTACCAACTAGAGAGGAAGTTTCAAGGGCTTCAGCTTCAATAACTTCTCCAAAATCTTCTCTAACAGAGTAAATGCCTCTAATTNTACCCCGACGCACATGTTGCAATATGGAGGAAACTGTAATCATTCGTGGGTTTACAACAGCATCGATGCCGAGTTGATTAATGAGTTGTACGTAGGAGTGTTTGTTCACTAAAGCAATGGTTCTCTTCACCCCGGCTCTTTTTGCTAACAGTGAACCGATTATGTTAACCTCATCATCATTAGTGACGGCAACAAATGTCTCTGTATTATCGGCACTTGCTTCTTCTAGTATTTCCATATCCAAAACGTCACCATTTATTACCATTGTCTGGCTAAGTTGTTGCGCCACGGATTTTGCACGTTCTTCACCAAACTCTATTACTCTCGCACGAACGCCAGCATGATCTTCTTGTATCTCTTGAGCAAGTGTGAGACCAATATTACCGCCACCAGCAATTATTACATTACGACCCTCNTCTTCCTCATGACCAAATGCCGACATTGCTCTGCTAAGATGAGCGGATTCGCATACGAAATAGACGTCGTCACCGGGTAACATATGTTCATGCGAGCGCGGTAAGATACCCTTATCATTTCTTATTATACCAACAATGACGATATTTAAGTCTGGAAACAATTGGCTTAATTGCCTAATAGGGGTATTTATCACTGGGCATTCTTCAGTACATCTAACACCTACAACACTGACAAGTCCATCAGCCATTGGCACCACATCAAAACCTCCTGGGACATGCAGTCTGCGTCCAATAGCTCGTGCGACCTCACGTTCTGGCGANANNATNACATCTATANGCATNTTTTCTCNNCTGAATAAGTCNCCCCATATTGGCTTTAANTANCCAGGNTGACGAATTCTNGCAATNTTNGTAGGAACCTCGAATANAGANTGCGCAACTTGGCAGGCAACCATATTTATTTCATCTGAAAATGTTACTGCTATTAACATGTCGGCGTCAGCAGCACCCGCCTGCTCTAGGATATCNGGCTGTGATGCATGTCCTAAGACACTTCGTACATCAAGGGTTTCTCCAATTCGGCGCACTAAGCTGTAGTCTTGATCAACTACGGTTACGTCATTATTTTCCCCAGCTAGATGTTTAGCTATGCTCGTTCCTACCAGACCTGCACCGCAAATAACTACTTTCATTTCTAACTTTCAACCAGTTTTACCGGTCGCTCCTCCTGATAAACACCAAGGGTTTTTAACTTTCTATGCAAAGCTGACCTTTCCATGCCAATAAAGCTGGCTGTTTGGGATATATTGCCTCCAAATCGATTTACTTGGGCAAATAAATAGTCCCTCTCGAAATGCTCCCGCGCTTTCTTTAGAGACATCCCCAAAACATCTATGTTTTTACCAAGATTAAAGTCTACAGGCGTCGNAGTCCTCAGCTCGGGGGGTAGCATGTCAGCTGTTACAGTATCCATAGTATTGTCCGGATACATGATTAAAATCCAATCAATTAGATTTTTTAATTGNCGAACATTTCCNGGCCAATCATANGCTTGGAGAAGAGCCATNGCTTCNTCAGAAAAACNTTTNATTGGCANNCCNGCAGANTCNGNGGTTTCNTGAAGAAAANAGCGNGTCAAAATNGGGTATATCGTCTCTTCTTTGGTTCAAGGCTGGTACTCGCATGGGAACAACACTAAGCCTGTAAAACAAATCTTCCCTGAAACGCCCCTTTGCAATCTCTTCCTGCAGATTTTTATTGGTAGAGGAGATTACTCTTACATTTACATGCACCTCCCCATCACCACCAACCCTCATGAATTTCTGTTCTTGAAGAACTCTGACAATTTTGCCTTGTGTTTCTATTGGCATATCAGATATTTCATCGAGAAACAAAGTGCCGGTATGTGCCCGTTCGAAAACACCTACTTTAGAACCGAATGAGGAACTGTTAGTGGTATGGTTTATCCCAAAGAGCTCAACTTCTAATCGGTCTGGGTTCATATTTGCGCAATTAAGTACAATAAAAGGCCTATTAATTCTTCCTGATTTAGCATGAATAGCGCGCGACACTACCTCCTTGCCTGAACCTGGCGGCCCTGTAATTAAAATCCGGCTATTTCCTGGTGCTACTTTATTAATGGCAGCATTTAGTTGTGAGATGAGCTGAGATTCTCCAATCAACTCATCGCTTACCCCAATACGTTTTCTTAATTCTAAATTCTCTTGCCTTAAACCCTCAGCCTCTAATGCCCGTTGTACTAATAAAATAAGCTTATCCGCCTGAAACGGTTTTTCAATGAAATCATAAGCTCCGGCTTTAATAGAATTAACAGCAGTTTCAATATTCCCGTGCCCGCTTATCATAATAACTGGAACGCTTGGATGATTATCCTTTAACCACTCTAATATTTCAACACCATCCAACTCGCTTTCTCTAAGCCAAATATCGAGAATGACTAAACTTGGTAATCTACCNTTGATTTCTTTAAAGGCTTGTTNTGACGTGGCGGCCTCTCTTGTCGAATACCCCTCATCCTCTAAAATTCCACACAAAACAGTTCTGATGTNNNATCATCATCATCAACGATTAAAATATCATTACTCATTTCGGACAACCTTCTAATGCGTAACTTATTTCGAGTTTCCGGTTTCAACAAGAGGAATAGTTATAGTCACAACTACACCTGATCCTCGTTCTGAAACGTCCTGTATTCTTAATGTGCCGTTGTGATCTTCAACAATTTTTGCTACNATAGCTAATCCTAACCCGGTTCCTTTTTCTCGGGTTGTTACGTAGGGCTCTGTTAGCCTATTTGAAATTTCCGCAGGCAACCCTATCCCGTTGTCGATAATTTCTAGATGGCAAGAGTCCGATTTAATAGAGCTTTTAATTTTAACGGTGCCTTTAACAAAATTTCCATGATCTTCTCTGGCGCTAATCGAATCAATACTGTTTTGCAATAGATTTGTTATCATTTGTCGTATCTGATGATCATCACATAATACTAAAATTGGGCCATTTGGCATTTCTAGATAAAAATCAATATCGGTATTGGCTCCTGAGTGCAAAGTGATCTGAGACTCAATTATTTTGTTTAGGTCTTTCGATGTCAATTTAGCGGCAGGCATCCGGGCAAATGATGAAAATTCGTCCACCATGCGTCCTATATCCGTAACTTGTCTGCTTATCGTTTCTGTTAAAGATATAAATAAATCCTTTTCCTCTGTGATCAATGATAAATACTTCCGCTTTAAACGTTCGGCTGAAAGTTGAATTGGAGTGAGTGGATTTTTAATTTCATGTGCTATGCGCCTTGCAACATCTGCCCAAGCAGCGGTTCTTTGAGCGGATTGAAGTTCAGTAATATCATCAAACGTTACTACGAAGCCATTGATAATATTTTGACTGCCCTCAGCAGTAATTCTAGTTCTTAAGGTGATATGTTTGCCTGCGCGTACTAGCTCAATTAGAGCCTCAATTTGGTCAAAATAATTTGTCTCGACCTTTTTTGACAGTTTTGCCATTTTAAATAAGTCAGCCATTTCAGGTATAACACTCGTTAGCGGCTGATGCATCATCTCCTTTTCAGACAAACCCAGCAGCTTCGCACCAGATTTATTTGGTAGATTTATAATACCATTTTTATCTAAACCTATGACGCCAGCTGAAACACCTCCCAAAACAGCTTCTGTGAATTGCCTTCTTTCGTCTTCAATTTGATGAGCTTGTATCAAGTCTTTCCGCTGAACTTCCAATTGTTCCGTCATGCGATTAAATGCGGTATTGAGCATGCTGAATTCGCCAATATCGGATTTATTAGAAATTCTTGTACTCAAATCTCCTTCACTAATTTTTTCAGAAGCCATTATAAGTTGGCTAACAGGATTAGAAACTTGAGTTGCCAAATTTAAACCAACCCAAATTGCGGCAAAGAGAAGGAGTAACGAGACTAATGCAAAAATAAGGGCGAACGTGATTTGAACATCAGCCCTTTTTCCTTGAAGCAAATTATACTCAGCCGTCGCCTGCTGAGTTTTGTCGATGTAAGCAAGTATCGCAGGATCTACAAACCTCCCAACATACAGGTAGGCATCAACGAAATTATCCAATCTAATTATAGCTCTTACTCTNTCTACTTCACTGGTTAAAGTAGCCACTTCACCGTTTCGTGCCTTTTGGAAGGCATTTTCAGGAAACGGTTCAAAATCGAACGTCAAACTAAGCCCAGTTTTTGCTAAAACTTCTCCACTTGTCTCAAATACAACNGCTTCTGTGAGATTTCGGATCGCAGCCTGAGCTTGAATAAACTTTGCTAGTTGTTTAGGGCGTGCCATTAAAAAAGGTGCTTGTCGATTTAAATCAAATGCCATTGCCAATGCATCGCCAGTAATATTTCGTCGGTGTTCTTCTAGATAGGCTTCAGCAACTGCTTGCGAGGAATCTACTGCTGCCCCAATACGTTCCGTGAACCAGGACCTTATTCCAAAATCAAATAAAAACACGGAGAATAGAGCCACCACAATAGTTGGGATAACCGCTACTACACTAAACAACACGACCATACGTGTATGTAATTGCGAACCAGCTAATCCCTGCCTTCTTTGAGACCAGATTCTTAAAAGTCTTTTAGAAACNAGCAAGCCTATAACAATTAATAGACCTAAATTGAGGTACATAAATCCTAAAACAACATCAGGGTTTGGACCGGCGACCCCTGATTTGGCGAAAACAGTATATGTACCTATCCCTGAAAAAAGCGCTAGTACAGCTACAACAACAACTGTTTTTCTAGATGANTTTATTTTGTCTAACCAGGTTAGTGGAATGAGTTCCATAATTTACCAGTGTGATTGAAACGGCAGGCAACATTTTAACTTTTTTTTTNAAAAATGTTAATTTTATTGTAGGCATTTATTACAGAGTTACCATTTGTAATCATGTAAATCTTTAATATTAACTCAACTTTGCCTAAAAGAGATTTTCACTTTATTCCCTTTACGACAGGTATTTCCAATTCTTTGAGTTTTTTTCGCAGAGTGTTACGATTTAAACCTAGTAAGTCTGCTGCTCTTAATTGGTTCCCTTGTGTTGCCTCAAGTGTTAACGCCAAGAGAGGTCGCTCCAATTCTTTAAGAACCCTATTGTAAAGGCCNGGNGTTGGTAGGGTGTTCTCATGTGCGGCGAAGTAGCTAGACAAATGCCTTTCGATAGATTCAGACAAGCTTTCGTTGGTGTTTATTTGATCGTTATCAAGCTCCTGCCTACTTGAATACAGCTCTTTGGCAATCGTTTCTCTTGTAATAGTTTGTTCCGCGTACAAAACAGATAAACGCTTGATAAGGTTTTCTAATTCCCGCACGTTTCCTGGCCAGGAATATTCCTGAAGTAATAACATTCCCTCTTTGTCTATTATTTTATGAGGCAAACCACCTTCTGCAGCTTGCAAACAAAAATGCGATACAAGATCAGAGATGTCTTCTTTACGTTCTCTTAAGGCGGGAATTCTTAATGGCACCACGTTTAATCTGTAATAAAGGTCTTCTCTAAAAAGCCCTTGCCTTATCAATAATCTAAGGTCTCTATGGGTCGCAGTAATGATACGAACGTTAGCTTTTATTATTCTGTTTCCACCAACCGTTGTATATTCGCCTTCTTGAAGCACACGCAACAAGCGGGTTTGAGCCTCTATTGGCATATCACCAATTTCATCTAAAAATAAAGTCCCCCCCTGCGCTTCTTCGAATTTTCCAGAACTCCTAACCGTAGCACCTGTAAAGGCTCCCTTTTCATGGCCAAATAACTCACTCTCTATAAGCTCCTTNGGTATGGCTGCCATNTTAATTGCAACAAAAGGACCATCCCCTCTTTTCCCATATTCATGGAGGGCGCGGGCTATAAGCTCTTTTCCAGTGCCTGATTCACCGGAAATTGTAACGGTTAATTCCGCGCTCATGAGCCTAGCCATAACCCTATAAATCTCTTGCATNGCAGGTGATCGACCGATAAGGGGTAACTGGTCTGTTTNATCGATATTACTATTTAACTCTTGATTTGTTTTTGTATTCTCCTCTTCTGAATTCAGCGCTTTCCAAACAACCAATTTTAGTGCTTCAAGATCAAACGGTTTGGGAAGATACTCAAAAGCTCCCCTTTCATTTGCTTGAACTGCCGTCATTAATGTATTTCGCGCACTCATGACAATCACTTTGAGGTTTGGTCGAGCAGCTAAAATCCTTGGAAGAAGGTCTAGGCCATTATCATCCGGCATTACGACGTCAGTGATAACCAAGTCACCAATTCCCTCCTCAATCCACTGCCATAAATTGGACGCTGTGCCGGTCGATTTAACGACGTATCCGAGCCGAGAGAGCGCTTGGTTTAGGACTGTTCTTATAGCCTTGTCATCATCTGCTACGAGGATACACGCTGCATCTGTCATTGAATTTCGTCCAGTCTCAAAAACTGTTGAAATCCATCTTGCTGGCCGTTGTAAGAATGTTTTGAATTAAACATTGGAAGCATCACTTTGAAACTTGTTAGTCTTGGTGTGGTTTCCACCTCAACAAAGCCACCGTGATCTGCTATTGCTTTTGCGACGAAAGCTAACCCCAGCCCCGTCCCATTAGACTTAGTTGTTACGAAGGGATCGAAGAGATTATCTATAAGCTCGCTAGGGATGCCAATACCGTTATCTTGGATATTAATCATCAATGGCAAACCTAATCGCCCCCCTGGCCCGCCAACTTTTACACTCATTCCATGTCTGTAGGAAGTTGTNATTCTCACCTCTCCNCCTTCAGCNGATATCGCTTCACAAGCATTTTTTAAAAGATTTAGAAATAACTGGATCAAAACATCTTTATTCCCAAAAGTGGCCGGCAGAGAGGGATCATATTCCTCNNTNAATATTGCATGGCTTCCAAAACCAGCAGTTGCGAGACGAATGCAGTGATTTAATATTTCATGAATATTAACTTCGCCGCGCTTAAGTGGTCTCTCATCCGAAAAACCTTCCATTTTATCGANTAACTCACATATACGGTCGGTTTCATCGCATATTAACTTGGCAAGAGGTTGATCTTCTTCGTCGATAGTTTGCTCCAGTAGTTGCGCAGCCCCCTTAATTCCGGAAAGTGGGTTTTTTACTTCATGTGCTAACATGGCTGCCATTCCAGAAACGGACCTTGCTGCACCTCTTGATTGTTGCTGGTTATATAAACGTTGCGCTAAAGATCGTTCAAAAAACGAAATGACTATATGGCCGTCTTTTCCAGGTAGTGGTGAAACGCCAACGTTAACAATCCTGACGCCAATTCGGATACCCTCAAGGACAAGATCGTGGTCCGTAATGGAATTTCCACTATGCCTAACATTTCTTACCATTTCTAGGAGTGGCGTATTTTCGGGGAGTAATTCTGTAAAAGGTAAGCCTTTTANGTACCCTAAGCTTCCTTCAAAAAATGTTTCCGCTGCGGTATTTAAATAAACGATGCTGTTCTCGGTACCCAATTGTATCAAAGGATTTGGCAACGCTTCCAAAACAAGGTTTGCCCATTCCTCGTTACCAAAGGTTTCTTTCGAAGATATAGGTTCTGCGCACATCAGGCCGCCAGCTTTTCTGTTGCATGATCAAATAATTTTTCAATTTCACTCGACATTTCACCAAAACTAATTTTAGCAAATATCTTTTCTCTAAATTGACATGAATTAGGCAAGCTCTTTGTATACCAAGCAATATGCTTTCGGCTTAATCGGGATCCCAATTCGGTACCGTAATGGGAGAACATTGTATCGATATGGTTCATTAAGACATTTTTTTGTTCAATTAAATCAGGATCTTTTCCCCTAGTTCCTTCCAGTAAAAATGCAGACAATTTGCTTAAAAACCATGGACGGCCATAACAAGCACGGCCAACCATTATACCGTCGGCCATTGACTCTATAAGGCACTTTTTAGCCGCATCAAAACATGTTATGTCGCCATTTGCGACAACTGGTATTTTTACATTTTGTTTAACCTTTGAAATAAATTTCCAATCCGCAACCCCTTTGTAAAGCTGCTGCCTAGTTCGCCCATGAACCGTAATTAATTCAATCCCGTTGTTTTCCGCAATTTTAGCCAACTCGGGCGCGTTTTTTGTGTCTTCATCCCACCCTAATCTCATTTTAAGCGTTGTNGGAAGCGAGGTGGCTTTTACTACAGCCTTTATAATATCCGTCGCTA
>FUFK010050445.1_pt1 | contig 10848 bp, 9 predicted proteins | sample 1021851 | NCBI WGS metagenome assembly FUFK01 (sample SAMEA51879418, study PRJEB19060) | metagenome
ACTTTGGGTCGACAGGTTTTATTGAATTAAAACGTGATGCTTTAAATTCTGAAATATCAACATCTTTAAACCCTGCTGACGTTAATACTACTAAAAAAAGATTTTCAGTAGATAAGGTTAATGGTTCGTTAATCACAGGAGATCAAATTGAAATAGAGACTACTGATGGAAGTAATTTAGAACTATTAGCTAACCACAGTTTTCCTGATCTTCGTAAATATATTCATGTTGATGATGTGGGCGGGATTAAGTTATATAACACCTTTGCTTCTGCATTAGCTGGTGAAGTGACAGATGCACTAACTTTGACTACACCATCTTCTACAAAAGATATATTAATACGCACTAGGAATACTAGATTTAGACCGCTTGCAAAGATTACTGAATTTGAAATTACAACAACAAGAGATACTGTTGATGTTACTAATTTAGGAGAAGAATTTAGAAGACAATATGAAAATGGTCTTATATCAGGACAGGGAACAATACAAACAATATGGCAGCATAGAAATTTTCAAAATGATACTGCTGATTTTGCAAGTCCAGAATTTCCTGTTTACTTAAGTCAATTATTGGTACGGATGCAGCAAGGTGCGGATTTTGAAGGTAGATTTTATGTGTATCACGACCCAACTCAATCTACAAACAGTGTGTGGTATCAATCAATGTGCGTTGTTACTAATGTTGCTGTTAATGTACCTGCAAGTGGTTTAGTAGAAGCACGAATAGAATTTATAACTAATAGTGAAATACGATTACATAATGGAGTTCCACCATCATTCTTGTTATTAGAAAGTAGTGATAAGATATTGCAAGAGGATGGCGATGGTATTTTACTTGAAGATCCTTAAAATAAGATTTATGATGTACTTAAAAGCGACTTGACATGGCTGATCTACAGATTACACAATTACCAGAATTAAGTTCAGCCCAACTGCAAGCGACAGATCCGATTGCTCTTGCAGATGTCAGTGCAACAGAAACGAAAAAAATAACTGCAAAAAACTTTGTACAAGGTGCTTTTGGATTAGTAGATAATGCTTCTATACCAGCTACAGCACTTAGTTATCCTCTGTCTGTAGGACAAATTGTAACTGCAACTCTTGCTGATAATGCTGTTACTAATGCAAAAATTACAGATGCAACTATAACTGGTGCAAAATTAGCAAATGATACGATCACAGCTACACAGATAGCAGCAAATGCCATAGGTTCAAGTGAGCTTGCAGATGATGCGGTAGATACAGCAGCAATAACAAATTTAAATGTAACTACAGATAAACTAGCAGCAACGTCTGTAACAACTGCAAAGATAGCTGATAGTGCTGTTACTTTTGTAAAGACTAATTTTAGTGATGGTGATATTCCTGGTGCAAAACTTACTGCTGGTTCTGTTACTTCAACTCAACTTGCCAATAATTCTGTAACTGCAAATGAACTAGCAGATAATGCAGTAGATACTGCTGCTATTGCCAATACTGCTGTAACAGGTGCAAAGATTGCTTCAGATACTATCACTGCTGGTAACATTGCTGCTAATGCCATTGGAGCGTCTGAACTTGCTGATAACGCAGTAGATAGTGGTGCTATTGCAACAAATGCTGTTACGACTGCCAAAATTACAAATTTAAATATAACTACTGATAAGTTAGCTGCAAACGCTGTCACTGCTGCCAAAATTGCTAATGATACGATAACTGCTACGCAAATAGCTGCTAATGCAATAGGTTCTAGTGAATTGGCTGATAATGCTGTTGATACAGCTGCTATAGCAACTTCTGCTGTGACTGACGCTAAAATCTCAGGTGTCTCAGGTGCAAAGATTACAGATGGAACTGTAACAGCAGCTAAGTTAAACACATCTAATATTGATAGATCATTAAATGTAGCATCAGGTAATTTAGGAATAAATAACGCAGTAACAGGTGGTGCTTCTGCAAGAAATGGTATTACATATAATAACGAAGGACTTATAACAGCTACAGCAGCATTAGTTGCAAGTGATATTCCAGAAGCTACAGCATCAGCAGTTGGTGGTGTAAGCGTACCAGCAACAGGTGGTTTAGCTGTTACAGCAGCAGGTGCACTATCAATAGATAACGCTATCACTGCTGCCACTAGATCAGGAATTACTTTTAATGATCAAGGATTAATTACATCAACAACGGCTCTTGTAGCAGGTGATTTGCCCGTTGCTACTGCATCTACAGTTGGTGCTGTATCAATACCAGTTGCTTCTGCTCCTTTGGCTATTTCTGGTACAGGTGTTTTATCTATAGCAAACAGCGGAGTAACAGCAGGTACATATCCTAAAGTTACAGTATCGGCTCAAGGTATTGTTACTTCAGGCACAGACCTTGTTGCAGGTGACATCCCTGATTTAGCTACTTCAAAAATAACTACTGGTACGTTTGGCACAGCTTTTGTAGCTAATGATGCGATTACTATGGATAAGCTGGCAAACTTATCTACTGGTTTTATACAGGAAGCATCACCTGATATATCTGACTTACCTACTGGTGTTTTTTGGTTACAGGAATCTACAGGACAATTAAGAATATTTAACGGTAACAGTTTTTTCTCTGTTGGTTTTGGAAGATTATCAGAAGAAAACTTAAGATTCTGCGGAACTTTTAACGCAACAAATGGATTAATAGTAACACTTACAAGTTTTGGAACGTCAGCAGGTTTCAGTGTAGGTAATGCAATACCAGCGGGTACAGCAGCAATAACTGGTGCTTACTTTGTTTGCATTACACCTGGAAATGGAACAGCAGTTGTACCTTCTACATCATTTGATGCAGGGGATTGGTGTTTATGTATGGGCTTAAATGACTGGGATAGAATTGATACCTTATCTGGACCTGGTAGTGTATCCAGTTTGAATGATTTATCTGACGTTACTATCAGTAGTCCTACCACAGGTCAGATATTAGTTATGCAAGCAGGTGGTTCTTTTCAAAATGTTTCAGTAATTAGTGGAGGAACTTACTAAATTCATGTATCCTTTAGTTAAGTCAAGGTAAACTATGGCAATTCAAATTAAATTAAAGAATAGTGTTGTACAGGATAGTACTCCAAGTACATCTGATTTACCTGCTGTCGGAGAGATAGCACTTAACGCAAATATAAATAGTATTGGTGGCTTCATGCGAGCCAGTGATAATAGTATCGTAAAAATATTTGGACCAGGAAGTTTATCAACACCCACTGCTACAACTACAGTTTCGGGTATATCTGAATTAGCAACTAATAGTGAGACTACAACTGGAACTGCAACAAACAGAGTTGTAACCCCTGCTGGATTAAATGCGGTAACAGTTGCAGAACGCTCCACATCAAATAGTACTTACCTTGCGTTAGCTGGTGGCACTTTGACGGGAGTAGTTGCTGCTACTGCTGGAAGTAACTCAGCACCTTCTATACATTTTGGAGATAGTGACAGTGGAATATTTGGTGGAACGAATACTGTTAGCTTGACTGCTGGAGGAACAACAAGATTAACTGCTGATACTGGTGTAAGTGTAACTGGTACGTTAGCTGTTACTGGAGCTATAACTTCTACTGATGACTTAACAATTCCAGATAAAATAATACACTCTGGCGATACTAATACTGCTGTAAGATTCCCTGCTGCTGATACTGTTTCTGTTGAAACTGGTGGCAGTGAAGCACTTAGAGTTGATAGTTCACAGCGTTTGCTTGTTGGAACGTCTAGTTCAAGATCAGTTGCTGGCAGTTCTGCTCGTTTATTTCAAATTGAATCAACAGGTGGTACTAGCGGAATTGCACTTACTAGAAATTCTGCTGATAATGGCAATGCAAAGTTGTCTTTTGGTAAATCTCGAAGTGCCTCAAATGGTGGAGTTACTATAGTTCAAGATGATGACCAATTAGGAGAAATAAATTTTGCTGGTGCAGATGGNACTGATCTAATTAGTAGAGCTGCAAGTATAGACGCATTTGTAGATGGCACACCTGGAGCTAATGATATGCCAGGTCGTTTGGTATTTAGCACAACGGCTGATGGGGCTTCTTCTCCTACTGAAAGATTAAGAATAGACAGTACAGGAAAGGCTACGTTTACTGTTGATGCAAGTATAAACTCAATCACTGTTGGTAGAGGAGGTAATAATGGCTCAGGTGATACTGCTTTAGGTTTTAATGTATTAGGAAATGCCGTTTCTGGGGGATATCATAATACTGGTGTTGGTTATCAGGCTTTAAATGATCTCACAACTGCTAACAGTAACGTAGCTGTTGGATTTAGGGCTTTAAAAGCAGTTACAACTACAGGTGGTAATACTGCTGTAGGTAAAGATGCTTTATTAAATAATACTCAAATGAATAATACTGCTATTGGTAGTTTTGCTGGTCAAGCAAACACAACTGGAGGTACTTTAGTAGCGGTAGGAACTTTAGCTCTAACTGCTAACACAACTGGTAGTGGAAATAATGCTTTTGGATATCAAGCGTTAACAACTAATACAACTGGCAATAGTAACACTGCTGTCGGTCAATCATCTTTATACTACAATACAACAGGTGATGATAACGTAGCAGTTGGTAGAGAAGCTTTAAAAAATAACACTACAGCTGATAATAATACTGCTATTGGTAGAAAAGCATTAATTGAAAACACAACTGGAACTAATAACACAGCAATAGGCTATGAATCTTTAAAATCAAACACAACAGGAAGTCATAATGTTGCATTAGGTTATCAGGCATTAGATGTTAATACAACAGGTGGAAGTAACACTGCACTAGGTAAAGGATCATTAGGAAGTTGCACTACTGGTGGATTTAACACTGCTGTTGGCGATAACGCACTAGACTCTGTAACTACAACTTCAGGTTCTACTGCTGTTGGTCATGATGCTTTAGGTGCTAATACCGCAGCCGAAACAACTGGTGTTGGAAAAAATGCTCTTAAAAGTAACACAACTGGTTCTCAAAATACTGCTATAGGATTTGATGCTCTTCAATTAAATACTACTGGTCAAAGCAACGTAGCTGTTGGTCATGATGCAATGAAGTTTTATACAGGTAGCAACAGCACTGGTATTGGTGAAGGTGCTATGTCAGGTGGTGGAGGAAGTGGTACACAAAACGGTGGTAGTAACACAGCCGTTGGTATAAGTGCTTTATACGTAAATACAAGTGGATCGCAGAACGTAGCTGTTGGTGATACTGCAATGCAAAGTAATACAACAGGTAATCAAAACGTAGGTATAGGACAATCTGCTTTAGGAGCAAACACAAGTGCTAATTATAATACTGCTGTAGGTGCTTTTTCTTTAGACGCAAATACAACAGGTGCAAGTAATACTGCTATGGGTAGAGTTTCATTAACTGCAAATACTACTGGTAATAGTAATACTGGTTTAGGTAATAACGCTTTAGGGTCAAATACAACTGGAAGTACAAATACAGCAGTTGGTAATCAATGTTTAGCTGCAAACACCACAGCAGATAATAACACTGCTATAGGCTCTGCTGCGTTAGAAGCAAACACAACTGGACACTCTAACGTAGCAGTTGGTCACGCTGCTTTAGATGCTAATACAACTGCAAACAACAACACGGCTGTTGGAATCAGTGCATTAGGAGCTAATACCACTGGAGGTTCTAACCTGGCGGTAGGTGCTTTAGCGTTAGAATCAAACACGACAGCTAATTTTAATACAGGTGTTGGAGTTTTAGCTTTAAATGTTAACACAACTGGAAGTCAGAATACAGCTATTGGATACGCCGCTTTAGATGCAAACACAACAGGTGGCGATAACACTGCTGTAGGTCATAATTCATTGTCGGCTAACACAACTGGAACAGAAAATACTGCAATCGGTATAAATGCTTTAGTAGTTAATACTACAGCTTCTTTTAATTCTGCTTTTGGATCTCAGGCATTAACATCAAATACTACTGGAGCAAGTAATACTGCTGTCGGACGTTTTGCATTACCTAACAATACAACTGGCGATCAAAACACAGCAGTCGGTAGAAACTCATTAGCAGGAAACACAACAGCAAATGACAATACAGCTGTAGGATATGTTGCTTTAGCATCAAACACAACTGGAGAATATAACACAGCTGTAGGTTCTGCCGCTTTAGATGCTAATACTTCAGGTGACGAAAACACAGCTATGGGTTATGGTGCGTTAACTAATAGTACTACTGGTAGTAATAATACTGCTATTGGAAGAGGTGCTTTAAGAGATAACACTACTGCTAATAACAATACAGCAATGGGTTATCTTGCTCTTGATAAAAACACAACTGGAGCACAGAACACTGCTGTGGGTGCTAATTCTGGAGAAGATAACACAACAGGTTCTCAAAATACTGCTATTGGGTATCAATGTTTTGCAGATAATAGTACAGGTTCAAACAATACTGCTGGTGGTCGTAGAGCACTTAAGTCTAATACAACTGCTAGTAATAATACTGCTTTTGGTTATCATGCTTTAGAAGAAAACCTAACAGGAACTCAAAACGTAGCTATAGGTGCTGAAGCTTTAGATGATAATACTACTGGTTCTAATAATACTGCAATTGGTGATAGTACTTTAAGTGCAAACACTACTGCTTCAGAAAATACTGCTGTGGGTAGGGCTGCACTAAATCTAAACACAACTGGAGATAAAAATACTGCTGTAGGTGCTTATGCTTTAGACAACAACACAACAGGTGTTAGTAACACTGCTGTTGGTAGAGCAGCTTTAGATTCTAATACAACTGCAAGTAATAACACTGCTGTTGGCAGACAGGCATTACAAGCAGCTACAACTGGAGATACAAATACAGCTATGGGTGCGTATGCTTTAGATTCTTGTACTACTGGTGTAAGAAATAACGCTTATGGAAGTGATGCTCTTGGAGCAGTTACAACTGGAAGTGGAAATAATGCCTTTGGAAATAGAGCTTTACTTAATGCAACTACAGGGGATAGTAATACTGCTATAGGACATGATGCTGGTAAAGAGGTAACAACTGGAGGCAATAATGTTTTAGTAGGTAATGATGCTGGTAGGGTTAATTCACCTTCAGGTCAATTAACAAATGAAAGTAATATAATTGTTATAGGAAACAATAGTACTTCAAGTCTATATATAAAAACTTCTACAATACAAACTTCAGACATTAGAGATAAAACTGATATTACTGATTTTAAACATGGTCTTTCTTGGATTACAAAGTTAAGACCAGTTACTTATAGATGGGATATGAGATCAAATTATGATGATGGTGTACCAGATGGAAGTAAAAAAGAAGAAAAATTGCATCTTGGATTTATAGCACAAGAAGAATTAGAAATTGAAAAAGAACATGGTTTCGCAAATAATAAAAATGATATGCTTCTTGCTAATGAAAATGCTAATGGAAATTATGGTATGCACTATGACCGACTCGTTCCAATACTTGTAAATGCTATAAAGGAGTTATCCGTAAAAGTCACAGCCCTCGAAGCAGGGTAAACTGTAAGCAACTACCTTTTTATCATGGAAGAAAAAACCGCAGATGAAATCGCAGCAATCTTTTCTGCTGCTGGTGATAGCGTAACTGTTATCAATACTGCTCAAACATCAGATGAGACTGATGATGAGTACAAAGACAAAATCAAGCGTAATGTAGAGCATCTTGAGATTATCAAAGAATACAAAAAAGTTGATGAAACAACATCAATTTGGACATCAGAAGATTTTACTGCTATCGACAAAGCTATTGTTGATGGTAAAAAAGTTTATTCTTAGGTATCATTAGTACAATCATTTAAAACTTATGTCAAAACTATCTGAAAGATGCGAAGAACGTAAGGTAGAAGCACAAGCTCTTGCTGATAAGTTCAATGCTACAAAAGCAGAAATTGATAAGCTTAGAAATGAAGCTAATCAAAAAGAAAAAGAAAATATTGAAATAACATATGAAGAATATAAAGCTGCAAAACATAAATATGATGAATTAGCAGAACTTGTGCGAGAAGAAGAAGGTGCAGAGGCCGTAGTCGATGGCTAGTGTTACCTGGGCATTAGCTAACGTAAATTACAATGAAGACGATGGCTTTTGTCATACTGCACACTGGACCGTAACTAGAGTTGATGGAGATTATTCTGCATCATCTTATGGTAGCTGTGCGTTGACTAAACCAGAATCTTTAACAAGTAGGACTGACCTAAAAACAGCAGATATTATTGCTGATGTAAAAGCTGTCCTTGGAACAAATAGAGTCGATGAGATTTTAACTGGATTGACTTTAAAAATTAGCGAAGAAAAAACTCCTACGCAGGGAAGTTTCGTACCAGCTAGTTAGTTTTTACAGGAATATTTCTATCAATAATTCCATACATGACATAAAGTGGTGCTAATCCTATAATCAGGAAAAGTACCATAAATGTTATTGGTACGCTTGCTTTAATTAGTGCTTCTCTTATCATGTTTCAAAAAATAGCTAATGTTTTGAGTATCATCTCATTTGTAATGGTAGCTTCTATGAGTGGTGGAGCGTACTTTGGTTACAAGTATGTAACTTCAGAACAATTTAAATCGAAAGTAATGAATGAAATATTAGGTAATGTACAAGGCATGATGCCTAAATTATTAGATCAGGGTTTACCTAAAATGACAGGCCCATCTATGCCAATTATTAAATGAATGAATGGATATACCTGACATAAGTATTCCTGATATATACATTCCAGACGTTCCAAAAATATATACTCCTCATTATCTAAGTATTACAAAACCACCAGATATTGATGTTCCTGGTTGTACCTATCAACATCGTGATATAAAAAATACTGGTAATCGTAATTTGTTGCTGGAAGATCCAAATGGTGTATTTACAACGTGTGATTTTCCGTTTCCTAGCTTTGTTCCTCTTGACTATACACCTGAGAATATGGTCATTACAGAAGAACCGCTTGTCGATAATGAACCACCGCCCTTCCCAGAAACAGAGCAGCCAAAAATTCCTGATTTACCTAAACCACCCCCACCAGATTTTGCTCCCTGCCCTGGTAAAACTGAGCAAAGAGTAGGAGATTTTCGTAACGATAAACGATTAGAACGTGTTATAGGCCACGAAAGAAGCGAAGATGGTAGTAAATGTATAACTCTTTATGAAGACGTTNCGTTCATTGAGCAATACATACCTGGTCCTGCACAGCTTATTAGCACTGCTGCTATTGCTACTGTTGCTGCCACTACTCCATTACTGCTTAATATTGTCAAACCCCTAGTAAAAAATCTNATAAANAANCTGACAAAGAAGAAAAAAGATGTAGAATAATTATCCGTAGATGAGTTTAATACCCGTGACTTATCTACTGGGTTAATTTGTGATTGTGTGGCATAACTTGGTTTGGAGGTATATTTACAATAATATTTTGGCAAGTAGCTGCTTCTGGTGTTCCAGGTTTATACGTAGCTCCAAGTTTCGCTTGTTTTGCACACATTTCCAAACGATATAAACTAATTTCCATTTTAGTTTTCTTAATTAATAATCTTTGAGCTTCAATATTTACTGCTGTTGCTTCATGGCAAAGTGCTGGTGACTTTCCCAATGGAATGTTTACTTGAGCAGAGATTCCATAATTCAAATTAAATGTATCCTTTTCAAATCTAGGTATTTCTGAATAATATATAACCTCTCCTGTTTCTTCGTCATATATGGGTGTTCTAGTTACATTTTCTCTGGGTAGAGCAAAAGACCAGCTATCTGTTACATAGGGTGTAATTGTAAGGCTAGGAGAAGCACAAACTATACCCTGGCTCATCCTGAAGCTCGGCATTGAGCTTGGCGTTATCATAGTCGCATTGTTATTTACCACGCCTTGTGCGTTACTGCTNGGAGATGCAACAGTTGTATTAGCCAAAACCCTTNCAGGGCANANGATTATAGCTATTGCCCAAAGGTAGTTGTAGTTTCTGTNGTNGTGCTTGTATTTATTTGACGAGTTATGGTGGTTACTGTNTCTANACCTGGAGTNATTAGTGTTTCTTGAAGAGANAAAGCTGCTCCATCGTTTACGATTCCCCAACGAGGTATAGCTTCTAAGTTTGGTGAAGTCCAACTAAACTTTACTCCCCCTGCTGTTTGTTCATCCGTAGTCGTAGGAGTAGGGTTGATATATCCCGTTTCAGATTTGATATTATGTCCTGATGCTGAGTAGCTATAACCTGACCTGTATTGATGACTTGTGATTGTTTCATTTATTATTTGTTCTGATTTGCTAGATGTCGTAGAACTCCCTGTTCTGAATTGAGGAACTACGGGCACGGCTTCTGCGAAGTCTATCCATATAAGTATTACCCCTATCAAGGAAAACTTTATATAACGCAAAAGAACAAGTGCCATAAATTAAAATTGCAAGTAGTGCAGATACTATGGGAAGAATCATCTAGTCTATGGTTATAGTAACTTTCGTAGAGCCAATACAGCTAGTACCACTGCCTCCAGCCGTGCAGGTATGAATCCCCGAACTCAATGACGTTAGTGCAAGGCTTCCAGCAGTACCGCCTGATCCGATAGTAGTCTGTCCACCTAATACTGGTAAAGCTGCTATACCGCTAGAAGGTGTAACCGTAGATGGTGTAGCGTCACCCATAGTCACGGATTCAGTTTTTGAGAACGCTGAACCAGCAGTTGTAATCGAAGTATCTGTCTGAATCATTGCTGGCACTCCGTCAGATAAACTGCCAACATTTATTCCACCAATCTTTCCTGATGTGGTTGTATCTCCTACAGTCACAGATGGTGTAATGTTGTTTCCGCTAAGACTATATGTAGTTCCTACCTTGTTGGTTACTACATAAGGCATATCAACTGTGATCTGAGCAGAA
>FUFK010066771.1_pt1 | contig 10848 bp, 21 predicted proteins | sample 1021851 | NCBI WGS metagenome assembly FUFK01 (sample SAMEA51879418, study PRJEB19060) | metagenome
TTGTCCTGACGCATATTTTATTGTGCCAAGTTTTGCTGATAGATTTAATTTACCTTTTTTTGTATTAGGGTCATATACAAATTCATCTATGATAAGTTTGCTGTGTTGAGTTACATCAACTCTTGTATCATCAATAAACAATATGCCAACTTTGCCGTTGCCTGTTTTTACTGTATCGTATTGTTCTATTGGAAGTTCTTGTTCTAATGTGATATCTGTTTTATCACGGTCGATTACACCTTTGCCTTCTAGTTTATCTACGTTACCTATGCTAGCCCATAAAGGACTAGCATAGAATAATATTACTAGTAATATCCACTTAGTCAGTTTGTGAAATGTCGATATCATGGTTGTCTCCACTCGTAGTCAAAGTAATCATATTATCATAAACACCCGATTGTGTTATATCTACGTCAGCGATTGAACCTGTATGTGTGTGGATTAAGGTGTGTCCATTAACATCACCATCACCATTTATGTCAATTAAGATAATTATTTGTGTCACCATTTACGGTCAACGTTAGAATAGCAGACGTACCATCAATAGTACCAGCAACTACGTTGCTATCACTTCCTGATTGTCCTGTTATACTTACAGTTGCATTGGCAGCATCAGCTGTTTCACCTATGTCGATATCTAAGTCGTTTGAGTTACCTGCCCATATAATTGAAGCAGTAGCAGTAGCACAAGATGAATTGTTTCCTGCACTATCACAATTGAAATCTATATCGTTTGAGTTACCAGTTGTACTGAATGTTCCTGTAAACGTTGCACCATTTACATCAAACTTTAAAACGTTACTGTTACCAACTTGGTCTATATCTATTGTTGTGGTTGCGCCTATCACAGATGAAGATGTAGTTGAATCACCAACAGTATTGTTTTGTCCGTCTTGGGTAATGTCGAGGTCTAATGTGGCACCTGATTGAGTTACATATATATCATTTGCCAAAACCGGTACGGCAAATAATAATAAAAACGCAATTATTTTAGTGTACATTTGATTTACTCCTCTATTTTAAATTCCCATAATCCCTTGTCGATACCTTCATAAATCATATTATGTATGGCGTGTTCGATTGTAGTTCTTATGGCATAATTAACAGGCTCGTTTGTTGCGACACCTGTTTCTACTTCAAGCGCTTTTGTACTCATATCTAGAAATCTGAATACGTCACCGCCACTTGAATAACTTGCGATAGTCTTTGTTGCTGATGTAGATATTATTATCTCACCTGTTTGTACTGCAACAAGTCTTATCGAAACTGTTACTTGGTCTGTACGATATTGTTCACTAACACCNATACCAAAGTATCTTGCACCTGCACCACCAGATGTAATGTTTGTATCATATCCTACAATACCACCCTCTACTATAAGTCCTGCAAACTTNAGAGGTTTTAATTGATTCTTTACATCGCTTTCTCCATCATATAATTCTCTTGTTGACCTAATCAATTGTCTCTCTTTGATTAAGTTATCTAATCCGTCTCTTTCTAAAACTATAAACCATGGTTNATGACCACCAACTGCTCTTAATCCATTAATCACCCAAACTTCAGGACCTTGTGTTACGGCAGTTGATAGTTGACTAAATTTTGTGTTAGGTTTTCTTTGTCCTGTTTTATCAGGAAAACTATATACTGCAATTGTAATTTTTGGTTGACCTAATTCTGGAATCTTTTCCAGTCTTTTCATTGTATCAGTTTTTATTGTATAAGGTGTTTCACCTTGATAAAAACCTTCTTCATTGATTGCCTTGTTTGTGGCACATCCCCCTAGAAAGCANAGCAGCAATATTGCAGCTGCAATTTGTGGTATAGATTCCATATTAAAAGTTAAAGTCGCCTATTGGCACAGACATAGTGGTTGTTGTGCCATCTGGTTGTGTTATTGTTAATGTAATAATTTCTGTTGTTGTATCTTTCACCCAATAGATTGTAGAGCCTTCTACTTCAGCNGTACCAGATGTTGGGCAAGTNCCTTCACATTCTTCTCCAAACATATTGTCAACCAATTGTTTAGATAAGTTAGCATAAATTCTACTCTCAACGTTTTTGATAAACTTGTTAATGGTAGTATTGTTAGAGTCTCGCTCAGCAGCTGCAGCCGCTGACTTAGCGTCATCTTTAATTTTGTTTTCTCTACTATATCTTAATTGTTCAAGTGATAGAACATGAGTAGAATAGCCAGTACCTGAAAATGATGGATTACTAAACTCGTGGACTAATTCACTTGCGAAACTAGGTGTCGAAAGCACATAACAAAATAAACCTAGCACCGTAATTTTTAGTGCTTTCATACAACTATTTATAATAAGATGTAATCTAGGATTGAAGCTGAGACAAACATTACCGTAAATATTATGCCTATAATTAGACCACTATTCTTTAGATGTTTTAGATATTCTCTTTGATTTTTTTGACTTGTCATTCCTTTGTTCATTTTCTTGTATCTCCAATACGGTGTTAAGTTTTGACCTTAATCTAATTAGGTCATTGTCGAGCATTCTTATTCTATCAATAAGACCAATCAATACAGTATTTGCTTCACTTAGTTTTACTTTAATTTCAGTTGTAATAAAAGTGTAAATGAAATATATAAACCAACCCATAGCTGCAGCTGCAACTGTGGCAAAGCCATACTTGTCTATNATTTCAATTATGTCCATTAGTCTTTTCTAGCGTCTATCTTTCCATCTGCCCTAGAAATTCTATCTTCATCTGGTCGAAGTTTTAAGGCGTGAGATATTAGCAAATCTAATTTTATCATGTCATTGTTCATTGTTTTAATTCTATTATCTAATCCCATAATAATGCCGTGCATACCTTGTACTTGACCGATTACTGATCCTAATATGTATTTGAGAATGATATAAATGAATAGGCCCATAACAGCAGAAGCTGCTACTGGCACACCAAATTCAATAACTAATTTAAAAAATAAATCCATATGATTATTTATACGCTAAAAAAAAGGGGTGCCGAAACACCCCTTAGTGTCTAATGTAATATAATCTATTTCTTTGTGTAAATTGAGTATAAGACCCAAACAGCGACTAAACCAACTAAACCTTGAGCACTAAACCCAGCGATTATTGATTGTACGTTGTCTATCACACTTATATTAGGCCAGAATGGTACGTTTTGTCCACTAAATAAAACTTCAAGCACAATGCCTAAAGCAATAAGTGAAACACCTACATCTGCTAATGCAGCTGCCCAGCCTTTTATTTTATTAATAATTTCCATAAAAGTCTCCTTATATGATTTGATATCTCAAACTATACATGATTTAATAGTATTATTTATATTAGAAAGGGGTTAGGAAAGAATATCCTAACCCCAATATAAAGAAACAGGTGGAGAGATTAATCCTCTTCAGCCAGTTTTGAGAAGTAATCTAGTGTATCATCACCATCATCTTCTTCATCACTAGCGACCGAAGTATCTGCTGTTTCGTTTACAACTGGTTCACTTGGTGCTGATGATGTTGGTGGGACCGTTATATCTTCAGCCGTGCCAGTATTTCTAACACCACTTAAAACTTTATCAAGTTTCGCTTTTAGCTCATCATAAGATTTAAAGTTNTCAGGTGCAAGAAATGGTTTTAATGGATACTGTTTGTTCCATAATTCTTCTATAGCCTCATCATTATCTTTTATAGCAGATGGACTATCAAACTCTGATTTATCATAATTCCAGTAACCATCAACTTTTCTGATTTTCAGTTTAAAGTTTGCACCTTCCCAGAAATCAAATGGGTTGATAGGTTTCTCATCTTCAAATTCAGGTTTCATCGCCTCAGTAATTTTATCAAATATCTTTTTACCAAACTTGAATAATTTTACTTGACCTTCATTTTCAGGATGTTTAGGATCACTAACAATCAAAATATTTGCAATATAAGATAATTTTCTTTTTCTTTTTCTTGCAATCTCTTTGTCAGCGTCAACACCAGAGTTCCAGAGTAAACTATTTGATTCACTTACTGGATCTTTTTTGTTAAGTGTTGTTAAACTATTCTCAATATACCAGCCACCAGGACCTTGAAATGCATGAGACCATAATCTTGCCCATGGTAAATCTTCATCTTTTACAGCAGGTAAGAAACGAAATACTGCATAACCATTACCAGATTTATCTAGTTCAGGTTTCCAGAATCTATCGTCTTGATATGAGTTCGATTGTTTTTGAGGTTCGGCAACTTTGTTTAGTTCGCCTATGAGTGTGTCTAGATTAGACTTTGACCTTTTTAAGGCCGCAATACTTGTATTCATATGTATGTTTTCCTTATATTAATTGTATTATTGTATTCGTATGTGTCTGTATTAATCGACATTATTATTTATAATGCAAAATAGGTGGGACTAGGATTTACCCACAAGTGAGAGACCAGATACCATTCTGAAAACCCCCACAACCTGCTTTACTCTGCCGAGTATGTGATTCATAACTGGTAAGATTACAAACCTGGGTGCAACCCCTAAACAGTCAAGTTCGAACCTCTGGTGAGACCCTCTTCCTTGCACTATTAAAAGAAAGTAATTAATTTTCTTTTGCATTAACTTTATTATAACAGATTTCTTCGCCCTTGTCAAGCCCNTCTGCTATAAAATTTTTACAAACTTCTATCATAATCGGTAAACCATCACCATCGGTAAACTCTTTCCAAAGTGGACCGTCATGTTGTTCATGACCACAGTTTTGGCACATTGGCATTATCTAGCCTTAGCAGCTTTCAAAGCTTCTCGTCTTTTCTCTTGTAAGATTGCTTGTCTATATTTTCTACCAATTGGCAGTTTGACAAATCTTCTAATCTCTTTACCTCTTTTGCTAATGTATTCTGCAATTACCCATTCATCTTTTATTTTACTCTGAATTGATTTTACCGCTTTCTTAAAACTAGTTTCTGNAACTGTTTCAACGCCTTCTATCGGCTCATCATTTTCATTTGTAAATTTAAACTCTCTCATTTTTGGCATTTATTTTGCCTCCTTTACCATTACTTTAGGTAGTATATCACAATTATATGATAGTGTTCTTCTTACCTGGTCTGTATCATAAAAAGGATAAACACCATGCACTAGTGTGTAAGGAAATACAAAGAANTCTCCTACTTTAGGACTTAATCTAAGTTGCGATATTGCTAGTGAATGTTGTTGACCACCTATAAATTCTAAATGTCCGTTTGAAGGATTGTTAGGATTGATTATTTCTTTACCGTATGAGTCAGGTGTCTTTAGAAATAATACAGATGAAAGACCTACTAAACTATTTTTACTTGCATGAAAGTGAGCAGGATTATATTCAGTAGCATACATATCATTTATCCAACAATTATCTAAAACTAGTTGATGTGTCTGATTCAATACTGATCCTGACCTTTTCATATATTCTTGAAAACACATTAAAAATGTGCCTTTAACTTCGTCTCTTAATAAATGATTAACTAATTTTTCTTTTTTAATTTTACCTGCAAGCTGTGTACTCCAGTCTACCGTTGTTTGTTCTTTTTCTTCAAAGACATTATTAATCTCATCTATAAAATTTTGTGGCATTTCAAACTTGACAACTATCTCGCCAAGTGTCAATACTTGTATCTTTACTTGTTCACTCATTATATCTCCTTCAATTTATCTCTCAAAGATATTTTATACTTTGTAATATTATATGATAAAAATGGTTTGTATCTTTTCATTCTATCAAACAATTTAGGCCACAATACCTTTTCAGTAATATCTTTATTTAACTTTTTTGTAAACTTTAATATATCATCAAGTATTATTAATGTTTCAAAGTTTATCTTCTTTGACAAAAACATTTTAACAATAGGTGGATGTTGACCATCTACTGATAAAAATAAGTCATTGAATTTTATATTTTTTGTTGTCATTCTTTCTATAATATAATCAATGTCTTGTTCATAATAATAATGTAAAGACTCTATCTTTTTTGTCCATTGTTTATAATGCTCATCACCAGTTTTACCAATGATGTCACCAACCCATAGGTTAGTATTAGAAACAAAATTGCTAAGGAAGTAATTAACAATAGACTTATTGTCATAAGATTTAGAAAGCCTATGAAAGTAATACCTATCCCTTCTCTTAGTAAAGGTTTCCAATCTCGCAGTTGTTCTTCCGTTGTGTTTATGAAAGTCGTAAGATTGTCTTTTACTTGTGAAGTGGAGTTTGATTGCCAGATAGATTTTATAAACTTCAAAGCCATTCACTATTTTTTCGTGTTAAAATATTCTAACATTGTATCTGGATCAGACACTTCATATGGATCATCATCTAATCCTAAGTTATTTAATCCTGATTCTTCATTAAATTGTATTACTTTTCTATCATCAATCAAAGCAGAATATCGCCAACTTCTCATACCAAAACCTTGAACAGGTTTGTTGACTAACATACCTAAACTTCTTGTAAATGCACCATCACCATCAGGTATCATTTTAACTTTTTGAATACCNAAATCTCTTGCCCATGCGTTCATGACAAAAGCGTCATTTACTGATATACAATATATATCATCAACACCATGTGCCTTAAACTCATCATACCTTTCTTCGTAAGCAGGTAATTGNTCACCAGAACAAGTCGGTGTAAATGCACCTGGCAAACCAAACATTACAATCTTTTTGTTTTTAAATAAGTCGTCTGTAGTTTTATCAACCCACGAACCACCTATGAATGTGCAACCACCTTTTTCATCGGTATCACCCACTCTAAATTTAAATACGTTGTCGTATAAATCGTATATCACGCTCATCCTGATACTACTCCTATAACCCATAGTGTTGCGAACACTACTAAAAATATTTCGCCTCCTGTCATATCATATCCTTTCTATATTGGCAGTTTTGCTGTTTTTTCTTTTAACATATTAAGACCTTGTGCCTCATATGCTATCTTTTCTTTAAGATTCTTATTAATCATGGACTTTGTTGTTGATGGATCTATTTGATTCTCAGCACAATATTCTATCACAGCATCCATGTAACTAATTCTTTTTTTTCTAACTATATCTTCTATAATTAAAGCAAACTTATTTGGTGTAATTATGCTCATATGTAATGTAAATAACTTCCTACCATGTATTTAGGTTTATTAATNGGTTTCATNCCTGCATGAACCCAAGGCCATAATGGTGGGAACATGAGTANAGANCCTTGCTTACATGGTGACGCTAGGCCTAACTGAGGAAAATTAGTTTCTCCTCTCTCATTATCATCTAGGTATATAAAAAATACTAAAAATCTTTTAGCAGATTCAGTATTAATAGCATCCACATGAGGTGCAAATTCATCCTTATCGTTTGCTAAATATCTTTTTAATCTTATTTGCTCAAAAGCATATTGTTGAGGCCATTGTGTATGATGTATGGCACAATCTTTTTTATATTGATTTACATATTTCTTGTAAACATTTGATAGTTGTGCTACATCTTCTTGATATTCTAAATGTTGATTAAAATTTATTTGTGTAAATGACATGGGACCCTGCTCATGTGTTTCATGATGTTCGGTATTCTTTTCAAATCTATGTATTAAATCTTTACAATAACTAGGGTCTAGAACGTCTTTGTAAATCTGTATATAATTATTCATAAAACTATTATACTATAACTTATAAGTCTTGTCAAGCTGTGGTGCCAGTTTCTGTTGCAAGGTACTGGCAAACCCCTAGCAACCTAGGCTGCTAATGCAAAATTATTATAGTTTGCGTTTGTATAAATTTAAAGTCTTCCGACTATCCTCTCCAGTACGCTTTCTGTTCTATGGTCGATCCTATTTCGCCCCCTTATAGGTCTATCTAGGATTGGTGGAGGCGTAGGGTATTGCACCCTAGTCCCTATAGCTTACTCGCATTACCTTCACAAAGAATCTCCTTCTAAGACAGCATTACCCTCATCATCAAAAAATTGCCAGTTCATTCCATAACCTAATATGCAAGTCAAACTTTCACCATTTACTCCTATGCCTGGTATTGTCATAAAAAATGTGCCACTATTTCTCTCTACACTATGACCAAATGATAAAATGCCTATGACATCGCCAAAAGGTTGACCACCTCGTCTTACTTCACCTATTAGTATTTGTGATTCTAGCATTATCTGTGCTGATGTATCAAGTATAAATTGTGTTTCACCACAATATACAGGTATTTCTTTTGTAAACAATTGCCTTAAATCATACTTTCTTTCAAGCTGTGTATCAGGTATAGTTGGTTCAGATTCAGGTTGAGTGTTAGGTATTGAGTGAGCATGATTAAAAGTTAGTGTCATACCGAATATAAAAACTAATGCTACAAATATTGTAGGTAAATTGTCTAGTATTTTATTCTTTAAATTTTTCATTAAACTCCTTTATCGCNGACTTTAATAAAGGTAAGTAATCGTCTTTTCTTTTTGAAAATGTTTGTACGGCGCCATCTTCGGTGACTATTAATATAACTACTCTGTCTATCGGTTGGTCGAATCTTTCCTCATACATTTCACAATAGGCAGCACCTTGAATAAAATAGTTTTCTACCCATTCTTCTTTTTTTTCTTTTGTAGAGGTCTTAAAATCTATTACAGATAATACACCTTTNTAATCAGCGATACAATCTACACGACCTGCAACNCCATAANNNTCNCTNTATAAGCCGCCTTCTTGTATTCTAATATTATTTATATTATCTAGTTCAGGNTTNAGTANNGNNAANAATGCNANAGGTANNACATCTTGTTTNGATAGTTCTTCNTTNTTTAANTAATTTTCAACNANNGTATGTACAGCNGTNCCTCNTTTNGCTGCNNCTCTCATAATNTNATTTGCNACNTCANTACCTACNNNCTNTCGCCACTTAACTAANCCTTCNTTATTTCTACCTGATAAAACTGTNGTGATTGANGGATACTTTTTACCNTCNGGNGTNACNTAANAACGTTTNCCTTTNATNGTTTCTGTNTNTATNTCNGGAAGTTGTNCNTGATAANTNNACATGGTNAAAAGNNTTCATGTCNNACNTNTGCTTCNTAAAAGCATTCAATTGATTCATAATATTAATTATAACAGATTACTTCATAATTGTCAAGCCGTTGCCATAAACAGTTTTACTACCTTCTTTGTATGCTGTTAGACATTGTTTTCGGTTGCCTTCTTTCTTAACTGAACAATGAACCCATCCACTATCTTCATCACCTTCTACATAAAACTCGCTAATCAACTGGTCAAATTCTAAGTTCTTTGATATCCATATTGCTAAATCAAAGTTATCAACTCCAGTAATTTCAAAGTCAGCAGCTTCGCCTTTAGCGTGCTGTGAATTTTTACTTGACCCTATTGCTTCGCATAAGTCAGGACTTCTATATCCACTAGATACCATAACTGGTTTGCCATAGTGTTCTCTAATAGGTTGTAATATTTTTTCACATAGATGTTTTAAATTTTCTAAGTGTTCAGAATTAGGTGTATTGTCAATACCTTTTCTTGTTGCGGTTTGACTTTTTGTCATTTCATTTAAACTAAAATTTGCTGATAATTTCATTATTAACCCCTTGTTATTGCTACAATCTTTTTCAATTGTGCTTCTATTACTTGTGCCCTATTTGGCCAATGTATGTACGCCTCAGGACTTTTTGCTAATTTTACTAACAGAGGTATGATAAGTTTTTCTAACTGAGCAAATTTTTCTTTTTGTTCTTTGCCTAAGTTATCTTTTCTTAAATCATATTCATCATCCATTTGCTTTTTAGCAATCTCTAATTCAGTTTCATTCTTCTCTTTGATTTCACTCTTAGCAGAATTTACTGCTGAATATATTTTATCTAGTTTGCTCTCTAGTGATTTTACGATATCGCTAGAAATGGCTTTAGCAGTTCCTTCAGCAGTTTGCTTAACTACTGTTTCTGTTGTCTTTGTTGTTTCAGGTTTTGAAGCAACTGAGGAAAAACCCCAATCACCTTCCATATCAAAGTCTTGTAAAAAATCAAAGTCTGCCATTTGTATCCTTGTGAGCGCTCACTCTTATGTGTACCAATATCGGATTGACCACCCAACTTGTGAGAACCCGCTGATTCCGTGTTGTGGTATACTCGATAGGTACATTAGTATTTATGTTCTTACTTCTTTCCAGCTCGTATTCTTCTATGCTTTTGTCTTAGGTTATCTACCTTAACCTCGTTAGTTGTTCTTTTTCTATATCGTTTTGCTAGTTCACTTCTAGGATGTGCTTCTGATATTTTACCTAGAACATCTTTCCAACCACTATCAGTTTTACTATCAACTGAACCTGTGCTTGATACAATATTCATTTGTGTAGGTGGCATAAGTTTAATATGTTTCTTTTTTGTAAACTTTTCCATATCAGATATGCTCATGTATTCTTCAAATTCAGTTTTTGTTTTACTATTATAAAATCTATATGTTGGCATTTTCTCTTGCTCTCCAGTCTTTTCTTCTACTAATATATATCGGGTCTGTGGTTACTCTTTCTCTTGCTTTTTTAAATATCTGTGCTGACTTTGCTTTGTCACTTGTTGCCCAATCTTTTTCTTGTGGTCTAACGTTGCCATTCTCATCATACTTTTTACCATCTTTGTGATTTGCATATCTTCTTGCTCTAGTGAAACCCATTTCTAAAAACTTTCTTGCCATGTCCATACCTACAAAATCATCTTTACCTTTGTACATATTATACATCCATAATATTCTTACAGCACTCATATAGGCGTCACCAGGCGTTTTAAAACGCCACCACTTACAGATATCATCGGTGTATGGTCTTACTAATAAAACGCCCTGCTCACCACGACCTATGCGATATCTCTTATCGTTTTTTCTAAACTTTAAGT
>FUFK010229109.1_pt1 | contig 10847 bp, 9 predicted proteins | sample 1021851 | NCBI WGS metagenome assembly FUFK01 (sample SAMEA51879418, study PRJEB19060) | metagenome
GTTACAAGAGGGTGGCTGTTTAGTAACAAATGTTGTCACCATTGAAGGAGAAGAAATTTTGACGCGAAAACAAGCGCAACTNGGAGGATCGGTTACGAAAATAACTATTTCAAAATCAGAACCCCTTGGTAAATATAGGGGATGGCGCTCCCAAATGCCTGTAACACAATTGAGACTGTTTAAGAATTTGGGTGAAAGAAATCAAATTAATGAAAGCTAAAATTTATGGGATCGGTGTTGGGCCAGGAGACCCTGATCTTATAACCATCAAGGCCAAACAGACACTTGCAAAAGCAAACCTCGTCGTTTACCCAGCGCCAGAAAATGGCAGCAGCATTGCTAAAAAAATTGCCGCACCACACTTTCCAAAAACCTGCGAAGAGCTGCCCGTTTATATCCCGATGTCGACAAACCGCTTCCCAGCTATGAAAATCTATCAGTCAGCGAGTGAAAAAATTTTTAATGCTGCACTGGAAAATAAAACGGTCGTTATCTTATGTGAGGGTGATCCCTTCTTCTATGGCTCTTTCATGTACCTTTTCGGATTAATTAGGAAGAGATATAATGTTGAAGTAATCCCCGGGGTATCGTCTCTTATGGCGAGCGCTGCCATACTGGAAACCCCACTGGCTGCCGGCAACGACATCCTCACCGTTCTGCCTGCCCCATTAGCAGACGACGCGCTTGAAAAACAAATAAACATGGCCGATGCGTTTGCCATAATAAAGTTGGGAAGGCATTTCTCAAGAATTCGCCGGCTTTTGGAAAAATTAGGCCTGCTGGAGAACTCTGTCTATATTGAACGAGCTACAATGAAGAATGAGCGANTTGTAGACATTGCCGAAGTAGTAGAAAGTGATGTCCCATACTTTTCTATCATACTTGTACACAAAAGAAACAAAGCATGGCTGTAACTGTTGTTTTAGTAGTTTCATCCTCAGGCTTAAACACTGCTCAGCAATTGGGCCGGCATTTGAGCTGTGAAGTCCATGGCACATTTGGAGCTTGTGACCTAGTTGTGCCAGATTTAAAAGCCCACCTAAATAAACTTTTTAAAAATAAAACAACAATCGTTTTTGTTGGAGCGCTAGGCATCCTAATTCGATTGCTGGCCTCTTCAATTCGAGAGAAATCGACTGAGGGATCCGTTATCGTGGTTGCCGAAGACGGGACCGCTGTTATTCCAGCACTAGGTGGACATAAGGGCGCAAATGACCTCTCATTGGAATTGGCTGACTTTTTGGAAATTAAAGCTTCTATAACAACCGCAAGCGACCTTCACTATAACGTAGCGCTTGATGCCCCACCCGACCAGTTTTATCTCGCAAATACAAAAGATTACAAATCCTTTATGAAAAATCTTTTATCGGGAGAAGAAGTAAGTCTGGACGGTTACTTACCCTGGTTAAAAAACACAGGCATTCCTGTTAGTCATGACGGAAAGTTGAAAATCAGGAGCACCCATCTTAATGAGATAGGAAACCAATTTGAATTAATTTATAATTCAGAATCCCTCGCTGTTGGCGTTGGTTGTGAACGCGGCACATCAGTCAACGAGCTAATTTCGCTTGTGAAAACCACACTAGAGAGTAATAACCTTGCAAAAGAAAGCGTAGCTGTATTCGTCTCAATTGAGCAAAAAATGGATGAAATAGCCATAAATGCCATTGCTGATTTTTTCAATAAACCGTTGAGGTTTTTTGATTCGGTTACTCTAGAAGAGGAAACACCAAGATTAAAAAATCCGTCAGAGATCGTCTTCAGAGAAGTTGGTTCTCATGGNGTAGCCGAAGCATCAGCTCTGGCCGCTGTAGGTCCTCATGGTGAACTTATAGTTGAAAAAACAAAGTCACGTCGAGCAACGTGTGCCATAGCTAAAACGAAAACTCTCATCGACCCAAACTCGATAGGTAAAGCTCGCGGCATATTAAGCGTCGTTGGTTTGGGGCCCGGGAAAGCCGAATGGCTGACACCGGAAGCNAAACGTTTTATTGAAGATTCTTCTGATTTAGTAGGGTATACTCTTTATTTAGATTTATTAGGAAGTCTGGCTACAAACAAAAAAAAACACACCTTTAAACTAGGCGAAGAGAAACAACGAGTTATCGCTGCACTTAACCTAGCAAGCGAAGGGAAAAAGGTAGCCCTTATTTCATCAGGTGACCCTGGTATTTATGCAATGGCAAGCCTGGTTTTTGATTGCATCAGCCAAACTGATAACCTCAATTGGAAGCGGGTCGAAATAACTGTATCACCAGGTATTTCCGCACTGCAGGCGTGCGCAGCNCTTGTNGGCGCTCCAATCGGGCATGACTTTTGTGCAATTTCATTATCAAACTTACTTACACCCTGGACCTTAATAGAAAAACGCTTAACAAAAGCATGCGAAGGCGACTTTGTTATCGCGCTCTACAACCCAACTTCAAAAAAACGGGGTGGGAACTTCCAGACTGCTCTAGGGTTATTGAAACGGTATTATAAACCAACTACCCCGGTATCTGTTGGAAAATCACTTGGACGACCGGAAGAGGAGGTCATCATAACGAGTTTAATGAACTTGGATAAAGAGGCTATAGACATGCTATCAATTATAATAATTGGTAACAGCCAAACTAAGATCATTGATGGAAAAATATTTACACCGCGGGGATATTTGCAAAATTCCTCTGAAAGTCGAGTGATAGATCAATGACCGTCCACTTTATAGGCGCGGGACCTGGTGACCCTGAACTCATCACTGTCCGGGGAAGACGCTTAATCGAAACATGCAGCGTATGTCTATTCGCGGGCTCACTAGTACCGAAAGAGGTCATTAGTTTCGCGCCAAAAGATGCTATTGTTGTCGATACAGCACCACTGGATTTGGACGAAATCATACAGATTATCGCAGATCAACACAGTCTNGGAAAAAANATTTCGAGGGTTCATTCAGGCGACCCATCATTATATGGAGCCATATCGGAGCAAATCCGGCGCCTTAAGGATCTGAAAATAGATTTCGAAATAACGCCTGGAGTACCCGCCTACGCTGCTGCAGCTGCAACTTTAGGGCAAGAATTGACGCTCCCGGGAATTAGTCAGACGGTTATTCTGACTAGAACTTCCATGAAGTCCTCAAAAATGCCCGAGGGCGAAGAGTTATTCAAGTTAGCAGCAACCGGAGCCACACTTGCCATCCATCTTTCAATAAGAAACTTGAGATTTATAAGAAGAGAAATAGAGCCCTATTATGGCTTAAAGTGCCCTGTTGTAATTATCTATCGGGCAAGCTGGCCAGATCAAAAAATAATCAAAACTAATATTGAGAATATGGTCGATGCGGCCCGAAGAGAAAAAATAACCCGCACGGCACTGATCCTGGTGGGCTCTGTTTTAGAAAATCAGGATTTCGAGGATAGCGCTTTATATGACCCCACCAAACCCCATCTTTTAAGAAACAAAAGAACTTAAGCAAATATCTATGCTTCACCAACTTTTTTAAGAGATAATTCCACAATACCCTCTATAGTGTTGCATTTAGCGCCAAGCGGTCTCGGTGGTTGCCGAACTACTATAACGGGAAGACCCAAGGTCCGCGCCGCAAGTAATTTGGCTTTTCCAGATAACCCTCCGCTATTTTTCGTTACAATAATATCGATCTGTTCCTGCTGAAGGAGTTTCAGTTCATTATCAAAACTGAAAGGTCCCCTACCTTCAATCCATTCCGCACGAGAAAATCCCTCCAGAGCCGACGGTTTTTCAATACTACGGATTACAAATTTAGAATTGAGAATATCAGCGAAGTCAGCTAATCCCTTTCGACCAACAGNCAAAAAAACTTTCAATTTCCGCGTACTGCTTAGCTCACGTAATTTGTTAGATGCCTCCGGCAGGTTATCTACCATGTGCCACTTATCGCCAATCTCCATCTTCCACTGATCGCGAACAAAATGTATTATCGGCACAGATAATTCGTTTGATGCAAAAATTGCATTTTCTTTTATTTGAGTAGAAAACGGATGCGTTGCATCAACTATTAGATTAATTTTGTTCGCCTCTAAGAAATTTATCAGCCCCTCTCTACCCCCAAAACCTCCAATGTGCGCTTTTCCGATAGGAAGTCGTGGTTTTTGAGTCACGCCAGCTAAACTAGTTATTATCTTATAATTCTCAATTAGAGATAGTTTCTCAGCAATAGATATGGCATCACCAGTTCCGCCAAGTATTAAGATATTTTTACCATCCATGGGCCATACCTACTAGCTGTCCCTGTCTATTAAAGACAAGTATTTCNACGGCAACAGGCGCTCCCGATAACACGTTCAAAGCTGTAAGCCGAGCCTTATCAGCTATTCGGTCAGCTAATGGTAAGTTATGACTTTCAGCTAATTCGAATACCTCTAACGCAGAGTTAGCTTTTTTAATAGATTCAATTGTACTGCCAGTCCCTCCAAGGGTTGCTACTTGGTCGGCTAGCCAGTCTAGATCTAATTGGCTTCTTGCTGAATGAAGGTCTAAGTGGCCCTGAGCAAGTTTTGAAAGTTTAGCAACACCTCCGCCAATCGTAATTCTTGGAACTGGGTGTCCTCTTAAATACTTAAGCATCCCGCCTGCAAAATCGCCCATGTCTATCATGGATGTTTCTGGTAAGTTATGCTTTTCTCTAACTGCCTTACCAGAGGTAGATCCCGTAGAAGCGCCGACATGGACGGTTTTTGTTGCTCGTGCAACGTCGATACCCCTGTGGATCGAATGTATCCACGCCGAACAAGAAAAGGGTATTACCACTCCTGTAGTTCCGAGAATGGATATGCCCCCAACAATCCCCAGTTGTGGGTTCCACGTCTTAAGCGCCAACTCTTTGCCGCCTGGCACTGATATTTCAACTTCAACATTTCGATCTGAATGATAGATGGAGGCCAACTCATTTATGGACTCGGAAATCATTTGACGAGGCACTGGATTGATTGCTGCTTGGCCAACATCAAGAGGNAGCCCTGGTTTNGTGATACGACCAACGCCTTCGCCTGCCTTGAAGACAATACCAGTCTGCCCATTGCTAAACGCTACCGTTGTCTTAATCATCGCCCCATGCGTAACGTCAGGATCATCTCCTGCGTCTTTTATGATCCCAGCCGTCATTTTCGGAAAATCATTTTTCTCCAAGGCCAGGGAAAACGAAACCTTCTGTCCCCTTGGCAGAGTTATTTCAACCGGATCCAAGAATTCGCCCTTTATGAGCGCATAATAAGCTGATTTTGCTGCTGCAGCCGCACATGCGCCTGTTGTCCAGCCACGCTTGAGATGTTTTTCATGAGTTGACATAAAGAGCGTTCCTAGGGTGGGGTTAAAGGTATCCTTGGCGTTAGCTCAGTATAACTATTCACAATTTAAACCTTTCACGTCCAAAGCAACAAAGTCATTTTTTAAAAAGTTTGCTACTAAATAGCTTTCTTGTCNCTTAGCTCTTTTATCTCTTGAGAATTAAGTTCAAGTATTTCACTAAGAACCTCTTCCGTGTGCTGCCCTAGCGTTGGAGGAGGCCTCCGGTATTGAGGGGGCGTCGCCGACAGCTTCAAGGGATTACCAATTAAGGGCACTTTGCCTGAACCTGAAAGTTCGTGATCCATCTCAATTTTCATCTCTCTATGTTTGACATGTGGATCATCAAAAACTTGTTCAATATTATTTACGGGACTACATGGGACCTTCACTTCCTCCATTATCGACAACCATTCTTTGGTAGTTTTCCGTTTCATGAAGCTGGGCATTTTTTGATAAAGAGCCTCCCGATTTTTTATTCTTAGCGGATTAGTTTTAAAACGCTCATCATCCTTTAAATCATCGGCTCCGGCTGCTGTACACCAATCCCTAAATTGTCTGTCGTTACCGACAGCTAAGATCACGTAGCCATCTGATGTTGAAAACACCTTGTAGGGTACGATATTTGGATGTTCGTTGCCCAACCTTTTTGGAATTTTCCCCGAGATTAAATAGTTTGTGCCCTCGTTTATCAGCCATGAAATTTGCGTATCTAGAAGACACGTGTCGATGTGCTGTCCTTCACCGGTGGCGTCTCTATGCCTCAAAGCGGCTAGAATGGCCGTGGAAGCGTACATACCGGTCATCACATCTGCTATCCCCACCCCCACCTTAACGGGCTCGCCTTCTGGAGCACCCGTTATACTCATAATTCCGCCTATGCCTTGAGCTAGAAAGTCATACCCGGCGCGGGGCGCGTAAGGGCCAGTCTGCCCAAAACCTGTAACCGAGCAGTAGACCAGGTGCGGAAATTGTTCTCGAATGTCTTCGTAACCTAACCCTAGTTTTGCCAAGCCTCCCACCTTGAAATTTTCTATCAAAACGTCTGATTTTTCTATAAACTTTTTGGCCAATTCAATTCCTGCTGGTTGGCTGAGGTCGATTGTTACTGATCGCTTATTTCGGTTTGCTGAGAGATAATATGCGGACTCCGTCGTGTCATTCCCCAGCCTATCTTTCACATATGGTGGACCCCACGTCCTGGTATCATCTCCCACAAATGGTTTTTCCACCTTTATGATGTCGGCGCCTAAATCACCTAGTAATTGCGTACACGTGGGCCCCGCAAGAATTCTTGTAAGATCAAAAACACGCACCCCGGATAGTGGAAGAGAAGTTTGCATGGTAAGTTTCTTTCNCTAGTACATCAAAAATGNTCAAAGTCTAATNCTTTAANTGGTATTATTGTTTACACTTACCANCATTTTACTCGCATCGGAATATTGAACTCCAAGTAGGTATATAGTAGAAAAATAGCCCCAATAATCTATATANCTTAAATCACAACGTCGAACCGGATATGACAGAAGCTCTTAAAATCGATAGATTAACTAAACAGTTTGGACTCAAGACTGCCGTTGACAACGTTAGTTTTATTGCAAACAAGGGCGAAGTCCTTGGATTCCTTGGACCTAACGGCGCAGGAAAATCAACAACAATGAAAATGGTCGTGGGTTTTTTATCACCGACCTCTGGAACTGCAAGTGTATGTGGCCACGATATAATAAGAAACCCATTAGAAGTTAAACGAACCGTTGGTTATTTGCCAGAAGGTGCACCGGCCTATCCGGATATGACCCCCTATGGATTTCTGAAATTTATTGCATCAATAAGAGGTTTTAGAGGCAGCGAGAAGACTGATAGAGTGGAGCATGTAATTAATATAACGCGAATAGAAGACGTTGCGCGTCAACCTATAGAAACGTTATCAAAAGGCTACAAAAGACGGGTGGGGCTTGCGCAGTCCTTAATACACGACCCGGCTGTCCTTATCTTAGATGAACCAACAGACGGCCTGGACCCAAATCAGAAGCAGGTCGTGCGAGAATTGATTAAGTCAATGGCGTCTGAAAAATGTATCGTAATTTCTACTCATATTCTTGAAGAAGTTGATGCGGTCTGTACACGCGCAATGATCATTGCTTCCGGTAAAGTCGTAGCTGACGGTTCTCCTGAGGAATTAAAATCTCAGTCGGGAGCAGGCGACCTTGATGAGGTATTTAGAAAGGTCACGAATAATGCGTAATGTAGGCCTAATTTTTATTAGAGAATTTCAGGCTTATTTTTCAACTCCCCTCGCTTACATATTTATAGTTATATTTTTGATGTTAGCAGGATTGCTCACTTTTTTTATGGGGAGTTACCTGGAGCGTGATCAAGCTGACCTCGTGCCCTTTTTCGAATTCCATCCTTGGCTATATCTNTTTCTAGTGCCCGCATTGTCAATGCGTTTATGGGCNGAAGAAAGAAAACAAGGAACAATTGAATTGTTTCTAACACTNCCCATCACTATGGGGCATGCGGTAGTTGGCAAGTTTCTTGCTGCTTGGGCCTTTAGTATCACAGCACTCTGTTTGACTTTTCCATTTTGGATTACAGTAAATTACCTTGGCAAACCAGATAACGGGGTTATTTTCGCTTCGTATTTAGGTAGCGCTCTTATGGCTGGTTCCTATTTAGCTATTGGCTCCATGCTATCAGCTACAACAAAAAACCAAATAATTGCCTTCGTTTTAACAACCGCTGTCTGTTTCCTCTTTACTCTAGCCGGCTCATCGGTAGTACTCGACTTTTTTTCAGCTTGGGCGCCATCTGAATTCGTTCAGGCAGTAGGTAATTTTGGTTTTCTTCCTCATTTTCAATCAATCCAACGAGGGGTGATCGATCTCCGGGATTTATTTTTCTTTGCCTCGATAATAGTTATTTCGTTGACTGCGAATGCATTAATAATTGACTGGCGCAAGGCTACTTAGATGAAAGAGACAACGAAAAGCATAGACGGAAATGCAGAAAATGCTGCTCGCTTTGCTATAATAAGTTTGGTTCTGCTAGGCATTCTCTTTATCGCAGTAAACATCCTTGCCGCTGGCTCTATGCATTCAAAACGTTTAGACCTCACCCAAGATAATCTTTACACGCTTTCCCCATCAACAAAATCGCTTATCAATGAGCTGGATGAACAAATAACTTTTAAACTTTATGTTTCATCAGGCCTTTCGCAACAAGTTCCCCACCTAGGTGTATACGCAAATCGTGTTCGCGATTTGTTAGCTGAATACGAAAGTATATCGGGCGGNAAAATTAAACTGGAGTTACTAGACCCAATTCCATTCTCTAATATCGAGGATAGAGCTGTAGCTTCGGGTTTGCGAGGTATCCCAGCTGTTAGTGGTGGCGACAATATGTATTTTGGTTTGGTTGGCACGAATACAACCGATGATATTGAAAAAATACCTTTTATCCAAATAGATAGGGAAGCATTCTTGGAATATGATATATCAAGAATGCTTTTTGCGTTAGCAAAGGCAAAACCAACAGTAGTTGGAATACTCAGCACGCTTCCAACTGACGGAACGGTAAAATTCACCGCCACCGGTCAACAAGAAGCAGTGCCGCCCTACGTGGTTCGTGACCAAATTGGAAGCTTGTTCGAGACAAGGTTTTTAGGCAAAGAACTCGATGGCGTGCCAGAAGACATAAATGTTTTGTTGATAGTTCATCCAAAAAACACATCGGAAAAAACACTGTTTTCTATAGACCAGTATTTGCTAGCTGGCGGTAAGGCGATTATTTTTGTTGATCCTTTTGCTGAAACTGAGGCAATGCAGGGTCAAATGATGCGTCCATCAATTGAGGGTAGCTCACTTGCAAAACTTTTTGATACATGGGGTCTCAAGTACGATCCCGCCAAGGTGGTTGTAGACCGTTTAAGCGCTCGGAAAGTCTTGCCTGAGGCAGGTAACCGCCTGATTGAATACCTTCCCTGGCTAGAACTTAGAGGACCAAGCCTAGATCGGCGGTCTCCTATTACGTCAAGCATCGAGGTTGTTGCAGTGGCTAGCGCTGGCCATATAAGTACATCAAAAGAAGCTCCAATTAAAATATCTCCACTTATAGTTTCATCCCCCGGTTCTAATTTGATAAGTGCAAAAAAAGTGCAAGGGTTTCGCAATCCTAAAAAGCTATTGAGGGAATTTACACCTGGTGACGGTCAATACACTATTGCCGCTCGCGTTAATGGGACGGTTCAATCCAGTTTTCCGGAAGGACTAACTGAAACAAAAAACGATCACGCTGGGGACGGAAAGAAGGATACCAAGCCGATCCGTTCACCAAATAAAGCATTGAAAAAATCATCCCAGCCTCTTGACGTCATCGTTGTGGCCGATGCCGATATACTGGCAGATCGGTTCTGGGTAATAAAAAGGGATTTTGCTGGACAAAAGGTGCCTGTCGCAACAGCCAACAACGGTGATTTTGTTTTAAATGCGATAGAATCTTTATCTGGCGGAAGCAATTTAATGGCTTTGCGAGGACGCGGTACNGCGAGCCGTCCATTCGAAGTATTACGAAACATTCAACAAATAGCCTCGCAAAAATTTGAAGATAAAGAACGTCAACTTGGACAAACGCTATTAAACACCGAAAAAAAATTGAAAGAATTGAGGCGGAAAAATCCNGAAGGCAGTGAAGCCGTTGTATCCAAAAACGATCAGCGCTCGATGGAAAANATGCAGCGTGAAATTTTAAAATTGAGATCAGAGCTCAGAAAAGTGCGCCGTTCATTAACTAATGAATATGAAAGTTTGGAAATGAGGCTTTGGTTTTTTAATATAGCCTTGGTTCCTCTGGTTCTTACTGCTTTCCTTATCATTTTAGCGATTGCACGAAGCATCCGGCGCAAGAGACATGCCTACAAATTTTAGATGATTAGAAGAGAATATGCTAAACAAAAAATTTGTAATTAAACTGGCCTTATTAACACTAGTTGTCACCGTGGCGGCTTTCTCGTTTTATTATGAGAGATTATCTAGCACTATAAGCAAAGTTACAGAAACTTTGGTTTTTCCAGAATTGGCATCCGAGATCGGATCAATTAGAAAAATTACAATCAAAAATTCTCAAGGTTCCCAAAAGGGGAGTTTTACAATTGCCCCTGAAGGGAAACATTGGAAAGTTCTTGAAAAAGGAGGTTACCTTGCAAGGGACGCCGCTATCCGCGAGACGCTGTTGGGTTTGACAGAACTGGTTTATTTGGAAGCAAAAACAAAAGATCCAAATAGGCATAAGAAACTGAACTTGGAAGATACAAATCTAAAAACATCTAAAGCAACACAGATAATTTTAGAAAACGATAGCGGCAAAATTCTCGTTGATGCACTCTTTGGCAAACGCGTCCAGAATCTNTCTGGTGGAACACCTTCTGCCTATTTTCGCCAATCTAATGATGCCCAAACNTGGTTGGTGCGCGGCGAGTTAGAAGTACGAGGAGAAATCTTAGACTGGTTATCTGTGGTATTATTGTCGATTCAGCGCGAGCGAATACT
>FUFK010075934.1_pt1 | contig 10845 bp, 9 predicted proteins | sample 1021851 | NCBI WGS metagenome assembly FUFK01 (sample SAMEA51879418, study PRJEB19060) | metagenome
ATAAGGAGGTTAATGAATGAGCACAATTAAAAGTTATATATACGTAAAGAATCACATACCAAAAGAATTGTGTGAACAATTAATAGATGAATGCAATAATGGTATTTGGAAAAAACATACTTGGAATAATTATGCTGCAGGCACATTTGAATCTGAACCTACAAAAGAATTAGATGTCATGAATTGCACTAAAGAACAACAAGTAAAGATAACACCATACTTAGTTAAAGCATTAGGTGAGTATCAAGAAAAGAACAGTTGGCCGGGAGACAAGACTCAAGGACCATGGCTCAGTAAGTTTAGTCCTATACGATTTAATAGATATCAAGTTGGCACCATGATGAGAGAGCATTATGATCATATACACAGTATATTTGATGGTCAAATGAAGGGAGTCCCAATAGTATCTATTGTAGCCAATCTAAATGAAGACTATGAGGGCTCTGAATTCTATTGCAGAGGAGAGAAAATTGAGTTAAAAACAGGTGATATACTGTTATTTCCATCTAACTTTATGTACCCACATGAAGTTAGAGAGACTACAAAAGGCACTCGTTACTCGTTTGTAAGCTGGGCCTTTTAATATATAATGAGGTTATATGCTACAAAAAATAGGTTTTCAGCCAGGTATCAACAAACAGATAACACCCACAGGTGCAGAAGGTCAATGGACTGACTGTGATAATGTTAGATTTAGATATGGCACACCTGAAAAAATAGGTGGTTGGAAGCAATTAGGAGATGATGCTCTTACAGGAGCAGGGAGAGGTCTTCATCACTTTGTAAATAGTTTATCTAGAAAATATGCAATCATAGGCACAAACAGAATTTTATATGCATTTTCTGGTGGTGTATATTATGACATACATCCTATCAAATCTACAACGACGCTTACAAGTGCATTTAGCACAACTAACGGATCAGCTGAAGTTACAATAACTTTTAGTGGTGATCATGGTATATCTGCACAAGATATTATATTGTTAGATAGTTTTTCAACTATTACTGACTCTAACTTTGGTGCATCTGATTTTAATGATAAAAAATTTATGGTAACATCTGTGCCTACAAGTTCAACACTTACAATAACAATGCCATCAAATGAATCTGGATCTGGTGCAACAACATCAGGTGGTATTAGAGTACAACATTATTATCCTGTAGGTCCAGCGGTACAAGCAAAAGGTTTTGGTTGGTCGCTTGGATCATGGGGTGGTGAAGTATCAGGTGAACCTACAACTACTTTACAAAACGGTATTAACAGTTCAGTGACTACAGGTATTATATTAGTTGACTCATCACAGTTTCCAACAGCAGGTACAAACTTTATAATTATAGGTAGTGAAGAAATATCTTATACAGGTATTGCAGCTACAGGTGAACTTACAGGTGTTACAAGAGGTGTAGCAGGAACAACAGCGGCAGCTCACAGTGGTGGTGCAACTATTACAAGCTCTACAAATTTTGTTGCATGGGGTGAAGCAGCATCAGGTGATTTAGTGTTAGAACCTGGTATGTGGTCATTAGATAACTTTGGTGATAAAGCTATTTGTTTAATTCATGACAGTGCTGTATTTGAATGGAACTCTGCAGCAACAGATGCAACATCCAACAGAGCAACTATTATATCTGGTGCACCAACTGCATCAAGACATATGTTGGTATCTACACCGGACAGGCACTTAGTATTTTTTGGAACAGAAACAACCATTGGTGATCCAACAACGCAAGATGATATGTTTGTAAGATTTTCTGATCAGGAAGATATAAATACTTACACACCTACAGCAACCAATACGGCTGGCACACAAAGACTGGCCGACGGATCACAGATCAGAGGAGCAATTAGAGGTAGAGATGCAATCTATGTTTGGACTGACACAGCATTATTTACACAACGTTTTGTTGGATCAACCTTTTACATTTGCCTTTTCACAAGTTGGAACTAACTGTGGACTTGTTGGACAAAATGCTTGTGTTGAAGTAGATGGTTCTGCATACTGGATGTCAGAAAATGGTTTCTTTAGATATGCCGGTAAACTAGAATCACTACCATGTTTAGTAGAAGATCATGTGTACGATGATATAAATTTAGAATCTGGTAATCAAATGGTGTCAGCTGGATTAAATAATTTGTTTGGTGAAGTTATGTGGTTTTATCCAACAGCTTCGTCATCAGTTGTAAATAGAATGGTAGCATATAATTATTTTGACTCTTCACCACAAAGACCAGTTTGGACAAATGGTACATTAGCTAGAACTATGTGGCAAGACTCTGCTGTATTTGGTAGTCCACATGCAACCTCATATGAAGCTAACACAGATACTTCCTTTGACGTTGTTGGAAACACAGATGGTAGAACAATATACTATCAACACGAAACAGGGACTGATCAAGTACAAGGCGGAACTACAACGGCAATTACTGCAAACATATCTTCTGGAGATTATGATATTAGTCAAAGAAGAAGTGCATTAGGTCAAACGACAGCAGGAGCTGATCTCAGAGGAGATGGTGAATTCATAATGAAGATTAGAAGATTTGTGCCAGATTTTATATCTCAAACAGGTAACACTAGAATTACATTTAATTTAAGAAATTATCCAAACGATACTCAATCAAGTTCAGCACTTGGACCTTTCGATATAAGTTCATCTACTAAAAAAGTAGATACACGTGCAAGGGCTAGAGCAATTGCTTTAAAGGTAGAAAATACATCAACTAACCAAAGTTGGAAACTAGGAACTTTTAGATTAGACATACAACCTGACGGAAGAAGATAATGGCAAAAATAGTACAAGTATTAACAAGACCTTCACCTGAATATGATTTAGGTACAGCAGAAGCACAAGTAAGAGATCTTGATGCGATCGTAGAAAAATTAAATACAACGTTTCAAGAAGAACTAAAAGATGAGGTAGAAGCACAAAACTTCTTTTTAAATTAATGGCAAATAGTTTTATAAATAAAAAAGCAGATTTAACGACAACAGATTTAACTACACTATATACAGTGCCTAGTTTTAAATCTGCTGTTGTAAAATCATTGTTAGTATCCGAGGACGCTGGATCAGGGAGCACAATAACAGTAACGCTAGTAAATTCTAGTGGTGCTATATTTAATTTGTATAAAGATAAATCAATAGGATCTAAAGCAACAACAGAACTTTTAACTCAACCTTTAGTTATGGAAGAAAGTGAAGCATTAAAAGTACAAGCTGCTGACGCGAATGAGCTGCACGTCATAGCCTCTATATTAGAAATACAGCCAAGAGAGGTAACAACATAATGCAAGTATTGAAACCAAAAGAAATAATAGAAGAAATTTATAACCTTAGAACAGGTGAAAAATACAAGAATGATGAAGAATGGAAAGCTAAAGGCATACCTGAATCAGAGATAAGAAAAGATGTAAGGATAATAATGCCTAGTCTTGATATTTTTCCTAAAACAAAATAGAATAGTACAATGGCCATAACTAGATCACAACAAGCAAAACAGATGTTACAAGACGGAGGTATGTTGGTAAAACCATCAACAGATGGTAAACGACTAGGGTATAGAAGTGCTAGAGCACAAGAGGTTCAAGGTAGAACCAGAGATACAGGAAGTGATTATGGACAATTTGATAGAGCTGTAAGTAGATCTCGAAATAATCCTAGTAGAACAACACCTTCTAGCGATGGAGGTGGTGATAACAAAGTAGATGTAGGTTTTCAAGAAGCGTTAAGAAAACAAAAAATAGAAAAAAAGAAAAAAGAAGCTAGAGATGAAGGTTTTAGAACTACAGGTAGTGTAAAATATTCTCCTCCAACAGCTTTTCAAAAATTTAAAAATGAAAGAATTCAAAATGCGATTAATAGAAATAAATATCTCGCACTACAAAAAGCTGGTTTAATACCAGGTGGTGGATTCAAAGGTTTTATAGGTTCAACAATTGATGGTCTTTTTGGTAAAGTCCCAGAAAATTTACAAGATTTAACTGAAGAAGAATTAACAGAATTAGCTTTTGAGGTTCAAAAATTTAAAGATGCGGGAGGACCTATAAATCAAGCTACATATAATCCTAATTTAGATGTAAACAAAAAAGGAAGTGGTTTAGAATTATTAAGTAGAACTTTTGATGCGCAAGATCTTTTAGATAGTGGAAAAATGACACAAACTAAATTTGAAGAATTATTTCCTGGACCAGATATACCAAAAGACAGAGATGGACCAAGCGATCCTTGTAAAGGACCTAACCCACCTGCATACTGTTTTATAGGCGATAAAGCAGATGATACTCAAGAAGATGTTATAACAAGAAATCTAGCAGGATTAACACCACGTATGGGTGGTTCAATATTTGATTTTAGTAATATGGCTGAAGGTGGTTTAGCAGACATGGACAGAGAAGCATTCTTATTAGGTGGTATAGCAAAGGGATTAAAGAAAGCTGTAAGAGGTGTTAAGAAACTTGCGAAGTCACCGTTAGGTAAAGCTGCTTTAATAGGTGCAGGATTTGGTTTAGCAGGTATGGGGCCTTTTAAAGGTTTAGCTAATACAGGTTTTGGTAAAGGTCTTGCAGGATTAAGAGGCACATTATTTGGTCAAGCGGGTTCAAGAGTAGGTGAAGCTTTTGTTCCATACAAAGAAGGTTTGTTTACAAAATTAGGTTTGACTAAAGGTGGTGGTTCTTTAATTCCAACATTAAAAGGTGGTATAACTCTTGCAGCAATATTACCATTATTAGTAGGAAAAACAGATGAAGAAAAAGACGATATATTAAAAGATTATTATGCATCTCAAAAATTAGAACCAGCAACCACAGCTAGGCAAGCTGGTAGTGAATTTGATTTCTACAATTACAATTTAGCAGAAGGTGGTACACCTAGAAAAGAACCAGTAGCTAAAAAGGTTATGCCATTACTAGATATGGGTGGTATGGAAAAAGACTATAGAGCAGAGGGTGGATTTGTACCTATTGGACGTATGGAGAAAGCAGACGATGTGCCCGCTAGATTATCTAAGAATGAGTTCGTATTTACGGCTGACGCAGTTAGAAATGCAGGTGACGGAGATGTGGACAAAGGCGCAGAAGTTATGTATAACATGATGAAAAACCTCGAAGCCGGGGGTGAAGTATCAGAAGAATCGCAAGGCTTAGATGGCGCTAGAGAAATGTTTCAAACATCACAAAGACTAGGAGAAGTCATATAATGGCAACAGAAACCGTAATAAATCGACCCGCACCGTTTGTAGAAGATATAGGTAAAAAGTTATCTGAACAAGCTTTAGGTTTACAACAAGTACCAGTTGTTACAACGGGTATTGGTGGTATTTCAAGACAAGCTGGAGAAACAGATGCTGGCTTTAAAGCAAGACAAGATGCTGCAAGAGCATTTACAACAAGACAACAAAATTTAGCTGGTATTGCACCACAAGTTGCAGGACAAACAGCTTTACAACAACAAGCACAAACTTTAGCACAACAAGGTGTTGGATCATTCCAACCTTTTTTACAAAGAGCAGAAACAGAAGCACAACTTGCTAGTGGATTAGGAACCGCGGCTCTTGGACAATTAGGCGGAATAGGAACTGGTGCTACAGCGTTTCAACAAGACGTATCTCAATTTATGTCTCCGTATCAACAACAAGTTATTGATGCGTCACTNGCAGAATTTGATCGTAACAAACAAATNCAAGAACAAAGATTACGAGATGATCAAGCAAAATTGGGAGTGCTCGGTGCAGGCCGAGCGGGAGTGCAACTCGCAGAGTTTGGCACAGGGGCAGCGAGAGAACGAGCTTTATTACAAGCTGGTTTATTACAACAAGGCTTTAATCAAGCAGCCTCACAAAGACAACAAGACATTGCAAATAGATTTGGTTTAGCAACAGCTGCACAAGGATTAGGTGGATTTAGATCTAATCTTGCACAACAACAAGCTCAACTTGGATCTGCTATTCAAGGCTTACAAGGAACAGACATAACTAGATTAGGTCAGTTAGGATCTATCAACCAAGCTCAAAGACAAGCTGAACTTGATGCACAAAGAGAAGCTACAAGAATGGCTGCATTCCAACCACAAGAAGAGTTAAATAGATTTGCAGATATAACAACCGGTATCATGGGTGGTATGAGAGGTACAGGAACAGCTACGACAAACGTTCCTAACCCTACTCCATTACAAACAGCATTAGGTGTTGGTTCAACACTTGCTGGTATATATGGTGCGTTCAACCCAAGACCATTATTTGGGAATTAAAAAATGAACAGAGTATTAAGAAGGCCTATGTTTAAAATGGGAGGTTCTGCAGGAACTGGTATTACATCAGGTCTTGATAAGCCAAGACAGAATTATCAAGAGGCTGGCTCTGTTGGTAATAATCCTTTGACACAATACCCAACAGACTTTTTCCCACCACTAGGAACTAGAGAGATCAAACAAGATACTCCAAGTATCACAACAAAAGAAATCTTCAGTCCAGGTTCTGAACTATTAAAAGCTTTTGAAAATAGAAACACAAGACCAGATCTATCTAGATTTTTAATAGACTTTGGATTAAATCTTGCATCAAGGTCACCAACTGGTAGTGGACTTAGCGGTTTAATATCTACAGCTGCAGCGGCAGCAAAAGACCCAGCCAAAACTATGTTTGAACAAAAAGAAGCAGATGATGCTTTTGGAAGAAAATTAAAACTTGCTGCAACTCAAATGGATATAGATAAAAAATTAAAAGAAGAGTTTGCTGAAAAAGAATTTGCAAATGAACTTGCATTAGCGTTAGCCACAGCTAAACCAGAAACTAAAACTGCAGCAGTTAAAAATGCTCTAGCCATGGGTCTTGAACCAGGAACCAAGGCTTTTAATGATTATGTTACAGCAGCTACTATTAAAGGATCGGGTTTTAATATAGAATTTGGTGATGATGGAACTATAAAATCAATTTCACAAGGTAATGTGCCTACTAACAAAAAATTCATAGAACAAGGCATGGAATTAAAGAACTCAACTTTTGCTATGAACAATGTTGCTAACACTCTTTTAAATAATTTAAAGGGTGCTAAAGTAGGAACAGTTGGAGGTGTTATTAATGCTTTAAACAGCGTTGGTGCACAATTACAACAATTAGCTGAAGCGACAGGTTTCCAACAAAATTTTGTTAATACAGGTAGCACAGCTATTGATGATTATTTAAGAAAAAATCTTGGAGAAGGTATATTTGCAGATTCAGTTAAATATGGACAAATAAGATCTAACGCTATTAATCTAGCATATTTAATGGCTAGAGTTGATGAACCAGGTGGAAGATTTACTGATAGAGATATTGCACTAAAGATGGAGGAGATAGGTATAGGAGCTGACCCTGAAAGAACTGCTCAAATTTTAGCTAATGCTGTGGATTTAAGAAATAGAAATGCAGCTTTTGCTTATAAACAATTGACAGGTGAAGATTTAAATTTTGAAGGTTTTAGTCTTATAAATACTTCAAAGGATTCAGATAAAACTGATCCATCAGGTGTACCAGAATATATTTTTAGAGATGGAAAAATTTTCCAAATAATAAATGGTAAAGAAGAAGAAGTTAAAACATAATGGCTAAAATTAATGTACAAGGTTTAGGTATAATAGAAATTGAAGGAGATACTCCTTCTGCTCAAGAAGTTGAAACTATTCAAAAATTAATTACTAAAAAAACATTAGATTCTATTCCTAATGTTAAAGAGTATAAAGAAAAAAATCCTGACTCTGCAAATATCCCTAGTGTGCAATTAGCAGAACAGTTATATAATCAAGAATTTAAAAACAAAGGTGTAGGTGAAACTGAGTTCTATCAAAGATTCTTTCCTAACATAGCAAAAGAAAAATTCGAAGAGGCGGAGCAAGTTATTGTATCTCCTGAAGATATGATGTTGGGTAAGACAGAATTAGATTTTGTTTCTTTTAAACCAACCACTGCTGACTTAGCTAAACAAGGAGGGGTATCTGTAAACGATCCAGCAGGTAGTAAAGCGAGATTTGCAGCATCTTTAGGAATAAATCAAGAACAAAAAGCTCTTGCAGTAAAAAATGTTTTATCGACCGCATTCAAACAAGACATAGACGTAAGAGTAGGACCAGACACTGGAGAGTTGGAATATTTTAACCCAAATACAAAAGAATATGCTTTGGTGGATAAACCTGGCTTAGACTTCGGTGACATCGCTGATTTAGGTGGTGATGCTATGGTTTTAGTTCCCGATTTAGCTGCAACTATTTTTGCTACTGTAAAAACAGGTGGTTTCATACCCGCAGGGATAGCAGCAGGTTCTGTTGCTGCAGGTATAGGTGAATTTTTAAGGTTAAAATTAGGTCAAAGGTATGGGGCTAATTTAAATTTATCTGATATGGATTTATTAAATGAAGCACTTAAAGCGGCTGGTATTTCTGCAGGAGCAGGGGTTCTTGGTGTGGGTGCTGCTAAAATTATAAAAGGAGCAACCAATATATTAAAAGGTAGAATTTTTGGTAATGTAGATGAAGGAATTAAAACTGCTGAATCTGCAAAAGTTAAAGAGGCTAAAGAAATTTCAGACGAAATAAATTTAAAACTAGAAGATGCAGGAATAAAATCTAAATTAAAGTACACACTAGCAGAAGCAGCTGATGACAAAGATTTATTAGCCATACAAAAATCTTTTGAAGATGTAAGAAGATTAGGTTACACAAAAGAATTTAATGAAGCATCACTAGAAAAAGCCACAGCTTTAAATGATTATTTTAAATTACTAAAAAATAAATTTGGTAATGCTACTGGTTCTACTTATGATACAGGCAAAGATATAGTCAAAGTTTTAGATGAAAGAAACACAAACGTAATTAAAAATTTAATTAAAAGACAAACAGCGTCTGAAGATTTATTAACTAAATCTGTGTTTAAATTACCTGATGGTAATCTAAAAACTACAGGAGTTGAGTTTAGAAATATTATAAGTCAATTAAGTGATAACTATAAGAAAGAAGTTGCAGAGGCTGCAGCAAAGTTAGATGACGTAACTAAATTAAAATCAATTAACACAAAAATAATATCAGATGCTATAAACAAACTTTCAAATCAACAAAAACAAGACTTTATTAAGTTAGCTGAAATAGAGGGTTTATTTAAAAAAGAATTTTTAGAAATTTTAGAAAACCCTAATGCAACTCTTCCTTTAGCTAGTGCAAGACAAACAATATCAACATTAGGTTCAAAAATTAGAAACTCAGAAAAAGGCTTAGCAGCAGGAGATGATGTTGCAGTGGGTGTATTAAAAACTTTAAAAAATGCTTTTACTAACCAAGTTAAAAAAGATGCAGGACCAGAATATCTTAATGAATTACAAAGATTTAATGACTTAGTTATTAGAAATAAAGAATTATTAAACAATGATATTATAGCTAAGATAACAAATAGAGAAGTAGGAAACGTCTTAAAGGTAGGTGATGAGGCTATATTTGAAACAACTTTTAAAAAAGGTGTTGGCGCAGATAAAGNAGCTAAACAAGTTCATGATGTTATAAGTCAATCGCCTGATGCGATGAATGCTTATAAAAATTCTATATTTGATTTTTACAAATCTAAAGTTTTAGATCAAGCAGGTAAACCCAACCTAGTCAAACACAATGCTTTTATGAAAGATTATGAAAAAATATTAAAAGTATTTTTTAATAGAGCAGAGTTTGATCAGATAAAAAGAATAGGTGGTTTAAAAGCTAATATAGAAAAAACAAATAAACTTTTTACAAATACACAAAAAGAATTAAATAGATCTTTTGAAGGAAGATTATTAGATGCATCACCACAAGAGATTTTTAATAAAATTTATAAACCCGGTAACATTGGTGAAATAAGAACATTAAAAAATATTTTAAAAAAAAACCCAACAATATATCAAAAATTTCAAAGAGATGTATTAAGTGATTTAAATGAAAGAGTTTTTAGAAGATCAGATAAATTAAGTTTAGATAGAGTTTTAGATGCTGATGCTTTTAATAAGTATCTAAATGGTGGTGGAGGAGAGAGAGGTTATAAAACAGCCTTAACAGAGATATTTGGAAAAGATTATGTTAAAGACTTAGAAACTTTAAATAAAGCTCTACAAATAGCTAGTAGAAAAGCACCTGCTGCACAGCAAGGGGTTGTTGGTAGTGCATTAACAGATTTAATTAGAGCAAGACTTGGTCAGTTTACATTAGCTGGTAGATTATTTACAGCTGGTAGAAGAATTTTTACAGCTGCATCTAATAGAGTAATAGCAAGAGCATTATTAGACCCTAATTCTTTAAAAGAACTTCTTGCTTTAAAAAATTTAAAAACAGGCAGTAAACAAGCAGCAGTTATTCTTGCAAAATTAGGTGGTAGTATATTTATTACATTACCAGATGATGGTGCATCTATACCTTCTAGATCTTCAGTTGAAAAGAAATCAGAACTACCAAATTTATTTAGAGAACGAAAAAAAAGTTTTCAGTTTTTTCCCGATGAACCAAAAATAGATTTATCTATGATACCACAAACACCAAAAGTAGATGATTTACCACCACCACAAAATATAGATACAAGACTCTTGGCTCAAGCACCGACGAACACGGGCATTATGACTAATTTAAGTAGAACCGAGAGGGCTCTATTATCACCAGAAGAACAAGAAATAGCAATGAGGACATAATGGCTAAAAAATCTGCACTACAAAAAATAGAGGATCATGAAAAGCTTTGTAGAATAATGCAAAAGCAAACGTTCGAACAAATAAAAGAAATCAAAGAACGTGTAACAAGGATGGAGAGAATGATCATGGGTGGAGGCGGAGCTATAATACTTGCCTTGATCATGAACATGATA
>FUFK010061099.1_pt1 | contig 10839 bp, 11 predicted proteins | sample 1021851 | NCBI WGS metagenome assembly FUFK01 (sample SAMEA51879418, study PRJEB19060) | metagenome
TGGTGACGGCAACGGAGACGATACGCCCGCCCTGGCGGACCTTGAGATAAGTCGCATCGATCCAAAGGTAGGGCCATTCGCCGTCAATTGGACGGGTAAGGAAGGCATCGACCCGCTCGTCGATCTCCTCGCACAGGCGGCTAACCTGGCTCTTCGAGATGCCGGTCCCACCCATCGCCTGGACGAGATCGTCCATAGAACGGGTTGAGACGCCATGGACATAAGCTTCTTGAATAACCGCGCTCAACGCCTTCTCTGTCGCCCGCCGCGGCTCCAGGAAAGAAGGAAAATAGCTGCCGGTGCGCAGCTTGGGAATCCGCAGTTCCACGTTCCCGGCTCGCGTCTGCCAATCGCGTTCGCGGTAGCCGTTTCTCTGCGCCTTCCGCTCCGACGTCTTCTGATGATAGTCGGCCCCGGTTTTTGCGCCGACCTCCAGTTCCATCAGCCTTTCGGCGGCAAAACCGATCATCTCTCGAAGAAGATCGGCATCCGCGCTCTTCTCGACAAGCTCTTTCAGGTCCATCATAGGTTTGGTCATCGGGGTCTTCCTTCGGTTCAGGTTGATGTTCGCAACCCGACCTTACCGAAAATTCACCGATGACCACCGCGCCTTTGATGACGTCCTACGGCGCCTCATGAAGGGCGCGGACGCCACCAAAAGCGCTACCAGAAGTTACACCTCTCCCTGGGACATGACCCTCCATAAAGCGCTTGTAGGATAGCGAGAAACCTCTCTGCATATGCGCTAAAAGTAGCTTTGTCCTCCGCGTGAGCGAGGATGCGAGGGTTGATGCCCTCGAGGTCGACATAGACCAAACCTGCTGGCGCTGGATCAGTCAGCAGGACGAGCTTGATNTCAGCGCGCATTGCGGCGTGCCGGTCGGACATCTCAGACATCATCAAGCTCCTCAAACACATCAGTGACGTAATAATACTCTTGGCCGTCAATGACCGGCCGTTGGCGCGCCACCTGCACATCAACGCGCGCACGCAAGGGTGCTGACAACCGTTTTGGGTCTACGTATGAGCCCGCCCTGTAGCAGTCTCGGAGGTACGTCCGCTCATCTTCGGGCAGGTCAGATAACATCAGGCGCAGGTGGGGCAACACTGCAGCGACTTCTGCCTCTGTCTGCTCGGCGGTGTCACGCGGCAGGCGGAACCCGCAGTCCAGCAGCGCTTTGTTGAAATCGCGATAATTGTCTACGCCGATGCCAGCCATGGCGACATCCCGCGTCACGCGGCTCTCGCTGTATGCTTTTAAAAACTCTGCAGGGGTGAGCAGTTTGGGATGCAACTTGCTGGCGTAGTCTTGCAAGGTCGCGTGATCCGAGTAATCCGGCGATACGGTATATACGTCATGCCCCCCGACCAGCTCGACATGAATACTAAGCTGTCGCAGCAGGCGCACTGCATCAGCCCTGATCGCCCTGCGGGTCACTGCATCCTCACATCCATAGACGTCGATATGCGCAATTTCCTCGGGGCGGACGTAATGCACCTGAGCGACAAGCTCGATGGTCAGGTCAGGGTATTGCGCGGCAATCGTATCTTGCACGGCGGCTAATGCGATCGCTTGTGTCATGTCTACCTCCCAAGGGAATCATATGAGGGATGGTAGGAGTGGAGAGATTTGAACTCTCGCGCCGACAGTCATCTACTGTCCATAGGGTGTATAAAGCCCGTTGCCCACCAAGGCACTCCCCCGACTATATCTGGCTGGATCAGCTAGATATTCGGGGGTAGGGAATATGGTTGGTGTGCAGATGCGAGCTCATACTCTCACAGTGCCGCAAAGTAAGACGGCAGGCAAGAGCGACCGCAGGTATCCCAAGTTACTTGGACTTACTTGAAGTTACTTGAGGTTACTTGGCTCCTGGGCCTCGCCCCCCCTTACCGACTGTCCTCCGCGCCGATATTGAGCACAACACTTACTATAGCTCATTGTGGTCCACGACTGCGCGGCGGGGCACCCCCGGGGGCATTCAAAGCCTTGGTATAGCGCTGCAAAGCGGCATCATTTTTTGCAAAAGCCTCAAAATTGCCACCAAGATCTGGTCGTTTTCGAACCGACATGCGAGAGCAACAAAGACTATCAAGGATAGGTTATGCGACTTAAGAATTTTCTGAACGCCATCTTCGCGGCTGCGCTGCTCGCCCTTCCTACTATCGGGGCCGCGCAAACAATCTTGACGGTTTCGACCCCTGAGCAATCCGCAACCTATACGCTGGAAGAGCTGCTCGCGCTGCCTCAGACCACCGTTGTGACCACAAACGACTATGTAGATACCGCCACAACGTTCCAAGGGCCGCGTCTGCGCGCTGTGCTGGAACCTCTGAATGTCGGGCCTGATGCGTCCCTGAAGATGGTCGCACTCAATGATTTCAGCTCAAATGTGCCGGCCGTAGATGCCTTCGAGTACGACGTCATTCTGGCAGTGCTACGTGATGGTGAGCCGATGTCGGTGCGGGATAAAGGACCTATATGGGTCATTTATCCAATGGACGACCATGCGGAGCTTCGAGACGAGGCCTTTAATGGCAGACTGGTATGGCAACTCAAAACCATAGCTATCGAGTGAACGGTAAAAGCAGGGTCATTCGCGCGGTACTCCTCGTCGTTTTTGTCGGTGCCGTGCTCTTTGGTATCGGGGTCGTCTATAAGCTGAGCGATAGGGTCGACAATATCCAGACCGCGGAGCAAAGCGATCCCCTTTGGGTCGGCTCGCAGCTTCAGTTCGAAGTGCTCAGGCTTGAGAAAGAACTCAGCGAAGTCGTGCTCGGCCTTAGACCCCCAACGGATGTGGCTTTGCGCTTTAACATTGCCTGGAGCCGGATCACGATCCTTCAGGAAGGTAAGCTTGCACGGCTCCTCAAGAGCTTTGGCATAGATCAAACAGTGCTTTCTGATCTGGAGCAGACCTTCCAGACCGTTGAGCCCGATATCGCTGAGTTCACGTCACAAGAGCTGACAAAAGACGCGGCGCGTCAAAAAGCTGCAAAGATTCTTGCAGAACTCGAAGGTTACGACATCGCTTTGCGCAATCTGTTGGTGGCCCTTGCCCAGGCTAAAAACAGCACATTATCAGAGTTCCGAACTGGCTTATTGTCATTATCACATGTCATTGCCTATCTCGGCACGACGCTTTTGATCCTCTTCGGTATCTTCGTTTCTCTGCTTTTGCTCGAGCTGCGCGCCGCCAAGAAAAGGGAAAGGAAAATGCGCATTCTGGCTGAAGAAGCAACTTCAGCTGCGCGGCTGAAAATGAACTTCATGAGTGTGGTCAGTCACGAGTTGCGCACGCCGCTGACGTCACTGCTAGGCGGGTTGTCCTTGCTGAAAGCCAGGGTCGGCACCACCCTGAAAGACCCAGCCGCCCTGAAACTGCTCGATGTCGCTGACCGCAACGGAAATCGGCTCCTGACACTCGTCAACGATATTTTGGACGCCCAAGCCTTGAGCGAAGGGAAAGTCTCCGTAAAGCGCGAGACGGTGGACCTCAATGACGTGGTCACAACTGCAGTCGAGAACTGCCAAGCCTACGCAGAAAAACTCGGCGTCAGCTACGCTGTCCACATCCCCCAAGAGCCCGTGATCACCCTCACAGACGGCGCACGGATGACGCAAATTTTGAACAACCTGATCTCCAATGCTGCCAAATTCACCTCCGCCGGGGATGTGGTTGAAGTTCGCTTGACGCGGGTCAGCGATAAAGCGCGGATTGAGGTTACCGATCATGGGATCGGCATCCCCGCAGACCTGCAGCCCGACATCTTTACCCCCTTTCATCAGATTAACCCTGGCACCACGGGCGCAAACAAAAGCAGCGGCTTAGGCCTGAGCATCACCAAACAATTGATAGACCTGCTCGGCGGCAAGGTAGGGTTTACCTCCGTCGAAGGAGATGGATCGGTGTTCTGGATTGAACTCGATCTGCTCTCGCAATCTCATCTGGCCAAGAGCGCGTAATTTGCCCCCTTCCCGCACAGTTTCCACCCAAGTTTAAAGTAGGCCGCGCATTGGCGCAGCCGCTAAGCTTTGCGCAGCTTATCCCTTCGTCGAGGAGCCCATACGCGCGCTCGGTGGCCCACAGGTAACTGGACAGCCAAGTTAGACATTATCCTGTCGGCCAAGATAATGAGCAGACTCTTACTGGCGTCATGTGGGCAACACTCACATCGCTCAGAACCAAGCCTTGACCATATCGAAACATTATACCGCAGGGATGAAGCCCGCTTAAAGCTCCAAAGGGTCTTTGGCAGTGGTTTCGGAGGGGCGGGAATTATGGAGCTGGATAACATTTGTTGCATGACTAGGAACCTCGCCGCGCCGAAAGCTGGAATAACTTCGGGCCGCGTGATGTAGCCCAAGGCCCAGGATGGACCCCAGCCCAATGCCTGCCAAATCCGCCATGAGATCAATAAAATCACCCGAACGTCCAGCAAAGGGCTGTATGATCTCAATCAGAGCGCCATAGGCGGTGGCCGCCGGAACCATCCGCGTAAGCCCTTGAGGACAAAGAGTAGCACAGGGCAATACCAAGACTGCGAACGCCCATATATGGTGGTCCTTATCACGACCAGGCATATCGGAAAGCCCCAGCGGGAGAAGCATCAGCATACCGATGCAAATCATCAGGCCTACCGTGACCCACAAAACGATCATGCGGCGAGACGAAGTCTTCAAGTCAAACGCGCGCAAATTGGACATGAAAGCTCAACCTATCGTTCAAAGCTCCCGAGGCTAAGCACCCTCGGGCGGAGATGACGGCATTTATAGAGCGCTTTGACGGCTTTGTATTTATACCAAGGCGTTAAAATTTGCAGCCAGAGGATAGGCGATCAGAAATCGCGTACTGATCGCTCTCGCACCACCGCCCTGCTTACGCTAAGGATTAGGCACCCCATTAAGGGCTTCCTCAAAACGCTTCTCTGCCCCCATGGCCTCATTCATGAGCGCATCAAATGTCTTTGGTGGGTTACCNCCNTCCAGCATNCCTCTAAAAGTTGCATAGGNATCAGTCTTACNGCCATACGCNCGCAAGGNCTTCTCATCCCTCACCCATGCAAGCACGATAACCTTTGCAGTTTTTTGGATCGCGTACTTTGCGCTCTTCGACCTACTCAATCAGCGCTTCGAGTTGGTCAAGAAAAACCGGGTGAGCATAGAACGACCATCTGTTACCGACGAGCAGCGCTTCCAGGTGCGCGGCACTGCCAGTCATTCGTCCTTGTCTGACAGTGGCGCGTCAAGANTAACATCGNCGTTTCCAACCAATGCTTTGAGCCGGTCATGCAAGCCACCGTTGAGTGCCTGCAGGCCTTCCGGATGCATCTTGATGTCAGCTTCGATAAAACCAAGGAACGCATCCAATGCGGGGNNTCCCTCTTCGGCAACCATGGCTTCAATATAGGTCCGACCGTACCGACCTCGCAGTCGACAGGATCGCAAGCTACACCCCCCAGCCGAGCGCAATGCCCCCTAAGGCATCAGTTCTTTTGCAATGCACGTAGAACGCGGTCGAGCGCTTTGCCCTGTTTGGAATATTTGGGCGGCCCGTCTTTGACCAAGTTGTAATAGGACGTGACATCATAGAGTTGCACGGGGAGGCGCAAATCTTGCGCGGTGAGCTGTCCCGTGGCGGCCAAAACGGCATAGGCCGCAACATAGAGATTGGCGCGCGCAGTGACCCGCGTAGATTCCGCGTCCAACAATACCTGCTCGGCATCCAAAACATCCAAGGTGGTCCGGGCCCCCAGCTTTGCTTCCTCCCGCACCCCTTCAAAAGCGGCACGCGCGGCGCGGATCTGCCGATCTGAGGCTTCAAGTTGCGCCCGCGCCGAGGACAAAGACGCATAGGCATTGCCAACTTCTTGAGAGACCTCGCGGCTCACAACATGAAGATTGGCGCGCTGCGCATCGTGCTGGGCCATGGCCCGCCGCACTGCTGAAGACAGCGCTCCGCCTTGATAGATTGTTTGACCTGCCTCCACCCCAATACTGCCACTTCGGGTATAACGCTGGCTATCGAATGTCTCTGAAAGACCGTAGTTCCCTTGCAGCGTGACCCGAGGCTGCATCGCCGCCTCGTTTGAACTGACGGCCAACCGTGCGGCCGCGACCTGATGTTGTGCGGCCAAAACGGCGGGATGCGTCCGCACAGCCAGAGCCTTGGCCGCCTCTAAATTGCCACCCACGTTCGGCAGCTGAGGCGGGGGGCTGAGATTGCCGGGCTTGCGGCCAACGACATTGAGATACTCCTCCACGGCGCGCAGCAAGGCACCTTCTGCCCCCGCAAGCCCACTGCGGGCCTGNGCCAATTGCGCTTCAGCAAGAGCGACATCCGTGTTCGTCACCTCNCCCACATCAAAACGGTCGCGCGCGGCACGCANCTCTTGGGTCAAAAGACGCAGGTTGTTGTTGCGCAGTGCGACGACGTCTGAAGCTTCAATGACCCCCATATAAGCGGAAACGGCACGCAAGAGCACCCGCTGCTCAAGGTCGAGCAGCGTCTGGCGGGTGGCCAGAACCGTCTCCTTTGTCGCCTCAATCCGGTATTGGCTGGCGCCAAAATCATACAGCAGCAGCTCCCCAATCAGGTTGATCGACGCGGTCAGAGCTTCAGTGGATTGTGAGGGTGCGAGACTGGAGGCCCGCGTGGTGCCAAAGCTCTGCGTTAGCCCCCCAGCCCACCGCAAGACCGGTTTGAGCGCGGCCTTAGCACTGGCGACATCTTCATCCGCGGCGCGCAACAAGGCCCGGTTTTGATCCAAGAGCCCTGAATGCTCATAGGCCCCCACCAACGCGTCCGCCAATGTTTCGGACCACAAAGGGCGCGGCACCAACAACACCAGCGCGAGGGGCAAGGCAACGCCAGCCTGCCGCAGAGACTTTTTCAAACAGTTGATCTTCATTGCTCGTCTCGCTTTTTATATGCGCTCTCTCTTTGGCTTAAGCAGGATGGAGGCACGCTTCTTGCTCTGAGTGCTTAAAAGACAAGCCCCCAAGATCAGGCTTCCGCCATCCACCTACTGCCGCGCGTCTTCACAGCCCGAGCATAATGAAATGAGATATGACGTCAGAAACCTTGTGAGGGAGTGTGCCATATCCGAGAGCGATTTGCCATTTGATATCTCTTGCCGCGCGGCTCAATCATCTTTGTGGTTCAACACGGCCTCAACATCCTGCGCCACATCGTCCCATGTGCGCAGCGCACTTGTGCTGATCTTCTGTTCCAGAGCGCGCCGATGTTCAGGATCCGCAATCAGCCGATGGCAGGCTTCATAGATGCTGCTGATGGAGTGGGCATCGCAATATTCCACCAAATCCCCACCGACCTCAGGCATGGAGGAATTNTCTGCCACCACCGCGGTCTTGCCAAAAGACAGNCTTTCACCGATCGGCAACCCCCANCCNTCGTAGAAGCTCACNGTCGCNGTAAAAAGNCAGTTCTCATACAGAAACCCAAGNTCGGTATCGNTGGGGCGTTTGGCAAATTGCACCCAGCCTCCTAGGTTGCCCGTNGCTGACATCAACTCTTCAAAATCGTCGTTATACCAGCCCGGCTTGCCAGCAAAGACAAGCTTGGGCACTTCAAGTCCCGGGGTCTGAATAAGACGCTGCCAAGCTTGAGCAAGACTCCAAAGGTTCTTGCGCGATTCCATCGTGCCCACGACCAGAACAAAAGGCGTCTTGGTCAGGTTCAACACAGATTGCTGCAACCCCTGCAAACTGCTGAGACGCGATTTGAACGGCTTTGCAGGATCCCTTACCCGGTTGGAATGCACCACGTTGAACTTCTGTGCCAGCGGCACCACGTCAATGGGGCGCTGCTGCCCGACTTCGTCCATAAAGCGCCGCAAATCCCGTGCCGTATTTTGAGAGTTTGCCATTAAGCGGTCGCAATAGTCCAAAGAGGACCGCAGCCAATGATAGAATTCACCCGAGAAATCCGCCGCAATATGCTCGGTCGCAATGATCGGGATCAGATCATGCACCAGTTGGTAGATCTCAAGGCTCTTGTCGTCTTTCAAACGCTGCAGAGCGGGCTCTAACCCATCGATGTTCCAGATCGCACCTAGAATGATCAGCTGATCACCTGGCTTCGCGGTTTCGCTCACAACCTCTCGGGAAAGCTCCTGCACCCCGCGCGCCTGAAGCGGTGCGCGCCGCGTCTTGAAGGCTTCCCATTCTTCAATGCTCGAGCCCATCTTGGCAAAATAGCGCTCATGTCCGCGCGCCGCGTGATACGCACGCACCTTATGGTAGAACCAGTACTTCAGGGGTCTGTTGCGATAGCGCACCAATGTCGGTGCCGCATCATGTTGAGAGCGTGCCTTCTTGCCAAAGAACACCGCCCCCAAATCATCGGGAGAGAACTCTTCCATATCCCGCAAAAAACTGGACTCGATGGCGACATAGGCGCGTTGGCCCCGGTCCCAGTAACTCAGCCGAACATTCTCGGCCCCCAAGCGCGCGACCATACGGCGGATGACTTCGAAAGAGACCCTTTGAATACCCGATACAGTGGTTTCTTTTTCCACGTAGATNAGGATATCGGTCACGTCAAAATAGTACATGTCGGGTGCGGTTCCTTGAGTCTGGTGCACAATCCCCAAGAGGGATAGAACACCGCTTTGCGACGCTCAGTGAAGAACAATTTAAAGTTCCTCAACCCCAGAGACGATGTTAGGACGACTTATGAGCCCTATATATTTTGACCTTTCAGAACAATTTCTGTCTTCTGGGGTCAAGTTCAAATATTATGGCATCGCGCGCACCGTGATGGAGGTGGGCTATGAGCTCGCCCGCTCCTCGGCTGACGTCCGCTTCGTCGTATTCTCTCCTGCACATGATCGCTTTTTTGAGGTTGAGCCAAACATAGGATCTGCCTCCGAGACAGGTGTCTGCGACCCCAACATGCCGGTCGAAGCAAAGCCTATGCGCTTTCGCTATAGCTTTCCCGAACCTCATTGGCTGCGCGATGCACTCTACCCGCTTGTGAGCACAGTGATGAAACGTATTTGCCTACGCAGATGGCGCCGGGCAATCCCAGAAGGAAGTCTGCGCGAAGTTGATCTCTCAGGCCAAATCCTCGTGTCCCTCGGACGGCCCAAAATGATGGCAGATTACCTCGTCGCCTTGGATAAGCAGAACATCCGCACGCGGTTCTATCCGCTGATCCACGACATGATCCCGCTGCATGAATTTGCGCACCCCCGCCAAAGCATGTTTGCGCGCAATTTCGCCCACGACAATGGAATCGTCATCAGCCACGCCGAAAAAGTGATGACCAATTCCCATTTTACAAAATCAGAAGTCGAAAAGTTTTCTGCCTCCGGTCATTTACCCGACATCCCCCCCGTTGTGCCCGTCCCCCTGCCCCATGAGTTGCGCCCAACCGATGAGGCGGTCGATGTCGACATCCCCGATACACCCTATTTTCTGGGGGTTGGGGTGATGACCGGGCGCAAAAACCTTGAGTGCATTCTGCAAGCAATGCTGCACCTGCACGACACGGGCCGGCCTGTGCCGCTGTTCGTTTTGGCCGGCGCTCATAGAAAAAGAACAGAGAAATATCTTGAACGCCCTGAGCTCGCCCCAATCAGAGATAAAGTTCAGGTCATACTTGACCCGAACCAAGCCAGCTTGCGAATGCTGTATCAAAAAGCCTTCACCTTGGTCATCCCCAGCTACATGGAAGGTTTCGGATTGCCACTTGGAGAGGCGCTATGGCTTGGGACCCCGGGCCTTGCTGCTGATATCCCCGCTTTGCGCGAAGTCGGGAGGGATTTGGCAGAATACTTCGATCCAAACGAGCCTAAGGCGCTCGCTGACCTGATCGACAAAATGCATAATGATCCCGCAGCCTATGAAGCTGCAAAAGACAAAATTCGGCGCAACCATTCTTCCCTCCGGACGTGGAAAGACGTTGCGACAGATATCATCGCCACGGTAAACGCCGGCTCCACAAAAGCCTGAAGCATACCATGTCCCAGCAAAATCATACTGCAGCAGCAGCACAAGTAGACCCGCCAAACGCCGCACCCAAAGGCAAAAAACGTGCGCCGCTCTTCAACGACCAAGATAAAGACAACATCTCCTGGTTCTGGTCTGCCTACTTGAAGCAACGCACGCCTTGGTTGGGCCTGGTGATGGTGATGATCCTGGTTCAGGGTTTTGCCTATCAACAGTTTATCGCCCTCACAGAAAGCGGGCTCCGGGTGATCTTCGACGAAGGCACGGTCGCAGGGCTGGTAAAGGTCTGCGGCATGGTGCTGGCGATTTTTGCCTTGCGCGCGGTGATGTCTTACTATGTTCCCAGGCTCTCAGCTTGGCTGGCCAGCGACGCGGTGTTCAAGATGCGGCGCGATCTGATTGATCACATGATGACATTGGATCTGGCGTTTTTTGAGCGGACAAAGTCGGGCGATATCATCCTGCGGCTGGTCAATCAGGCGCAGGATCTGTCGGGCTTCATTGGCCAGACCACGGTCAACGCGGTACGTGACACCGTGACCATCATCGCTGTTTCGGGCTATCTGATCTGGAAAAACCCAGCCCTCTTCATGCTGGTGATCATCGTCATGCCCACGATCACGATCGTCGTCCGGCGGATCTCTCAAGGCATCAAAGGCACGCAGGCAAACGCCGAGAATGCTATGGGCAACTACATGTCCGGGATCGAAGAGATGACGAACGGTATGCGCACCGTCAAAATCTCTAATCAAGAACCCGTGGAAAAAGCCCGGCTGAACAAAGCCACCGGTGAGATCAAAGACCTCTCTATTCGTTTGCAAAGACTGCAGGCGATGATGAGCCCTACCGTCGATGTGCTGGCC
>FUFK010717591.1_pt1 | contig 10839 bp, 11 predicted proteins | sample 1021851 | NCBI WGS metagenome assembly FUFK01 (sample SAMEA51879418, study PRJEB19060) | metagenome
ATAAATCAATAAAAGCCGATGAAATTTATTGTATCCAGCAATTACCTGCTGAAACAGCTACAAATACTTGGAGGGGTAATCAATAATAGCAATACGCTACCAATTTTAGATAATTTTCTTTTTGACCTTCAGAATGACGAATTGACTGTATCTGCTTCAGATCTTGAGACTACCATGTCTGCAAAACTTAAAGTAGAGTCAGATTCAGAAGGAAAGATCGCAGTTCCTGCAAAACTTCTTCTGGATACCTTGAAGACTTTTCCGGAGCAGCCTCTAACTTTTGTAGTTGAAGACAATAACACAATAGAATTGAGTTCGAACCATGGTAAATATGCACTTGCATATGCCGATGGTGAGGAGTTCCCGAATCCGGTTGCATTGGATGAACCTAGCAGTACGATCGTGGAAGCCGATATTCTTTCTTCAGCAATTAGCAAAACAATATTTGCTTCAGGAAATGACGATCTCAGACCAGTAATGAGTGGTGTCTTTTTCCAGTTTAAGGAAGACGGATTAACTTTTGTAGCGACAGATGCTCATAAGCTTGTGAAATATTCACGTGAAGACATTCAGGCGAATGAAGCAGCAGAATTTATTATGCCGAAGAAACCTTTGAATCTTTTAAAAGGAATCCTGGCAGGAAGTGAATCTGAAGTTTTGATCGAGTACAATGATTCGAACGCTAAATTTACTTTCGATGATACTCAGTTAATCTGTAGATTGATCGACGGAAAATATCCTAACTACGAAGCGGTAATTCCTAAAGAGAACCCAAACAAACTTACTATAGAGAGAAATCAATTCCTGAGTTCTGTAAGAAGGGTTTCGATTTTCTCTAATAAAACCACGCACCAGGTAAGACTTAAGATCGCGGGGGCTGAATTAAATATTTCAGCTGAGGATGTGGATTACAGCAATAAAGCTGAAGAACGTTTGACCTGTGATTACCAGGGTGACGATATGCAAATTGGTTTTAACTCACGCTTCCTTATCGAGATGTTAGGAAATCTTACAGCAGACGAGGTGATGCTTGAAATGAGCTTACCAAACAGAGCTGGAATTCTAACTCCTGTAGATGGGCTTGACCCTGGAGAAAAAATTACCATGCTGGTTATGCCGGTAATGCTTAATAGCTAAACAAAATTCTCAAATTATAGAAAAAGCCCGTTCGATCGAACGGGCTTTTTTAATTTTATGCTTCAGCAATACTATTTTAAAAACTGTATGGTAAGAGGATAATATGGCATTTCTCCATTGCTTACTTTAATCGCATTCAGAATAGGTAGAACTAGTGCTAGCAAACCAACAAGAATTAGTAAGATGATTCCCAGACCTAGAAAAATGATTAATGGAATACAGATAATGCTATAAATAAAAATGCTGATCTGGAAATTGATGATCATTTTGCCATGCATATCCATCCCCGCCACTTTATCCTTTTGGGTGGTCCATATAATTAGCGGAACAATAAATCCTCCTATGCCGGTCACCAGGTCAAGTAACTGACTTAGATGTGTGATGACCAGTAATTGATTGTCTTCTCTCATTTTTTGATTTTTGATGGTTAGTGATGTATTCTACTTAAAAGACGGTAAAAATCTATGTTTGTTACAGAATTTGCTACAGCAATGAATTCTTTCATAAATTTGCCGCATGAAATTGAATGATACTATNGTTGCTCTNGCAACACCNTCAGGAGCCGGTGCCATTGCTGTANTTAGAGTTTCNGGCCCCGATGCCATTAATATAGTTACCCCATTATTCAAAGCAAAAAGCAAGAAGGAGCTCTCATCGCAGCCTACACATACCATTCACCTGGGAAATGTGGTGGATGGAGAGAGAACGATCGATGAAGTATTAGCTTCGGTTTTTCGTGCTCCAAAATCCTATACCGGTGAGGAAACCGTGGAACTATCCTGTCACGGGAGTCCTTATATCCAGCAGGAGATCATTCAATTACTAATTAGAAAAGGCTGCCGTTCTGCGGAAGCCGGGGAATTCACCTTACGTGCGTTCTTAAATGCAAAAATGGATCTCAGCCAGGCAGAGGCTGTGGCTGATCTTATTAATTCTGAAAATGCCGCTTCTCACCAAATGGCTATGCAGCAAATGCGTGGTGGATTTTCAAATGAGATTCAAAAATTGCGTGAAGAACTCATGAACTTTGCCTCACTTATTGAACTTGAACTTGATTTTGCCGAAGAAGACGTGGAATTTGCAAACAGAGATCAATTCAAATCCCTCGTTGCTAAGATACAGACTGTTCTTAAAAGACTAATAGATTCCTTTGCCACCGGAAATGTCCTCAAAAACGGAATTCCAGTTGCTATCGTAGGCGAACCAAATGTTGGTAAATCTACATTGCTCAACGCGCTTCTAAATGAAGAAAGAGCCATTGTTTCAGATATTGCCGGGACCACTCGTGATACGATCGAAGATGAACTAAGTATTGGCGGTGTGGGGTTCAGGTTTATAGATACTGCCGGGATCAGAGAAACCCAGGATGTGGTGGAAAGTATTGGGATCAAGAAAACATTTGAAAAAATTGGTCAGGCCCAGGTTGTGGTTTACCTGGTGGATAGTTCCCGCATAGAAAATGATGAAGAAAGGTTGAAGCAGGTTTTAATTGAAATTGAAAAGATCAAAAACAAATTCCCTCAAAAACCAATTGTAATTATTGCAAATAAAACCGATCGACTGACTTCTGAAGAACTTGATCATCTCAAAGCTCATTTAGGTTTTATTTCTAATACAAGTTTCCAGCCTTTGTCTGCCAAAACAGGAAGTGGTGTAGAGGAACTAAAAGAAAGACTACTGGAATTTGTAAATACCGGAGCACTTAGAAATAGTGATACTATTGTAACCAATAGTAGACATTACGCTGCGTTATTAAAAGCACTTGAAGAGATCAATAAAGTAGAAGATGGTTTAAACGCTGACCTTTCCGGAGACCTTTTAGCTATTGATATAAGGCAGGCCTTGCATCATTTTGGTGAGATCACTGGTGAAATTACTAACGATGATTTGCTGGGTAATATATTTGCTAATTTCTGTATTGGGAAATAAACAAACAAAACAACAAAAACCAAAAACAACCAAATCGCAACAATAACAAAGGTTTTAAGCACAAACATATCATTATAGTTTTCGTTAAGAGGTACAAATATTAGCTTATTTGTACCTTTTATTAATAAAAGTTTTTTTAGATTCGCATTAAGTATGTCTCTTAATTCATCTAAAATGCAGCTAAAAATTGTGTCCCTTAATATCGGTGAAATGATGTCCTCTTATTTCATCCAAATGCCTCCAGAAAGCCCTAGCGAAATGACCCTTAATGACTCTAAAGGTTTCTACAAATCCTTAAAAGAAATCTATGAGCTCTAATATTCGAATTAAGAAGAAATGCCAGTTATGCAACAGTGATTTTATCGCAAAGACCACAGTCACGAAATATTGCGGAGATAATTGTGCTAAACTTGCATATAAAGCTCGAAAGCGAGCGGAGAAGATAAATAAGTCAAAAGCTTCACCGGTAAAATCACAGAGCAAGAAAACTGAGCTGAGTGATATACAGCAAAAGGACTATTTAACCGTGAAAGAAGCTTCCCTCCTATTGGGTTGTTCATCCAAGACTATCTATCGTATGGTAACTAAGAATACCATTCAAGCGATTAACCTGGGAGAGCGAATGACCAGAATCAAAAGAACTGAAATCGACACTTTATTCAATCAAAAAAACTAGCATGCAAAAAACATCAGTCACGCTCAGATCAAAAAAACTGAAAAGCGGAATGCTTAGTCTATATTTAGATTACTATCCACCGGTGGTTATTCCATCAACTGCGAAATTGTCCAGAAGAGAATTTCTGAAACTGAAAATATATGATGTCCCAGAAAATGAATGGCAACATCAACATAATGAATCCAACCTGGAATTAGCCGAAGAAATTAGAGCTACCAGATTTCTACAAATTCGGAATAAGGAATTTGGGTTAGTTGACAACATTCAGCATAATGTGAATTTTTATGACTTCTATAATTCAATAGTCGATGAATACTATAATACTGGTAGCAAAGGAAATTATCATTCCTGGAAAGCTTCTTTGAAGTATTGGGCTGTATTTACAGGAAAAGATTTGGAATCAAGACAGCTTACTAAGTGGCACGTGGATCAATATCGCAATTTCTTATTGACAACTGATAATTTAAGAACGAACAAGAAAAAGCTCTCAAACAATACAGCCTCTGCTTATTATAAGCAGTTTATAATGGTTCTCAAGCGCGCATACAAAGAAAAAGTTCTTTCGAGTAATTTAGCAGAGGATGCTAAGTATATCAAAGAAAAAAGAAACATCAGGGAATATGTATCGGAACATGAACTGGCTGTTCTCTGGAAAACGCCTATAAAGACGCCTACGGTAAAACATATGGCCATGTTCTCCGCAATGACCGGCTTACGTTATGCGGATGTCGCAAAATTGGAATGGAGTGATGTGTATGAAGATACCCATCAAGGATCCTATATCCATTTGAGAGAACAAAAAACAGATCATCGACACACGCACCCTATTTCACAAGCAGCCTTAAAAATACTTAAGTCACAAGATAGTACTGAAGGTAAAATATTTACTGAGATTCCGTATTACAAGGTCATCAGAGAGCTTAAAAAATGGGTTGAAGATGCAGGAATTAATAAGAAGATATCCTTTCACAATTTCCGACATTCTTTTGCAATCATCAATTTGTCCAAGAATGAAAACATTTATACTATTAAGGATCTTCTGGGCCATAAAAATATTACAACCACCCAGATTTACCTCCAAAGTATAGATACCAACAAAATAAAAGCAGCTAACAACGTTAACGTAGACCTGGATGGATTATAAAACAACCTACACTTATTTCTTTAAAGCTACCCAACGCAGATTATCCAATGTTCTTCAATCTCAAATATCCAAGTATCAGAATCAAGGTCGTCCTTTCAAATATGTCAATCCGCAGATTCTTGGACTTTATGAAAGTCGACTAGATGAGATAAAGCAGAAGTGGAACTATAAGGAACTAAAGCCATTTATAGATATCATAGGCGAAAAAAAAACATATTATACGACACATGCACTTCGTGGAATTCTCTCAATTGAAGTGAAAGACGAGTTTGAAAAACTTGAACTTGAAATTCCTTATAAACATTTCATTGCTCGAATAGCCCAACTTCAAGCTATCGATGAAGGGTTCATAAATTATAGTAACAATTGGCCGTATTTTGATAGGTGCTACCAAACAAATGCTATTGAGAAAATTACTCTGTATAAAATTGAAGATGGGTATAACAATTTAGATGATTTTCATGAAAGAGGCAGACTTCTAAAAATGGACGATGATCCTGGTATCACAGTTCAAAGCGTAAAGACAATCGATAATACGAAACAAAATACACTGTCAAAAAGCTTGACCCAAGATGAAAAAATTCTCATTGTGAAGGTCCTATACAAGCTCAATGTTCCGGTTCAAAGACTTATTAATCCTCCTGAATTTTATAGGTTGATCTTTTTAACGGAAGACCTATTTGATAACCGTATAATTGATAAGAAATTATCGAATCAATCGGTCTATAGAAAACTAGGGGAGCATGTCGACGTTAGTAAAGAATCGGAAAGAGAAAATATCGAAAACCTTATTCATAAACTGCAAAGATTAAAAGTGGATGGTTTTATCCCAGAATTAAGAAAGTTGCTAACTAAGACTACCTAAAACAAACTATATCCACTTTCCTTAAATAACCAGCAAGTAATTCTTTGCTGGTTTTTTTGTTTCCTTTTGTTTCTTTTTTTCAAAATACAAGGATGATAAATACCTGATCCTATTCTACTTAGCATAAAAGACTCTTTATCACCCCCTATACACTCTGGACCTCCTACCCTCTACTCTCTCCATAATTTAGCCAAAAATTATTAACCCATTAAAACTAATTATATGGAAAACGTAATAATGATCCAGGAGAAGGATCTCGAAAAATTCACTTTGAAAATGTATGAACTTCTTAAAAAGAATGAAGGAAGTCAAACAGCAGAGGATGGCATTATAGATGTAAAAGCTGCTGCTAAAATTTTAGGTCTAAGTCCTCAAACAGTATATGGAAAAACTCACCGAAATGAAATTCCATTTTTTAAGAGAGGAAAGAAACTTCGTTTCTCAAAATCAGCCTTGATAGAGTGGTTAATGGCTGGATCAAATCCAGTAAAGCCATCTAGTAAAGATGATGTAAAAATGAGAGCAAGTGAGTATTTACTCAAGAACAAAAGATTTTAAACGTAAAACAAACGTAACATTTACGCATATGTATTTAGAAAATTGTCAAAACTGCGGAAAAACTTACATTCCAAAGAGAAGAGGAGTTCAAAAGTATTGTACTACTTCGTGTAGAAGCCGTGCCTATCAACTACGTAAAAGCGCTGGTATTAAAAAGCTTTCTATACCATCTGAAACCAAATCAAAAGAAGTCAAAAATGATTCTTCAGCAACCATCAATGCAGCTTCTATCATGAATGCATTTATAGCTGCTTTTGGTTATGATGCAATTAAAGGATTGTTAACACCAGCTGGCAGTAAATCGGTCACGAGAAATGATCTAGACAAGTTGATCGAAAAGATTGATCAAAGATATATCCCAATAAGAAATGTTCCTATGAGAAGTGATGGCACTTATGCTTTTTGTGATAAGAAAACTGAATCACTTGTATACTTAAAAGTTAAGTAGAATGGAATTTGATAGCATAAAAGAGATCGAGAATAAGATCATCGAAAAAAGTGAGTCTTCTAAAGAGAAAAGCTTAAGGCTACTAGAAGAAATAATTTGTGATTTGCCAGAAAATCATAACCAACTAATAAATCAGGCATTTGAGTATAAGAGAATCCCTAAAGAGTATCTATTTAGTTCAATATTGTTCGCCTACAGTAATGCGTGCGGACTTGCATTTTGCCTGAATTCTATGGGCTTTAAAAATTATGGAAATTTATACCTATCACTAATTGGTAGTCGTGGCGATATGAAGTCACCTGCCATGGAATTAGCTACGGAACCATTGAATCAATATGATTCTATAAAGTATAGAGAATTTAAGAACAAATTAAAAGAAACTGAATTTGAAGAGCCGACTATTCGAAGACAATTGCTAATTCAAGATGCTACTATTGAGGCTGCTTATCTCAAACATTATCAGAACCCATGCTCTTTAGGTATTTATGTAGATGAGTTGTATCAACTTATTGAAAAAATGGGGAACTCTTCCAGTAAAGATGGGCCTGCTTGGCGAACCTTTTTTCTACAAGGAAATACTAATAAACACATCGATATTTCTAGAAAAACCGTAGAAAGTTTTAGACTTGATAAATCATACCCAGTTCTTTTAGGTTCCATTCAAACTGAATTCTCATATAAGATTTTCGGTGGTGGAAATCTGGAAAGCGGCCTAGTAGATCGCATTTTATTTACCGATAAATTGACGAAAAATAGTCACCTATCCGGCAAGGATATTAATTCGGAAGTTCAAAAAACCTATAAAGATAATTTGTTAAGAATTCTTGAGCTTAGGAAGGAATGGTCTGAAACCAATCATGAGGACACTTGTATTAGAATTTCCTGTACACCTGCAGCAGAGCTCAAACTAAAAGATTATTCTCAATATCTCTTGAATCTGCAAGAGGAATCAAACCCTACTATGGAAGCTTATATTTCAAAAATGATGATTAATATTCATAAGGTAGCTCTTGTACTTCATACTATGAAAGAATCGCAGCATGCAGGATATAAAAACATAATTGAAGAACATACGGTGATAGAATCGATAAGAATTATGAAATTCTACCAGCTTAATTTCGAAAATATATCTGAAAAATATGCCGGAAAAGATCCAGTTAAGCTTGACCAAGAGGCTGTTCTAAGGAAAGGAAAAGAAAATGGAGCCACCTGCGAACAAATTGCCGCCGTATTAGGCGTGAACAAATCAACGGTGAGTCGAAACCTTAAAAAATTAAAGCTTTAAGTGCAACCTGCAACAAGCAACTAATGATCAAATTCTATTCAACAACCTTATTATAGGCGGTTTAAGACATCATACTAACAAAATTGCACGTTGCACGTTGCAATTCAAATTAATACAATGGAATCTATTTTAAAATTTCAGAAGAAAAGAAATTACCAAATAATTACTCCATGCTGCGGAAAATCAAATAAAGATGGAAAATTCGTCAATTATGAGGGATTTGCGGAGCAATTCGGTTACTGCCATAGCTGTGGAAAAACAACTTTACCGGATTATGGACAACTTACCGATTATGACCAAATAGGTATAATTTCGAATAAACAAGGCAAATCTCTCCAATTAGAAACATCATCTAAAGCTGTAAAGCAACGTTTTATTCAGGAAAAAATAATCTGGAATTACTTTCAATTAAAACCTGAAAACAACCTTATCAGATACTTGAAGAGAACCTACAATAGTAATAACGTAAATGAAACCTTAGAAAGATATGCTGTAGGATCCTGTCGTGATGGTGGTACTGTCTTCTGGATGATCAATGAAAACCAGCAAGTACAAAAATGTAAAGTTGCGTTTTATGATCAAAACGGCAAACGAACCAATAAATTCATGGTTCCTTATAAAAATGAAGATGGCTACTGTTATTGTTTATTTGGAGCACATTTGTTGATTGATTTGAATAAAAGAAGATATATTGTAATTCTGGTAGAAAGCGAGAAAACAGCTATTGTTGGTGATATTCTACTACCACAATTCACCTGGTTAGCGTATGGAGGATTAAACGGTTTAACTGATGATAAAGTAGCCTGTCTAAAAGGTCATAAAGTTCTATTGATTCCTGATATTAGTAATCAAGCAATTACAGCCGGTCATAAAAAAGTAGAAAAACTAAAGGATATCGGAGTGAACATCAATCTATGGGATATGCGCAATGGTAAGAGCGATGAAGAATTGAAGAATAAAGGAATCTACAATAATGACTTAGAGGATTACTTTAGAGCTTTTAACTGAGAATTTAAAACTTTTTATGTCAAACCTCGAATTTGTCTAGCATTAATGATTTTTACTACTTTCGCAAAACCGATTTAACCTGCAATCTACACATGAAAAAAGTTCTTGCCCTCATTTCTGCAACACTCATTTTTACTTCCTGCACAACCGATTCCAATAATTCAGAGGAATCAAACAATGATATGATTATTGGCCAATGGCGATATATAGGAACTAAAAGTTATACAGTAGATGGAGATTCATTTACAAAAGATGCGAATGATTGTATTAGCAGAAGTACAGTGACATTCCGCTCGAATAGAACCATTACCTCCATGAATTATTCTCCTATTGTAACTGGTGGTTGTGAAGTAAATGAAACGGCTAATAATAACAGCGAAAATATCCCGTGGGAAAAGATTTCAGAAGGCAAATATCGGATTGGAAGTTCGGTAAGGGACTCTATCTTATTCCCAAATGCAAATACTATGGAAATGATGTCTTATCAGAATTTCTTTGATCCTATTGAAGAAGTTGAGATTGATCAATTAAGCCAGGTATATACTAGAATTGAATAAATTCGTTCTGGGCTCACGTGGCTTCGTGCTATTTGCCTAATTTATTTGAATATCATTTCAGATTGTTTAGCTTTACTAACCGAATATCTGCTACTACTCCTACCCTACTAGTTAGTATTGCAGCTTGTAAACGCTAACAAACCATTAATGTCATCAAATTTTAGCTTCTTAAAACCAGATTATGCAGAAATCTATGGTATCGGAATACTTTCAGAAAAACTATACTCCGTTGATTCAAGTTCATCTATTGCCAAGGCTCGACTATTCGCAGAAAAATTAAGTGTCCTCATTTGGGAATTTGAAGAACTTGATGAGTTTAACGGTAGACAAGTAGAGCGCATTAACCAACTGGCTTATCGCAATTGTATTCCCGACATTATAAAAGGAATTTTACACACTATTAGAACATCTGGAAATAAAGCTAGTCACGACGGTGTAGGTTCAAAACCACAGGCTCTCTTTATTCTAAAAAAATGTTTTCAACTTTCTAAATGGTTTTATGAGACCTACGAAAATGATTACATTGATCAAGCTCAATATAGCCTACCTGAGGAAAGTAGTCTTTCTGTTGAAGAACTTTCAGATCAGGTTGAGTATTTATCAAAACAAGTATCTGACTATAAAGAAAAGATTGAAAGTCTAAACAGCTCTAAAGCCGTTACTGCTTCCCGTAAAAAGCGAAGTGAACGCGTTGCTAAAAAATTAGATTTAAATGAAAAAGATACACGCCTTACGCTTATTGATGCGCTGTTAAAAGCTGCAGGCTGGGAGTGTGATACAGATGAACTCAATTTTAAATCAAATAAAACATTACCCGAAAAAGGAAGGTTTATGGCCATTTCAGAATGGCCGTGTAATGGGAAGTGGGCAGATTACGCTTTATTTATCGGTACTATACTTTATGGTATTGTGGAAGCCAAGAAATACGCTAGTGATATTTCTACAGACTTGAGACAATCTAAGATTTATGCGGAGCGCATAGAAGAATTAGATCATTTTCAGTTTTTAGGGGAATGGCATAGCTACAAAGCGCCTTTTCTATTTTCTACAAATGGTCGTGACTATCTTGAACAGCTTAAAACAAAAAGCGGAATCTGGTTTTTAGATGTACGTAATGATCACAATCACCCTAGCCCACTTAAAGGATGGTTTTCGCCGCAAGGCTTAGTTGATCTGTATCAAAAAGATATAAAAGCAGAAAATGAACGTCTGGAGGTTAGTGATTACGAGTT
>FUFK010065242.1_pt1 | contig 10837 bp, 7 predicted proteins | sample 1021851 | NCBI WGS metagenome assembly FUFK01 (sample SAMEA51879418, study PRJEB19060) | metagenome
CAATCGCATCAGCAACGAACAGTGGATTTGAACATTACTTGCAAGGTGTTATAATTAAATACTTGTGGAGATATAGATACAAAGGTAAACCTGTAGAGGATTTACGTAAAGCAGAATGGTATTTACAAAAACTAATAGAAATAAAAATGGAAGAAGAATTGAAAGGAAGCGATGGGGCATGAAGAATTTACCNACACCATACCAAGACTTTATACACAAATCACGNTATGCTCGTTGGAATGAAGAAGAGAAAAGACGAGAAGATTGGAATGAAACTGTCAGTAGATACGTGGCATATATAGATGATCATCTTAAAAGTAAATTTAAATTTAGTATGGATCACATTTTAAGAGAGGACATGTATAATTATATATTAGATCTTAAAGTAATGCCATCTATGCGAGCAATGATGACTGCAGGAGAAGCATTAGACAGAGATAATATCTGTGGATATAATTGTAGTTACATTCCTGTTGATCATCCCAGAGCGTTTGACGAGTGCATGTACATACTGATGTGTGGTACAGGTGTTGGATTTTCAGTAGAACGAGAGAACGTAGATAAACTACCAATCATTGCAGAGAACTTTCATCGCAGTGATACAGTTATCACAGTTGCAGATAGTCGTATGGGATGGGCAAAGTCCTACAAAGAGTTGGTTGCATTACTATACTCTGGGCAAATTCCCACATGGGATGTGTCATCTGTTAGACCTGCAGGNGCAAAGCTAAAGGTTATGGGTGGCAGGGCATCAGGACCAGAACCTCTTGTAGAACTATTTGATTTTACAATAAATACTTTTAAAAANGCTAGTGGCCGCAAACTATATCCAATAGAATGTCACGATATTATGTGTAAGGTTGGACAGGTTGTTGTGGTTGGTGGTGTTAGACGATCAGCACTNATCAGCCTATCTAACTTAGGTGATGACCAGATGCGACACGCTAAATCTGGTAATTGGTATGACACAGAAAAACAACGGTCTTTAGCAAATAACAGTGTGTCCTACAAGAATAAACCAGAAATGGGTACGTTCATGCGTGAATGGGTATCTGTATATGAATCAAAGTCTGGTGAGCGTGGCATGTTTAACCGTGAAGCATCGGACAAACAAGTTGCACGAAATGGTCGTAGGGAAACAGGACATGCNTGGGGTACAAATCCTTGTTCTGAAATAATACTTAGACCATATCAGTTTTGCAACTTATCAGAAGTAATAGTTCGTAGTGATGATACACTACAAAGATCTAAAACAAAAAGTTCGTATGGCTACCATACTAGGAACATTTCAGTCAACATTAACTAACTTTAAATATTTGAGGAAGATATGGAAACAAAACACAGAGGAAGAAAGATTATTAGGAGTATCATTAACTGGTATAATGGATCATCCACTTTTATCAAAAACTATAGACTCTACAAGATGGCTAAAAGAAATGAAAGACCAAGCAGTCCTTACAAATCAAGAGTATGCAAAACTACTGGGTATCCCTCAGAGTGCAGCGATAACTTGTGTCAAACCCTCAGGTACTGTGTCGCAACTGACTAATTCAGCCAGTGGTATACATGCAAGACATAGTGAGTATTACGTAAGAACAGTAAGAGCAGACAACAATGATCCTCTTACAAAGCTTATGAAAGATGAAGGAGTAATAAACGAACCTGATATAGTAAAACCTGAGTACACAACAATATTTTCATTCCCTACAATGTCACCAAAAAATGCCATTGTACGAAAAAATATATCAGCTATTGAACAGTTAGAGTTATGGAAAATATATGCAAAACATTGGTGTGAACACAAACCATCTATAACTGTTACAGTGAAAGAAGATGAATGGATGAGTGTAGGTGCATGGGTATATAAAAACTTTGATATAATATCTGGTATATCTTTTCTACCATATGATGATCACGTTTATCAACAAGCACCATATCAAGATTGCACGAAAGCAGAATATTTATCTGCACTATTAAAAACACCGAAAGAGATTGACTTCAGCAAACTCTCGTTGTATGAAAAAGAAGACACTACAATAGGTGGCAGAGAATTAGCATGTACATCTGACGCTTGTGAGGTGGTAGACATTGGAGAAGTTGCATGAAAGTAGAACTAAATGATTTTGAAAAAGAAGTAGGTATGTTGGTAGCAAAGAAACGCCACTATATGAATAGAGACAATGGTGTGTTTGATGATCGACAGACAGACAAGATGACAGAATTAGAACCAGATATAGAAGGTGCTATGTCTGAGTTAGCTTTCTGCAAAATAACNGGAGTATACCCTNCTAATGTTTTTACCTTTGGCATATCATCAAAACGTAAAGGAACAGATGGTGGTGATGCAAAAGTAAACGGTAAAGTATTTGATGTAAAATCTACAAAACATTTGGGTGGCAGGTTGATTGCTAGAAAAAACAACCCACATGTAGATGTATATGCTTTGATGGTTGGACAGGAAGGTAGTTATGATTTTAAAGGAGTAATGGAATCTAAAGACTTTATATCATCTAAAAGATATGGTGATCACTTCATGTTTAGAACACCTGTNTTTATGGCTTTACAAAAAGAANTAATTCCTTGGGAAGAGTATATCAATGCCTAAGACCCATCTAGCAGAGTTGTTTTCTTTTAAAGCATATCTTAATCAAGATGGTAAAGTAGATATACGTATGGAATCTGTAAACCCAGAAGAACTGATCAGGGTTATGGAACGTGGTCTTCCAGAATATGAAGGCACATTTAAACTTGCATCTCTAGTTCGTTACTTAAAAATGACAGGTGATGAGATGCTAAACAAATCAACAATATACACACACTGAGGTAAATATGGCTGAAGAAGCAAAAGAAGTAAAACCCGGCATGTCTTATGAAGACATAAAAACTATGATTATAGGTTCAGAAGANAAAGTGACACTGTTAAATGTAGTTACATCACTGTTAAATGAAAATATGCAGATGAAAAGGGAACTTGACCAACTAAAAATGGACAAATCCAAGCAGTAACGTTCTCATAAACGTTAAAGGGGTAAAGCGATTTCTTAGGTACTAATACCCTAGAGACTATCGTTTTACCCCTCTGACGGTCTTTATATCAAGAAAAATTTTTAGTAAGATGACATTTTTGTAGTTTTTCCACCACCCATCATCTTTTTCTTAACAGATGATCCATACATCATGCCTTGACCCATATTCATTTTATTTGTCATAGGTGTTGGCATATTTTTAGGATTAGCTGACATCTGAGTCATACCACCCATGTTCATAGGTTTTCTAATCATAGAACCGTTTGCATATTTTTTCATAATTTAATCTTCCTCTTCTTCTTCTTCAGTTGTTACAATATCTAGTGCTTGCTCTACTCCGGGGTATTCTTTTAATCTTTCTCCTCGGCTAATTAAATTTCTAACTATCCATCCCCCCATTCTGTCAAAAAAGGTACTAGCGTTAAATCTATTAACTTCAACTTTACCTTCCATAACATCAAATAAATACTTTGCTGCATCCTTATCGTTTAACATCCAATCTAACATACCCATATCGTGCTGTCGCATAACTTTAAACCCTGCTTCAACAGCTAGATAATGTCCACCAACCATACCTCTAGCATAGTTAAATGCTCTAGCCATAAGTCCTTCATCTGTATAACCTTTTTGTGGTAATCCTCCTACGGCCGCAGCTTGTGTATAATAAGAATCTACAACAGTCATGTGTCCTAAAATACCTAGTAAAGCTTCGTAGTGTTCTTCATCTACATCTACGGCCGCAAACATATCTTTAATAGTTTTTGTTTCCAATAATGCGAAAGCTTCGGCTGGCTCTTTCATAACCATATTAACGCCTTGACCTGAAATCAATTCGCTTCTAGGTTTACCTGCACCTATAATTCCATCCATTAATATTGATGCCCATACTTTTTTTATTTCTTCTGCAGGAACATCAGGATTAGCTTGTTGAGTGACAGCAAGTGCGTCTTCCCAACCTTTTACCATTGTTATATTTCCAACGTTACGTGATTCTCCTTGTGGTATGTTTCTTACGTATTTTTGTATTAAAGATGCACCACTATCAACTTCAAAGTAATCAAATATTTCAGTTCGTATTTTTGCTTCTTTTTCAAGTTTTAACGTTGTATTAATTTGTATTCTGTCAGCTTCTTTGTTAAAGTTTCTTATTATTGTGTTATACTCTTCTACTGCTTTTTTATTTGTTGCTAACACATCATCAAGACTAGTTTCAACTTTCAACCAATCATCTAAATTAATAAGTGGTATTTTTTCTGGGTTGGCAGTAGTTCTTGCTCCACTTAATAGATTATCACTAACTGGATCTATTTCACCAAACTCAGGTGTTCTTCCAACAAAGCTACCTGATACATCTATCGTTAAAGCTTCTTGTATTTTATAAAATAAACTTATCCCATCTTCATCTTTATCAACCACAGTGCCTGTTAGCATACTGTCAAACGGACTGTCTGTAGGAGCAAGCCTTCCTGCATTAGCTTTATTAAATACACTATTACCAAAAAATTTGTTAGGATCATCTAAAGTTTTTTCAATATCTTTAAATACTTTTTTATACAACGACATTTCTTGTAATAATAATGCTGCAACATATCTTGCTTTTTTTATAGCTAACTTTCCTTGTTTTGTGTTAGGATCAATAACATATTTTGTATTTTCCCTTATATCATCTGCTATTGTAATAGGTAATCCTGTAGTTTCATTTGTACCAATAACTTCATTAAAATCTATATCTCGTCTTAGATTACCAGTATTTGCATCTACATATTGAGATGGATACACAGGTTCACCAAACTCTACTTGTAAACCATCTGAGAATGATCTAGCAGCATCTACTCTTGCTTGTCCTTCTGATGAAAATATAGCTTTTAAAAAATCATGTCCACCTGCAGTTTGTAGAAGTTTTGCTTCCCCTTCAAGAACACCTCCTTTTAATCTTCTACCTGTTCCTGACACCATAGGTCGTTTACCATAGTGAGGGTATAGCATTTGTTGTGCAAAATTTCCAAAGAATGTACCTTTTTCTTTTCGACCTGCTACTTCAATTTCATGTCGTAACCTTCGTATTCTTATTTCTGTACCTACGGTGCTTTCAGTGCCATCAGCTAATTTTATTGGTTTTAAAGCTTCAGGAGAATTTAATAAAAATTCGTCAAGTTTGTCTGCTGCATCACCATAATCATTTGCTATCTGTGGCTGTGTATCTTTTAATGAAAATGCTCTATCTTTTAAATATCTGTGCATGTATTCAAGATCTTCAAAACCAATAGATACATCCCCCATTATTATTGGGTTACCAGCATAATCTGTTGCAGAAAAACCACCGTTTTTAAGTAAATCATACACGTGAACATCAGTTACTCTATTAAATGCAAAATCACTAGCTGTTAGATTAAATCTTAATTCTAACTCTTTTCTAAAATCTACTTTAAGTTGTGCTGCTACCTGCCTAGCTTCTGCATCTATTTGTTCAGCAGTTTTTGTAATTGTTTCTCCAAATTCATCAACACCTTCAGGATTAACTCTTTTTCTAGCATATTCAAATACAGCGTCTTTTGCGGCTATTTGCATAGACTTCGCAAAATCAGCACCGTGAAATCCTTCATGTGTGCCTTTTATTATAAATCTAGAAAGTTTAGCATCATTCATTTTTTCTATGTTTAATATTGTATCAAACACATCTACTTTAGAAACTTTACCAAATTCTCCTAAAGATGAATATAGTGCTGTATTTTTTAATTTATACTGATGTGTCATTAACTCTTTACCATCAGATATGAGTCTAAGAACTTCATCTTTATTTATTCTTTTAGCACCCTCTAATACAGCATGAGCATTACTCATACCTTTTTGCATACCATCAAGAGCATTTTCAAAAACTGAATCAGCAGCATCCATATGTTTTTTTGCACTGTCTCTTAATTGAAATATTCCTCCTACAACATCCTCTATTGCATCCTTGCTAGGTAGCGTGCCTTCGTCTAACAATATAAGAGAGTCTAACAACGAATCCATAGTTTCATTTCTTTGAGCAGGAGTTAAAGTCATAAACTGACTAGAATCATTCATCATTTCAACAATTTCTTTATGTGCCTGTTTTAGTATTGATTTTTGAGTGTTTAATATATTTTCTTGATGAGCAAAAACGGTTGCTCGTATAGCAGGTATACTTTTTAAAACTGTGGCATCTCCTGCGTTGTCTATATCAGGCAATGCCCTTGCTACTAAATCTTCAATAGTTTTTAACACATTAGCTTGTGCGGCCAACATTCTTTGAGAATCTAAAAAGTATTCTACAGATTTTTTAAAGTCAGGAGTTATCTTTTCTATATCTCTGTTGACCAAATGGTTCATTGTCTGTTGACCCTTCGCTTCAAAGAATATAATCTGACTTGTTTGAGAAAAAGATAATTCTAATTGTGATCTAAGTTGTTCTCTTANCTTATCATCTTTTACAATTCTAACAGCATTATCAATTCCCCTGCTCATATTTTGAGCGTTTTCATATATAAGTTCTTGTGTTTCTAAACTTAATCTTCCATACCAATCTTGCTGTCTTTTTAATGATGCATAATCTTCAGCATTAGGTGTTCTGTATTTGTATAATGGTTTGCCCTTTGCATCATAAGCTGTCTTATCAAACTTACCATATAATCCGGGGCGTTCTCTAATTCTAAGTTTCATTATATCACTACGCAACAGTGCATCAGGTCCACCGATTGCTTGAACTAACCTTGTTCCATTTAAAAATTTTGCAAAAGCAAANGTAGGNTTTTCTATTATAGGTTTTGTAAAAAANCCTGTTCCAGCCCTAGTNATTTTACCTACTTGTGAAAAGAAAGGAACTTTTTGTTGCGAAAGCATAGCAAATATATTTGCACCTGCACCAGTTATATCAGCTACATCTTGACTTTCAGATGTATTTCCTAATGCTCTGTAAACTAACTCATATGTAGTGTTTTGAACAAGGGCAGGTAATGCTTCATCTCCAAACAACCTTTTAAGTTGTGAACTTGAGTATCCAGTAAGAGCAAACATAAATCTTCTAGANCCTAGATTGTGGTACATGATTGCAGTTGCAAGTTCATTTTCAGCATTTATAAGCTGTTCTTCTGCTAAATCGACAGCCCTTTTATCTAAAGTTGTAGACGCTTTTGCTTTGTTATAATTAATGTTTGCTTTATCAACTTTATCTCTAAGAGGTTTAAATTTTGGTAAATCTATAACTGGTCTTACTGCTTCCCCACCTGCTTCTGCTCTAGCTGATAATCTTGATGCTGGAAAAGTTAATTTATAAAATAAGTTTGTAAGATTAAATTTTCTTGTTTCGTTTACTACTTTTGACTCTATGAAATCTGTTGTAGAAGCATACATAAATGGTTTTATTCCATCTTTTGTAAATGACTTTCTAAGTCTATCTGCTTGTAAATAGTATGATGTTGGATTTAAATCTTTATTTAAAAGACTACCAACTCCACGAACGGCTCTTCCAGCGACACTAAAACCGACAGCCGTTGACGCATTTTCTGCTAAGAATACAGCAAGACTTTCTGCTGCATTTAAATCACCAAAAGAATAATCATATATGCTTTTTACCTGTTCAGGACTAAGTATTAAATCGTCTTCGTTTGCAACGTATGCTGCTTCACTATTAGTTTTAAGATATTGTTCTTTTACCCATGCATTAAATGCTTCTGCTTGTCCAGAAAGCCAACCAGCATCTGCCATTTGTTGTAAAAATAATTTTCTATCTTGTGTTCTTTTAGCACTTTTTTGTTTATAATTACTAAAACTTGCAGAAAGATCAGTACCACCAGTTATTATTGAATCTGCAAAATCATAAGCATTTTGTAAAATTAATGCACTAGCTGATAAACCTGCTCTACCTATCTGTGCCTGTCGTTCTTTTAATTCTAAGAACATGTTACCTGTTGTAAAACCATCCCTTAAAATTTTTCTTAAATCAACTTTATCTTCAAGACCCATGCCCAGTAGATGATTATCAAGATTTTTTCTGTTAATAGCTAGTCTTGCTTCAGGTCTATGAGCAAATAAAAATTTAGTTTGATCTTCAGGTGATCCTGTTTGACTATTCCAAAAAGGTATTGCAACTTTTGGAACTTCTGATCTAGCTTTATTTGTTGCAGTGAATAGTGCTTTATTTAGACCATCATATGATTTTTGTATGGCGTTAAAATAGTCTGGTTCATTTTTTCTAGTATAATCTAAATCATCTATATCTTGCGTTAAAGCATAATATTGTCTAGCTTCATCAAGCATTTGATTAGGAATAATGTTAGTATCAATACTAGGTGCAATTACATTTAACGGCTTTCTTGATCTAAGTATTTTTATTATATTAGGAGGTTCAACAAAAGCTTCTTGTTTTTCTATATTAGTTTTTACTTTTTCAGGATTGTACACAAATGCATCTTGTGCAGGAGTTGGATTTACTGCTGCAGTAATAGTGTTTCCTACACCTTTTACAAAATTAGTTACAAAATTTTCTGAATGTTGTGATTCGTTCATTTAAGATCCTTGTTGAATTTTGTCTAGTATTGTTTGGTTTTTAATTTCTAAACTACTTATGCCATCACCCAAATCAGTTAATTGTTGTTTACTATCCCCAAGCACAAAATAACTTCTACCATCTTCTCTTACTTCGTACACTTTTTTACCATTGTGTTTTAAACCAAATAACCCAACAATTCGTCTTCCTGTTTGTGCAGGGTCTACTGAACTAACAGAACTTGCCTTAACTTTTGCTATGTTTATAGGTTCGTATTGACCTTGATTATTTTGTGCGACAAATATACCACCTAACGATGCAAATATAGGTATTGGTTCTGGATTATTATTTTCATCAACTCCCGGTATTGTAGAAAATACTTGATAAACAAGACTACCATCTATGGTCTGTTGACGACCATCAACCATATGTGGTCTTATTTCATGTTGGTCATTACTAAATTTAAATTTTCTAACGGCTTCTGCGGCCATTGCGGCTCTAGTATTTACACTTCCAAAGTATATTGATCCTGCATTTAATCGTCTAATATCTATTTGTTGCACGTTAGAAGGGTCATAATTTAGAGATTTTAATATTGCCAATTCATCATTAACTCTTTTTAAAGCTACAGTAGCTTGACCTAAAGTAGTTGTACCTGCACTTAAACTTGTTCCAGCAAAAGCATCTAATTGGTTTTGTAAATCTCTGTCAGATACTCTTCCTGATGGGTCAAAATATTTAGCCATTTTGTATGCAATAAAAATTCTTAATGCAGCCTGTTTACCATATTCAAACCCTTTACCACCGTGTTTCTCAATATATTTGTTTATATATGTCAAACCACTATCTTCAAAGTCGTCTATATCAATGGGATTAAAATCAACACCCATTACATTTTTTCCTTGAATTAAAGCACCAAGTTGATCTAATTGCCCAGTAGGACCAACAACATTAACAAGAAATTGATCTACAGCCCCTGCAAAACCACTATAGGTTAATCCTTTTGCTAAAGGTGTAGAAAATTCAATTAACAAACCTTGTAATTCTTCACCTAATCTTACTTTAGCTTTTAACTCACTTATTCCTTTACTATCGGTTTTTTTGTCTATTGCATCTATAATTCTTTGAGGTATAGGATAATTAACTGATTGTTGAACTTTTCTATCTTCTTTAATTACGCTTCCATCTATAGCAATACTAGTACCTGTGTCATTTATAGCAATTCTTAAAGCATCTATCTTTTGCTCTTCAGTTCCATCTAATACAGCTAATCTTAGTCCTAAATCATTTTTTAGTCTTACAGGCACATTATGATATGATACACCTTTATATGCGTTAGAAGATTTACCATCTGATCCTTGTGTAATAAATCCCGGTGTTCTCATTATATAGTCTACCATTTCCATTACTTCAAGATCTGGATCATGGTAATTGTTGTTTCCTTCTTCAAGTAACTCTGTTACATTTGCATACCCTAACGCATTTGTAACAAACGCAAATTTTTGATTTACTTCTGGAGTTATATATTGATAGGTTTTAAGACCATCTTTATTTACGCTTGTAGCTATATCATTACCATCAATATTTTTATTTTTTAAATTAAGGTTTTGTTCTTTTATTTTATTTTCTTTATATGCCGCTAATGCTCCTTTATCAAATGAATCAAATACTTTAGCAAATTCTTCCATACCTACATCTCTTAACATTGTAGACATGTCATTAAATCGTATGTCCTGTCCTTCAAAATCTTTATCTGTTAATTTTATTTTATATTGTCCTTGAAATTGAGCAAATACACCGTTTATTTTTCCTATAATTTTATTATAGTCTTCAACAGAAATTTTTGCTAAATTATCTTTATTTGTTATTAAATTAGTTTTTATATCAGCTAAATGATTGTAAAGATCAGCTGCATCTTTTTTGTCAGGATTAAGATAATATCTTAAATTTTCACCATTAGGAAACTCAAATAATACTCTTTCTTTTTTAGCAGGATCATTTTTGTTTTCTTTATCTTCTGCATTTATAGCTTGAAATTTTAAAGCCATGTTGGCTATATCGTTGTACCTACCGTCTTCTAATGCTTTTGTATACCAATCACCTTTTAAAAATCTTTGAAACGTTAAAGGCATAGTGCTTTGAGGACCTGTACCACTTAACCCTACTTGTTGTGGATCTGTAAGAATATATCTATCAACATCTTTACCAGCTATTTTATCGTTAATATTTTGTATAACGGAAAACATTTTGTCACGGTTAGGATCTGCTTCTGGTTTTCCCTTTTTATCTCGTTTATTAAACAGCA
>FUFK010736807.1_pt1 | contig 10837 bp, 10 predicted proteins | sample 1021851 | NCBI WGS metagenome assembly FUFK01 (sample SAMEA51879418, study PRJEB19060) | metagenome
GAACCTACGAAGGCGTAGCCGGCAGATTTACAGTCTGCTCCCTTTGGCCGCTCGGGCATCTCGGCATAACAATAAAGTCTCTATTGAGTTTAGATTATAAATAAAAATTAGTGAGATGAATTTTTAATTGATTAGGATTGTTTTATGGACAAAAAAGTAAGAGAATTGTTAAATAGCTGGCTCGAAAATGGTCTAATTAATCAAGCTTCTTATGAAGAAATAGTAAAGTTTGAAGAAGAGTCAGATCCAAATCAAAAATCTAAAGTTGCTAGAGCAATAACTTTAATTGGAGGTTTATTTCTTTTATCTGGTCTTCTTGGAACAATACCTCTATTGTGGATGAATCTTGCATATTGGGCGCAACTAGGACTTTTAGTAGCAACTACTTACTTCTTATTTTATGCAGCTACTTATAGTGAAAAATTAGAAGATGAAAGACTATTCATTTTTAAATCAACAGAAAGAGTTAGCTCCTTTCTTTTCTTGATTTCAAATATTTCATTTGGGGCCTCGGTAACTTTTGCTATAAATATTCTCCAAGAAACAGGAGTCGTAAATTTTAGTGAAGAGATCTCCTTTATTCTTGTTTCGTTTTTTGTTTTACTTTATGCTATTTATTTGTTTTTAAGAACAAAATTAATTTTTCAACATGCAGCGTTATTTTATTGTATATGTTTTCATCTAGGTGCTATTGGGAATTTATTATTTCCGAATATCGAACCTTGGGCTGCTGGACTTTTTCTAATTGCTATTGGAAGTATTTGGGGTATAAATACTTACTCAACACTTCTGAAACCAAGCTGGTTAGGATATTTTCTATCGGCATCTACTGTTTCTATTGGCACAATAATTTTGATAGAAGACCTCATTCAAGTTGAAATAATTAGTATTTTAATTTTAATTTTGGGATCAATATTTTATGTTTGGGCAAGTATTCAGCTTTCTGAACAAGTAATATTTTTNATTGGTGGTTTGGGTCTAGTTATAAACCTTCCAAGGTTGATAACTGAAATATTGCCAGATAACATATGGCCACCTTTAATTCTTTTCCTAGTGGGAGGAGTGCTTGTAGTAGTAGGTTTATATTTAAATTCAATAAGAGAAAATATTATATCTACTGATACAGAATAAAAAATATGAAGCAAAGAAATACTCCTTTATTCCTATCGCTTGGAATACTTCTTATAACTACAATCATTGTTGCTATATTTGGAGTCGTGCCTTTACCCGAATATGAAATCTTAGAGAATGAAGAAGGACTCAAAGGAAAATTAATTTATCATGTTCAGGTTCAAAGTCAAAATTTAATTCCTCCCGCACCAGACATTATGGACGAATGTATTTTATCAATTGACCTTGGAGCTAATTCATTTAAAGAAGAAAAAATAATTTGTAGTAGCGACCTTTATGACATGTCATATGATATTTACTTTTACGATACTGAAATCTATGAAGATGAAAATATCTTACTCAGATACTGGGATGAATCATCAGGTGACGAAATGGGGCTAATAATAAATATAGAGACAAAAAAAGTAGTTGATAAGGTACAGCAACCAAATTTTTACTCTGAAGACAGAAATAGGATGAATGTATATGGTGAAAAACTAATTGACCCATGGGACACGTCTGATTACAGCTCAAGGGTAATTGGAGTCTACTATGCAAATAGAATGGAGAATATAGAAGTTTTCAAATCGAAAGCACCCACCAACTATTACTTTGAGTCTCTTCATTGGTCTCCAAATGGTGACTATATTGCTGCATTAGACTCGGAAGAAAATTTTATAATTTTTTCCAAAAATAAGAAATCCAAACCAGGAATAATACAATTTTCAGAAGTAAATTTGAAAATTTTTGACGATGAAGAAAGAGAAATACAAAATTTAATAGGTTGGACTGATTAATTAAATTTTCTTTTAGGCCTTACACCAATCTCACTAATAACATGTGCAGCACTTTTATTAGCAAAGTTTGCTGACTTATCAACAGAAAGGTCNTTTTGTAAACCATAGAGATATCCTGCTGCAAAAAAGTCGCCTGCGCCAGTCTTATCAACAACTCTTGTTTCGGTTGCTTCAAATGAATGTCTTTCACCATTCTTTAAAATTACCGCTCCCTCTGATCCTAAAGTACAAATTAATTCTTTAACTTTAGGAAATTTTTCTCCAAAATATTTAAATGATTCATTTGTAGAACTTTGAAGAGTTAGAGAATTTAATTCATCTTCATTACAAAATACGTAATCAATATCATCTGTAATAAAACTTATAAAACTATCTCGATGCATCTCAACACAAAATACATCTGATAGACTTATTGAGTTTAGACCTCCAGATTCTTTATTGATCTTTGCAGCATTTAAGAAAGCAGATTTACTTGAAGGTTTATCCCATAAGTAACCTTCCATATATAAAATTTTTGCTTCTTTAATTGCATCAATGTGTAAGTCATCAACTGAGAGATGCTCACCAGCTCCAAGATAGGTGTTCATTGTTCTTTCACCATCAGGTGTAATAAAGATTGCACATAATCCAGTTTGATTATCTTCACTTTCAAAAACTGTATAATCATTCAGGCCAGAATCTTTTAAACTTGACTTAAATTGTTTACCTAAATCATCATTTGAGATTTTTCCAATAAATCCAGCATTGCCGCCCAATTGTGAGATCCAATATGCTGTATTGGCTGCAGAACCTCCCGCTTCGTAAATTGGATTTTTCATATTTTGAAGAAGAAAATTCGAACGTTCTTTATCTACTAAAGTCATTCTTGCTTTNTTTAAATTTAATTCATCGATAACAAATTCTTNAATTTGTTCTAAAGAATCGACTAACGCATTTCCAATACAAATAATCACAAATAAAGTTTAAATGATTTGTCCTGGATTACCTTCTNAGTCATAAATTTTTTTAGTAAAGTTTCTTAACTCTTTCATTCCGCCAGACATGTTATAGGCTTCTATGTCTTGCGAAATCATATAGTTAGTTACCCTGGCTGATCTTGAACCAGACCGACATACAAAAATATATTTTTCATTTTGGTGAAAACTATTCATATTCTCCATTATTTCTCCCATTGGAATATGAATAGCATTTACGTGGTGGCCAGATGTCCATTCATCAATTTCCCTGACATCAACAAGCACACATCCTTCTTGAATGAAATTTTCAACCTCATTTGGTTGAACCGATGGAGTGCTATTAATACCTAATTCCACTTTGAGTTTGCCTTAATCTTCTTACTCTTTCAATCGTTGGAGGATGAGTTGAAAATAATTTACTAAAACTATTACCAGAAAAAGCTTTTAATGGATCAGATATAAAAAGTTGACTAACTGCAGGGTTTACATTCATCGGAACTTTTGAGTATCGCTCAATTTTTTCTAGAGCTGATGCTAAAGCTAATGGGTTACCCGAGATTTCTGCACCAGTTTTGTCAGCACCGAATTCTCTAGTTCTCGATATTGCCATTCTTATGATTAAAGAAGCTATAGGAGCTGCAATAAATGCCAAAATTATTATCGCAGGATGTGTGTTTCTATTTCTGTTTCCACCACCCCAAAAAGCCATCCTGGACATAAAAGAAACTGCAGCTGCCAACATTGCAGCAATACTAGATACTAAAATATCTCTATTTTTTATATGTGACAATTCATGGGCCAAAACGCCTTCTAACTCATCTCTATTAAGAAGGTTTAATATACCTGTAGTTACTGCAACTTTTGCATTTTTTGGATTTCTACCTGTTGCAAATGCATTTGGTTGATCACTATTAATAACATACAGTTCTGGCATTGGCATCTTTTCTTTTTGCGTTAAGTGAGAAATAATTTGAGTTACTTCACTAAATTCTCCATCTTTTATTGGCTGAGCACGNGTTGATTTAATAGCTAAATTTCCTGAAAAAAAATAGATGAATCCATTAAAAATTAAAGCAAAAAAAAGTGCTGAGACGAGATCAAAACCAAAAGCTGTTGCAGAGAACATTACAACTAAAGTCATTAGCGTCAGAAGGGCTGTGGTCTTTACAAAATTCATAATTTAATTATAAAAACTTTAAATTTATAACTTTTCTGCAATTAGGCAGTAAAAGCCTCCTAAGCCATTTGAATCAACAATTGCTTTCATCCCATTCAACTCAGAATTAATCTTTAATTTCTCAATTCCTTCAGCAGATATATACTTTTCTTGCAGCTCATCAAAAAAAATATTGAATCCATTATCAAGTAAAAAATCTCTTTGAAATTTTAAAGTTACATCATAACCAAGGTATTTAAGCTCACTAGATATAGAAGAGAAGTTTACGTCGTAAGTAATGTCTATGTTTCCTGGATCATCAATGGGATCAACAGATAGATGATGATTTTTGTATGTTCTTAACAATGAACTATACATTCTCTTGTCCCTGTTGTTTTGTTCATAACCATAATCAAAAAGTAGTATTTTTCTCGGATTGATTTTTTTAATGACTGAATTTAAAAATTTATCAATATTGACTTGAATCTCGAACTCATAATCTTCATTCGGAACTATATTATTTTTATTTATCCAATCAAGTTCTTCATTTCTGATAGGTCTTAAGCCATATGCCAGTGAATTCTCCTCTAATAACACTACTTTTTCATACCAACCTTCATCTTTATATAATCCAATAGAGCATGGGATATTGTCTAATATTTCATTTCCAAAAATTAAATCAGAAGTTTTAGTAGTCAATTCATCGATAGTTGTATGTGTGTCTATCCCTTTTTTAATTAATTCTTCTCTTGCAGTAGAAGACAGTTCAACTGCAGTAATTTCTTTTATTCCTATTTGTTCAATCAAGGAACCTGTTCCAGAACCTATTTCAATAATATTTTTTAAATTNCTTTCAGAATGGATCCAATTTCGTATTATTTTTCCAAAATATTTAGAAACTTCTGGAGATGTTAAAAAATCGCCTTCTTTATCAGACCTTACTTGATCAGTATTAAAAAATCCTAGATCCGAATATAAAGCTTCCTCCATAAAAGTGTCGAAATATATAAATTCTGTGTCATATTTTTCATGTAAATAAGAGAAAAAGTTTTGTTTCGGCAAATCTTAATTGCCAAAAAATATCGAGGATACTTCTCCAAGATAACTGAAAATCCCTGGAAAAATTCCAGAAACGAATGTTATGAGAACAGTGAATACACCAACCACTTTAAGAGGGTTTTCAAATTGAAAAATTTTCTCCTCATTGATAGATTTAGGTTCATCCATCCATATAACTTTTGATATTCTCGCATAATAAACTAAAGCAATAACAGCATTTATTGCACCAATAACTCCGAGAGCAATTCCAATTGAATTTGCAGAGCCTAATAAGCTTCTAAACACTACAAACTTTGCAAACCAACCACCTAAAGGAGGTATTCCTGCAAGCGAGAAAAAGAAGACTGTTGTTAAGACTCCGGCTAAAGGTGATTTTCTCGCAACCCCTCCCCACTCATAGAAGTTTGTTGATCCGGCATAATTACTAAAAAGATGCACGGACAAGAATGCTCCTAAATTCATAAATGCGTAAATAATCAGATAAGTAACACTTGCAAAAATTCCATCTTGATAATCCCCGGTAATTCCAGATATTGCAATTGGGGCTAATATAAAACCAGCTTGTGAAATAGATGAATAAGCTAAAAGTCTAACTGGGTTATTTTGTTGCAATGCGACCAAATTACCAAGTGTCATAGTCAATCCTGAGATAATCACAAGAATTATTCCCCAGCTTGATCCTGATCCTGCAAAAACTTTGGTTAATAAAATAATGAGAGCAACAAAACCAGTTGCTTTTGAACTAACAGATAGATATGCAGTTACAGGTAAAGGTGCTCCCTCGTATGTGTCTGGTGCCCATGAATGAAAAGGAACCACGGAAATCTTAAATCCAATTCCAGATATTACTAATATTGCACTCAGTAATACTACTGGAGAATTAGAAAGTGATGCACTAAGCAAATGTGAAGAGATCTCAGAAAAAACGAGTTTGCCTGAAAGACCATACAGAAGCGAAAATCCATACAATATAAGGGAAGCTGATAATACGCCTAATAGAAAAAACTTAATTGCACCCTCATTTGATTTTCGATCACCTTTTTTCCATCCAGAAAGTAAAAACATCGGAGTAGAAGCAAGTTCAATACCAATAAATATGGTTAACAAATCCCTAGAAGAGCTGACTATTAGTGCGCCTAAAAGAGAACTTAATAATAGGTAATAATATTCTCCTTGGTAATACTTATCGCTTTCAATGAAGTTGATTGAGAGAAGGAAGGTTAAATAAGTAATTAGTATAAATAGTCCTTTTAAAATAATTGAAAATTTATCAACGACAAAGCTATTTTCAAAAGCATATATAGGTGACGTATAGTTTGCCCATTGAATTACTAAAGGTGCCAAAGAAAATAAAGTTCCAAGAAGTGCAAAAGCAGCTACATAATATTTTGATTTTCTTGGAAGAATCAAATCAAGAATTAGTGTTCCAACTATGGTAAAAACTACAATAAGTTCAGTAGATATTGCAAAATAATTTATAGAAATTTTTAACCCCCAAAGGCTTTGGATAGCATTGCTATAACTGCATCATTTGTTGCACCAAATATTAATTTAGGAAATACCCCAATTAATACTGTTAAAACAACTAGTGGAATCCATGCTGAAAGTTCATAAATGTCTGCATCATGAAGGTCTTTGTCTATCCANTCATCTGATGGTTCTCCTAAATTAACTCTTTGTAACATCCAAAGTAAATAACCTGCAGTTAAGACAGTTCCAATAGCTCCAGCAACCATTGAGGTTCTAAATACAGTTATATTTAAACCATCTAGTGGATTGTAAGCTCCTAATAAAGCCATGAATTCTCCCCAAAATCCTGCAAGACCAGGAAGGCCTAATGACGCCATCGCAGTAAACCCAAGCAATGCACCCGTTTTTGGAAGTAACTTCATGTTTCCTCCTAGTCTTCCCATATCTCTTGTGTGGTAAGTATGTGCCATAGAGCCTGACAAGAAGAACAACAGTCCAGTGATTACACCGTGTGCGACCATTCCTATCATTGCCGCATTGATTCCTATAGGTGTAAGAGAAGCTATCCCTAACATAACAAATCCCATATGACCAACTGATGAAAATGCAATGAGTCTCTTTAAATCTGTTTGCGCAAGGCAAGCCAAAGATCCATATATAATTCCGATTGCCGAAAGAATAGCTATTGCTGGAGCCCATGCTTTTGCCTGCTCTGGAAGTATAGGTATTGCAATTCTAACAAAACCGTATGATCCAAGCTTCAATAGAATTGCAGCCAGTAATACTGAACCAACAGTTGGCGCTGCTGTATGTGCATCTGGAAGCCATGTATGAAGAGGCCACATTGGGACTTTTACAGCAAATCCCAAAAATAATACTGCAAATACCAGCGTTGCAAATGTTCCAGTAAATGCGCCTGAGGTTCCCAGTTCAATTAACTCAGGAATACTAAATGTTTTATTTCCACGATAATAAAGCCCCAAAAAACCAAGAAGCATAAAAGCCGATCCAAATAGAGTGAAAACAAAAAACTTGATACTTGCATAAAGTCTTGTCTCTATTTGATTTTTAAATCCAGATACAGTCCTTACAGTCTTATCACCCCATATTCCGATCATAAAGTACATAGGTAATAATACAATTTCAAAAAATACGAAGAAAAGAATTAAATCTAATGCGACAAATGTTCCATTCATTCCTGTTTCAAGAACAAGTATTAAAGCTAAAAAGCCTTTAGGGCTTTTTGGCTCAGGTAAATGTTCTATNGAATAAATTATTGCTANNACTGTAATAAATGTTGATAGCACTAAAAGGGGAAGNGATATGCCGTCTATACCTATTTCATAATTTGCATTTATACTTTTAATCCACGATATCTTATTACCAAGTTGGAGTTTGTCGGCTGAGGAAAAATCAAATTGAAAAAGTAAGACTGCACTTAAAACAAAAGTAATTAGTGAAGAAACTAATGCAAACCCTTTAATTAATTGTTCCTGAGCTTTTGGTATCAAGGTAATTATAAATGCACTAATTAAAGGAAAGAAGACTACTACAGAAAGCCCCACACCATTTGTTAATAATTCCACTTTTCCCCTCCTATATTATAAATAAAATTAATAAACTAATTGTCACTACGCCACCTAAAAACAGCATTAAATATTGTTGTGTCTTACCTGTTTGTAATAATTTGACCTTACCGCCAAAATTATCAGTTCCAGTTGAAGACATGTTCAACAATTTATCAATTCCGTTTTGATCAAAATTATTGTACACAACACCACCCATTAAGGAAGCAACTTGTCCAAAACCATTTACAAATCTATCAATTACATTTGTGTTGAATTTATCTACTGCTTTGGAAATGTTAATTTTTACTGGATCGATTACAAACTTGAAATAAAAGTGATCTAAATAATATTTGTTTTCAAGAACTGACCAGATAGGTTGAATTTTAATTTTATCATCACCTGTTTCCGCACTTCCTTGTAGTTGATACAAATAATATCCAAGTCCGATGCCAAGCAAACCAGCTAGTAAGCCACTTGATAGTGCAAATAAGTCAAAGCTTTCCGGATGGTATTCAACAATTTTATTCTTCCTAGTTGTAACCCAGTCTGTAAATCCTGTGTACACTCCTGGAATATTTACCCAACCTGAGGCTATTGCAAAGACAGACAGAGTTAGAAGTGGTGTTGTCATGAGGTTGTGAGATTCGTGAGGATGGCCATGGCCTCTATACTCTCCAAGGAACGTTAAAGATACTGCTCGAGTCATATAAAATGCTGTTATAAATGCACCTAGAACTGCTATAAAAAAGAAAGTTGTTTCACCTTCATGGTTAAATGAAGCAAGAATTTCATCTTTTGAGAAGAAACCTGCAAATGGTGGAAGTCCAGCCAAAGCAACTGTTCCTATTATGAATGTAGCAAAAGTCTTTGGCATAACTTTTCTTAGGCCACCCATTTCCAACATACTATTGCTATGAACAGCGTGAATAACAGAACCTGCTCCCAAAAACAATAGAGCTTTGAAAAATGCATGTGTCCATAAATGAAATAATGCAGCGGTATATGCACCTGAACCAATTGCAGCAACCATGTATCCCAACTGACTCACTGTTGAGTATGCAAGGACCTTTTTTAGATCATCTTGAACAACAGCAATTAATCCAGCAGCTAATAAAGTGATTACACCGAAAAGCATCACAACATCTAATGCTTCTGGTGCCATTGCTTTATAAAATGGAAACATTCTTGCTAATAAATAGACACCTGCTGTGACCATTGTTGCTGCATGCATAAGTGCAGAGACAGGTGTTGGACCAGCCATAGCATCAGGCAACCAAACATGTAATGGAAATTGAGCACTCTTNCCCATCGCACCAANAAATAATAAAATTGCAGCAACAAANGCAACNGTNGATAACTTTTCATAATNATGTGTTGACTGATAAAGAATTTCAGAAATTCTNANTGTTCCAGTGTTTAAAGCTAAAATNATTATTCCAATCATCAANCCTACATCAGCTATTTTNTTTGTAATAAAAGCTTTCATGGCTGCAGANGAATTATCTTTNTTCTCCCAGTANTGACCTATTANTAAGTAAGANCANACTCCAACGAGTTCCCATCCAATTAANATTTGAATAAGAGTTGGAGAAGATACTAAAACTAACATGCTTCCNGCAAANAGNGTTANNGATGTAAAGAAAAAAGTATATCTAATTTCACCTTCCATATAATTTGTTGCNTAAATGAAAACAAGTAANGCAACNGTTCCAACAACAAAATACATCATTATTGANAGTCCGTCGACTACCCAGCCAAACTCAATATCAAATACACCAATACTTCCAACNTTTATAAAAAATTCATTTACAACACCACNTGTNATGTGNAGGTACATNAGTGCGGCACTGTACAAAAATATTANTCCAATAGTAGTTAGNGCTACTTCTGCTCCTTTCAANGGCAAATATTTACCTGTAAAAGTTATNACTAATGCAGCTACAAANGGNAGCACTACTAATAACCAAGCATANTCNGCTAAGATTCCCCCGTCGGTGTAAACTAATTCACCTTCAGCAAAAACAGTGGNTTTAAAATTTACCATTTCATNAAATCAAATTCGTTTATNTTAGCTGTTTGTCTGTTTCTAAATAACATGAGTACAATCGCTANTCCTATNCCNACNTCAGCTGCTGCAATNGTNATAATAAAAATNGTAAAAATTTGTCCCTGCATTAAANNATCAGCGAGCATCGTATCAAACATGATGAAATTAATATTTACAGAGTTAAGAATGAGTTCGATAGACAAGAGAACCATTACAGCATTCCTTCTGACTAATATTCCATAAATGCCTAATGAAAATAAAGCAGCTGCTACTACTAAAACGGGTTGGACAATCAAACTTGGTCCTCATCAATTAGTGCTTCATCTTTTCTAGCTAATGTTATTCCTCCAATTAGAGCAGCAAGTAAAACAAACGATACTAATTCAAAAGGAAAAACAAATCTACTGAGCAGTATCTCCCCTAGCAGTTCAGTAGACGAGCCGGAAGTTACAACAACTTCGCCATCAAATCCATTTACTAATATATATGAAAACAAGAAAAATATTGAGCCTGCGATTGCTGCCCCTAATTTTTTATTTTTATCGTTATCAAGCTCGGCATTTTTTCCTAATGGTGCCCGAGTAATCATAATTCCGAATAAAAAGAGAACTATAACCGCGCCAATATAAACAAGAACTAATACAAGAGCAACAAACCCCGTTGAGAGAAGTAAA
>FUFK010049682.1_pt1 | contig 10834 bp, 12 predicted proteins | sample 1021851 | NCBI WGS metagenome assembly FUFK01 (sample SAMEA51879418, study PRJEB19060) | metagenome
ATCAGGACCTGATGGTGTTTATAAGATGGCTATATTCTCAGATCCACAATCTAATAATTACTGGACATTCTACGACACAGAAAACGATGTTTGGACAGGCTATGTTATGTCTGGTCAGATCACATCTCTCTACACATTATCAATACCTAACTATCAACTTGTAGTTAATATGGCTGGCGAATTAGTCGAAACTTCAGTTGATAATGGTGATGGAACATTTACATATAATGTTCCTGTACGAGAAGGATATACATGGAGTGATGGAAACCCTATCACTGCTCATGACTGGCAGTTTACTTTCGATACTGTCAAAGGATTATCACTAGGGGGTAACTTTTTAAGTGCATATCCTTATTCTTGTGCAGATGAAGAAGGCAATAGTAAGAACTGTGTTGTAAGTGTTGTAGCTACTGATGACTATACAGTAAGCGTAACATTTAACTATGATCCAGGATTGTCAACTTGGCAATATGGTACTGCTCAAGGCCCTGCTTTCAGCAAAGCATATTGGGAACAATATGCAACAGACAAAGAAACACTTTATGCTCATGATGCTATTAATGCACCTGTAGCAAGTGCTTTTGTCTACGACAAGCTAGAAGACGGAGCTTTTTACACATGGAAATATGATCCAAATACTATGTGGAGCGGTGGAACTACCACAATTTATGATGGTGGTGGTACATCTTTTGACTGGGATAATGGAAAAGCACCTGCATTTAGCGGTGATTTTGGTAACACTACAGGTGATTCATTCTCATATGAGAGTGGACCTTTTGTAGGTACTGTAGAGTACACACTTTATAGTGACCAAGATGCNGCTTATNTNGCATTCCAAAANGGTGAAGTTGANTTTGTTCTTAACCCATTAGGAGTTAAGAGAAACTTATTTAATCANNTNGCAACTGTTCCTGGNGTTGAGNTAGTNCAAAANATGCCACTTGGTATGAGNTANTTNGCACANAANACAAGNTTATTNCCNGGAAGTGANAAAGCTTTCAGAAANGCAGTAGCTTGTNTTGTNGATAGAGATTTCATTATCAACAGTGTTCTTCAAGGAACTGTTGAAAGAATGGATGGAACTATNTCNGGAGCTNTAACAGCNTGGGCACCACCNNTNACNGGTACTCTTAGCTGANTGTNNANNTNTNGANACTGTAGGNAANTGGGAGAAANCNATNNNAATCCTACAAGATGCAGGATGGACAGCNGATGACTGGGGANNACACCCNGGNAACGATACNAGAGCTATCCCACCNACTGGNATTAAAGGTCCNAANGGTGAAGTTCCACCANCAGANATGTTAATTTANGCACCAGGTCCTGGTTATGATCCATTGAGAAATACNTTCTCATTGTTNATNGCNGATTACATCAGACAATTAGGTTTTGATGTAACNGCAAGACCAACNGGNTTNAGTGTTATTGTNGANATTGTCTTNGNNGCNGANAANTGNNNANANTGGAATTTNTATATGTTAGGTTGGGGTGTAGGNATATATCCTGACTCAGCTGTAGCATTCTTCCACTCAAGAAATGATGTATGTACAGGAGGTTACAACACTCCTGGATACAACAATCCTGAGTTTGATGCTGTAGCAGATGCTTTTGAAGCTGCAAAGACAGTGGATGAAGCAATTAAACTATCTAATCAGATGGAAGCTATATTATTTGAGGATCTTCCTTACTTAGTATTGTTTAACCCACCTGTATTAGAGGTTTATAGAGGCGACTCAGTAGAATATCCATTTACAGATGTTCTAGGCGGACTTACAGACGCATGTGAAGGCTGTCCTGGTGTTGTCAAAACTAAAAATTAATTAGTTAATAAAATTAATGACGGGTGTTAATTCACCCGTCATTAATATCTTGGTGGAGTTATATGTATAAATATATTTTCAAAAGAATATATCAATTGATAATTGTTTTTTTCTTGTTTCTTGTAACTTCTTATGTTTTGTTCGATTCTATTCCTGGTAACGCTTTTCAAAATTTATTATTAAATCCTGATTTACCTCCTGAAGCCTACGAACAAGTAATTAAATTATACGGATTGGATAAGCCACTTTCAGAAAGAGTAATTTTATATATTGGTAATTTTTTTCAAGGTGACTTTGGTTATTCTTATAAACATTATCCAAGAACCCCTATTGAACTTATATCTGAAAGACTACCAAGAACATTAATGCTTTTTGCAATGGTTAATATCGTTGCATTTTATACAGGTTTTTTAATTGGTAAAATTCTAGCTTGGAGGAGGGGGTCTAAATCTGAAACTTGGATAACTGTAACTTCTGTTTTTTCATATACAGTATTTTATCCTTGGTTTGCATTGATGATGTTGTGGTTTTTTGGTTACAAGCTTGATTGGCTTCCTATTGGAAAATTTCTTTACCCTGAAAAATGGTACGATTCTCCTTACGATAGTGATGTTATTTTTGTTTCTATGATTAAATTCACTGCTGTCGTGTCTATTTTACAAATTCTCGTATATATCTTCACACGAAATATTGAATCTTTAAATTTAAGACGAAATGCAAGATTTACTGGTTTTATAGCGCTTACAATAGCTAGTTATATATATTGGAATTCTGGAGATTTAGCAAATCAAAAATTCTATGCAATGGATATTGCTTATCATATGATTCTTCCAATATTTACAGTAACAGTGGTTGCTTTTGCTGGTACAGCATTGTTAACAAGAACAACAATGATGGAAGTAATGAAAGATGATTTCATACTCACTGCTAGAGCAAAAGGATTGTCTCAAAGAAGGATAAGAGATAGACATGCTGCACGCAATGCTCTTTTACCAGTAGTTACTTCGTTTATATTTACAATTGTTACGATAATTGATGGATCTGTTCTTACAGAAACAATATTTTCTTGGCCAGGTATGGGTCAGTTAATATTGCAGTCCGTGTTAGAAGAGGACATACCAGTTGCAATGGCTTCATTTTCTTTTATTGGTGTTTTTGCATTAATTGCACATTTTATTGCTGATATATCTTATGCATATTTAGATCCAAGAATAAGAATACAGTCTCAAGGATAAATTTATGGATAATCAAAAAGACATAGCAAAAAAAATTAGACGAGAAGCTGTTAAAAAAAACTGGCGACTATTCAAAAGAAGCAAACTCGGTATGATTGGTTTGTATATCGTTATATTTTTTCTATTTTTATCAATCCTACAACCTATTCTTTTTATAACTGGAGTATGGAACAAAGGTGTGTATGATCCTGTAGTTGGTTATTCTGAACAATTTCAAGAATTCTTAGTTGTTGAGTGTCCTAAAGAATATCCTACAGAAAAGTATGACAAAAGATCAGATTGTCCTGGAAGAACTGAAGTAAATATTCGAACTTTGTTTTATTCAGATGCTCAAGTGGGAGAGACTATTATTCAAAACCTTCAACCTGCACCACCTTCTAGTAAACACATTCTTGGTACAGATTCTCTTGGTAGAGATGTATTTTCTCAAATAATGGAAGGTAGTCAAGTTGCATTTGTATTGGGTTTGCTAAGTGCTACTTTAGGGGTTGGCATTTCTACAATACTTGGAACTATTGCAGCATTCTTTGGTGGTAAAATTGATGCTTATCTAATGAGACAATCTGACTTAATATTAATGCTTCCAACACTACCGTTATTGTTTATCATTTCTGCATTTGCAGAATTACAAGTATGGCATCTAGCTGTTGTTTTAGGAACTATTGGCGGACTTGGTGGTTCTGTCATAACAATAAAATCACAAGCACTACAAGTTAAGGTTAAACCATTTGTAGATTCTGCTAGAGTAACTGGCGGTTCTCGTATGAATATTTTGTTTTCTCATGTCTTGCCTAATGTAGCTCCTTTAGCTTTATTATTTATGGTATTTAGCGTAACTGGAGCTATAGCATCAGAATCTGTCTTATCATTTCTCGGTCTATTAAATATTGATATGAGTTGGGGTTTAATGATTTATTTAGCTCAAGTTGAAGGCTTTATATTTTCTGGTATGAAATTCTGGTGGCTTATACTTCCAGCTGGGTTATCAGTTACATTTTTAACTGGTGGATTCTATTTAGTAGGTAGGGGATTAGATGAAGTATTCAATCCAAGATTAAGGGATAGGTAAATGAATATTCTCGAGGTTAAGAATTTAGATATGAGTTATAAAACCATAGATGGTGAAGTAGAAGCAGTAAAAGACGTTTCTTTTTCAGTTAAAGAAGGTGAATCATTTGGAATTGTAGGAGAGTCAGGGTGTGGAAAAACTTCTGTTGCTATGTCCTTATTACAATTACAAGCTGATAATGGAAAGATTACAAATGGAGAGATTATATTTGATGGAAAAAATATTGTAGGTCTAAGTGAATCTGAGTTAAGGGAAGTTCGTTGGAGTGGAATTAGCATAGTTTTTCAAGGAGCAATGAATTCGTGGAATCCTGTCGTAAAAATAGGAGAACAAATAAGAGAAGCTATGAGAGAACATTATCCGGATAAAACAAAAGATGAAAACACAAAAAAGATAATAGAGCTGTTTGATATTGTTGGTTTAGATTCTTCAATTATTGATAGGTTTCCACACGAACTCTCTGGCGGAATGAAACAGAGGGCTGTTATTGCCTTAGCCTTATCTTGTGATCCAAAATTAATCATAGCTGATGAACCAACAACAGCTTTAGATGTAGTAATTCAAGATCAAATTCTTAATGAAATAAGAAAAGTTCAAGAAGTACTTGGGCTAAGTCTTATTTATATTTCACATGATATTGCTGTTATAGCTGAAATGACAGACAACATGGCTGTAATGTATGCTGGTAGAATAGTTGAACGTGGGCCAACTAAAGAGATTTTTGCGAATCCGAAGCATTCATACACCAAGTCTTTATTAGAATCCACACCATCCGTGGTTGGTGATAAAGTAAAATTAAAATCTTTAGAAGGTGAACCACCAAGTTTAATCAATAAAGAGCCAGGATGCTCTTTTGCTCCAAGATGTCCCTATAGAGAAGAATCATGTAATCCAACTCTAGATATGGAACTAGTAGAGATTGGTACGGATCATTTTGTAGATGTATGCAGTGCAGGTAAATAATGAAAAATAATTTAATTGAAGTAAGAAACCTTGAAAAATATTTTGAAGTATCAGGTGGATTATTTTCTAGAAACAAATCTGTTGTAAAAGCAGTAGATGGTATAAGTTTTGATATTCCATTTGGTTCAAGCCTTGGATTAGTCGGCCAAAGTGGCTGTGGTAAAACTACTACTGCAAGAGCTTTAAGCTTGCTTGATCCAAAAACAAATGGAAATGTAAATTTTTTTAATGAAGAAACTTCATCAATGCAAAGTATTGATGAATTAGAAGGTGAAGAGTTAAAAAAATTTAGAAGAAATATTCAAATGATTTTTCAGGATCCCTATGAATCATTAAATCCAAGATGGAATATAAAAGACATAATATTAGAACCTTTGAATATACATAATATTGGTGATTTTAAAGAAAGAGAAGAAGCAGTTTATGAAATTCTTAAGACTGTAGGGTTAACTCCACCTGAGAATTATATGCCTAGGTATCCTCATGAATTATCTGGTGGACAGAGACAAAGAGTTTCTATTGCAAGAACTCTTATTATGAAGCCAAAGTTTGTTGTTTGTGATGAGCCTACATCGATGTTGGATGTATCAATACGTATATCAATTATGGATTTAATGTTAAATTTAGCAAAAGATTTAGAAGTATCCTATCTTTACATTACTCATGACTTGGCTGTTGCAAGATATATGTGTGACAGAATAGCAGTAATGTTTAATGGTAAAATAGTAGAAATAGCAGAAACTGAAGAATTACTAGGTAATCCAATACACCCTTACACTAAACGTCTTATATCTTCTATACCAATACCAGACCCTTCCTACGAAAGAGTAAGATACGAATTAGATTTTACAGAATTAGATTCAATTATTAATAATAATTCAAACAATGATCCTATGGTAGAAGTGAAAGCTAACCATTTTGTTGCCACACACGATATAAAAGGCACTCTTTGAATCTAAAGGATATTTTTCTACTACCTAATTTAATAACCTTATTAAGATTTTTTTCAGCTTTATTTCTTTTTTATAATTACACGCCAAACAATTTTAACCCATTTACTCTTATTGTAATTATTGCATTGATCGGTCTTTCAGATTCTATAGATGGTATTGTTGCACGAAGATATAACCTTGTCTCTAAATTAGGTATAATTCTTGACCCTTTGACCGATAGGATTGTATTTATAATTTTATTAATATGGTTATCACCTCTGATTCCACTAAACCTTATTTATGCTGTACTAATTAGAGAATTCTTAGTCCTTATTGGTTCAATATACGTTTTAATTACTGGATCAAAAATAAATGTATCTCAAAAAGGAAAGTTTGGAACGGTTGCTTTATTTGTTTTAATATGTTTATTTGTATTAAATACATCAATATCCGTGCCATTTTTAGAACAGTTAGCAATAGTTGTTATTATTTTTTACTTTTATGTTGCAATTGAATATTTGTACAACTTAATATATAAGAGTGGATAACGAAACAATACCTTTAGATTCTTCAAGCAGCTCTGCTGAAGAGCCTTTATTTATACTTTCTTTATTGAACAACGAGTTAATGTCCTCTTCATGGAAATTAAGTAATAAAGATTACAAAATTGGAAGATCATCAGATAACAATATTATATTAGACGACATTACTGTATCAAGAAANCATGCTTTGCTTTCAGTTAATAATGAAAATATAAAAATTACAGATAACAACTCTACAAATGGAATTTATATAAATAATGTAATTAAAAGTGATTCCGAACTTAAATCTGGTGACAAGATACAAATAGGTAAATATTTATTACTCCTTACAGAGGTAATGAAGTGAATATTGGTGAAGCTGTTAAAGCTTTGCAAATAAAATATCCATCTGCTTCAATATCAAGAATTAGATTTTTAGAAAAAGAGGGTTTAATTAATATTAAAAGGTCCTCAGGGGGTACAAGAAAATTTACAAGTAAAGATATTGAAAAAATTTCAAAAATCATAGATTTACAAGAAAACGAATTTTATAGCTTAAAAGCAATCAAAAATAATCCATCACTTCTAAAAAGTACTAAAACAAAAACTATTAAAATTGACGACTACTCAATTAGGGATATGCTTAAACAATCAGGATTATCTAACACTCAGTTTGAAGATTTAGTAACTTTTGGATTCGAAGAGAATAAAGAAATTTTCAACAANGAAGACTTAAATAGAATGAAAGCATGGTCGTACTTTTATTCCTTAGGTTTAGAACCTAAAAATTTTTCTGTATTGAAATCTATAAATGAACGATCAACAGATTTTATTGAGTTCATCAAAAGTTTATTGCCAGATGGTAAAGAAGATGAACATACTTTAATAATTGAAAACTATACCAGTCTTATCAGGGGTTATTTATTAAAAGATATCTCTTAATTTTCATTGTTTTAATATTTATAACTTCAAATTCATATGCATATGAACTTGATGAAGAAGTTTTAACTACTGAGTTTTATTTATCATATGACTTAGACAAAAAAACTATATTATATAAGAAAAATATAAATGAGCCAATATCGCCAGCATCTATTACTAAATTAATGACAGCATTAATTCTTTATGAAAATAATGAATTGAATGAATTAATATCTATAAATTATCCTGATTCTTACAATTTTGAAGGTAAAGTTGCGTATTTAACCGCAGGAGAAGAGGTATCTGTTGAGCAATTACTCGAATTNTTATTAGTTTATTCTGCAAATGATTCTGCATATGCAACAGCAATGCACATATCAAATTCTGTTGATGAATTTGTTAAATTAATGAATACAAGAGCAAAAAAGTTAAATATGGTTAACACCAACTTTCAAAATCCTGATGGACTTGATCAAGAAAATCACTACACAACAATTAACGACTTGCTAATTCTGTCTGAATATATTTTAAGAAATACAAAACTCATCGATATTACAAATAAATTAAATTTTTATTATGAGCAAAATGGTGAAGTAAAAAAATATGAAAATACAAATTTAATATTAAAAAATGGGTTTCAAGGCTTAAAGACAGGATGGACATCTAAAGCTGGTTTAACATTTATTGGCTACAACCAAGAAAANAATAGAAATATTTTAACAATTGTTAATAGATCAATTGTTGATAATAATAAAGAAAATCATTTTGAAGACACATTATTTCTTTATAAGGAATCATTAGCAAATTTTCAAGATTATTTATTGTTAAGTAAATCTGAATATGTATACAAGATTATTAATTCTTCTGGTTCTATATTCCATTCATATAATTACGATATTTTTAAATTTGGAAATATTAATACTGNAAAAAATGTACATCTTAAATCTATTGATAGATCAGAATTATTATTTGGAAATAATTTTGATGATGAGTNTATAAATATTAATTTATTTAAATCAGAAAATAGTGTTGATTACAATTTTTTAATGTCAAATGTAATATCTAAATTACTCTCTTCTAGCTAGAAATAANTTCTATAAATATTAATCTTTTTTTATGAACAATAATGTAATTGTTGAAGTGTCAGGAATAAGATTAGAAGAAGATTCTGAAACACCTATCATGCTTCTTCATGAACCTGAAACTTCTAGATTTCTCCCTATTTGGATAGGAACTATTGAGGCTGTTTCGATTGCATACGCACAAGAAGGTTACGTCCATCCAAGGCCTCAGACACATGACTTGCTTATCGATATTATTGAATCTTTAAATGCCTCTATCTCAGAAGTTTGCATTACAGACATTCAAGATAAAACTTATTTTGCAGAAATTACATTAAGCACAATTGAAGGTAGTGTTACTTTGTCTTCAAGGCCTAGTGACGCAATTGCATTAGCTATTAGATCAAATTCGAAGATTACTGTTAACCCTGACTTATTTAATCAAAATTCAATCATTTTAATTGATGATAATAATCAGGAAATTAAAGAATTCATTGAATTTATTGATGATATTTCACCTGATGATTTTGTCTAAATCCTTGAATAACTGNTTTAATCTAGTAGATTAAAACTATGCAACAGGGTTACACAGGACCAGAAGTTTGTAAAATAACTGGTATATCTTATAGGCAATTAGATCATTGGACTTCGACAGGTCTTATCAATGCATCTATTAGAAATATTAAAGGCTCTGGTTTTCACAGACTTTATTCTTTTAATGATATTGTCTTAGTAAAACTTGTTAATAAATTGCGTGACGCAGGTATAAGTTTACAAAAAATTAGAGTNGCTTTAGAAAATGTTTCTAAATTACTTGGTAAAAAGAAAAACGTCACAGATGTATCTATATTTTCTGATGGAACCTCAATTTATGTATTAACTGAAAATGACCAAATGATCGATTTACTTAAAAAAGGTCAGGCAGTTTTTGGTATTTCACTAGGGCCAGTTCACACTGAAACGGAAGCAGAAATATTTTCTTTATTCCCAGAAAAAATTTCTGTACAAAATAGATGAGCTTTGCGCACTATTCTGAAAAAATATTTTCTGAACATTTAGATTTATTTAACATCCAATGGATATATGAACCTACTAGCTTTCCTTTAAAGTGGGGTAGTGGTTCAATTAAAATGATGTTTACACCAGATTTCTACTTACCTGAACTTGATGTTTATGTCGAAATAACAACCATGAATCAGAATTTAATTACAAAAAAACAAAAGAAGTTGAAATTAGCTAAAAAATTATATCCAAACAAAAATTTTAAATTAATTAATGAATCTCAATTTTATAGCTTTCTCAATAGTGACAATGAAGTGCTAATNAAGAAAGCTATCGCTAGCTGAGTATTTAAGTAGGGAAGTAGGGTNTTCAATTCCCGCTGCTTTNGCTACATTCAATTCATTATNAATACTTGTATTACTCATTAATCTATTATCTGTGTTCAGCGATATATTAAATCCTAAATTATGCAATCTTGATATTGGATGATCTTGAGGATTTTTATACATATTCGTATGNAGATTAGAGGTAATGCATACTTCTAATGGTATATTATTTTGTAATATATGATCTGCNGTAGGTCCTAATTCATTATCATCACTAATATCTTCTATAANTCTCACACCATGCCCTATTCTTTTTGCTCCGTTATCAAGGGCTTCTTGAATTGAGTGTACTCCGTCACCTTCACCTGCATGTATTGTTATATTAATTCCCTCATTTTTAACNTTTAAAAAACTATCTTTNTACATTGANGGTAAATAATTTAATTCAGGNCCTGCAATATCAAAACCAATAATTAATTCTTNGTATTCAATNGCCAATTCAGCAACAGCTTTAACGTTATCTGGATCATGACGCATACCACAGAGAATTAAGCCAGAAACTATGCCAAATTCGTTTTCAGCCTGTTTAAANCCNGAATTNATNGCTNTTAGGACATCTTTNGGGGATAAGTCATCATTTACNGANTANAAAGGNGCATANCTNGATTCATANNANTTAATATNATTTTTNATACATGTCAACAGCTGCTTCATAAGCTATTTGCTCTAAATTACTGAAAGATTGCATCAATGCAATAGTATGAGTAAAGGCTTCTAAGTAATCTTCTAGAGAAGTTGAAGAGGATCTGTCAAAAAANTTTGCAANATCNTCGATTTCATTAATAGGTTTATAATTTATATGTTTTGCTAGTTCTTTAGCGGTAGAAGGCCTTAAACCACCATCTAAATGATCATGTAATACTTGCTTATACATAACGCAACATAATATATATTATAGGACATATGTCAGAAATTGTATATTTC
>FUFK010071277.1_pt1 | contig 10834 bp, 13 predicted proteins | sample 1021851 | NCBI WGS metagenome assembly FUFK01 (sample SAMEA51879418, study PRJEB19060) | metagenome
AATTAATAATTTACAATCCAAACTATCGCAATAAAAATATCATAATGTAGAATTTCAATCTGATTGACAAAATTTTTACTTATTTCTAATTTAGAACATGACAAATTTTTCTCAAAGCATCATTTAGTTAAATTGTGACTGACATATTAAATTGCACCAAATCAGAAGAAATTTTCTCTGCTGCACAAGAATTAATGCCAGGGGGAGTAAGTTCTCCAGTAAGAGCTTTTAAGTCTGTCGGAGGACAGCCGATAGTTTTTGATAGGGTTAAAGGCCCTTTTGCTTGGGATATTGATGGGAATAGATATATTGACTATATAGGAAGTTGGGGACCTGCTATATGTGGACATGCGCACCCCGAAGTTACAACAGCATTACAGGAAGCAATTGAGAAAGGTACCAGTTTTGGAGCCCCTTGCGTCTTAGAGAACAAACTTGCTGAGATGGTTATAAATGCTGTTCCATCTGTAGAAATGGTTAGATTTGTTAATAGTGGGACTGAAGCTTGCATGGCTGTTTTGAGGCTTATGAGAGCATTCACTGGAAGAGATAAAGTTATTAAATTTGACGGTTGCTATCACGGTCATGCAGATATGTTTTTGGTAAAAGCTGGATCAGGCGTAGCCACTTTAGGTTTGCCAGATTCTCCAGGAGTCCCACGAACAACAACTGCTAACACACTTACTGCTCCCTACAATGATCTTGAAGCAGTGAAAAAATTATTCTCCGAAAATCCAGATGCCATTTCGGGAGTGATACTTGAGCCTATTGTTGGTAATGCAGGCTTTATTACTCCTGAACCTGGATTCTTAGAGGGATTAAGGGAATTAACCACTGAGAATGGATCCTTATTAGTTTTTGATGAAGTCATGACTGGGTTCAGAATCAGCTATGGGGGTGCCCAAGAAAAATTTGGTGTTACTCCTGATTTAACTACACTTGGGAAAGTAATTGGAGGAGGCTTACCTGTTGGGGCTTATGGAGGCAAGAAAGAAATTATGTCAATGATAGCCCCTTCAGGACCGGTCTACCAGGCAGGTACTTTGAGTGGAAACCCACTCGCAATGACTGCTGGTATAAAAACTCTTGAGCTACTAAAGCAAGAGGGTACCTACGAGAAACTTGATGCAATAACTTCTAGATTAATTGAAGGGATAATTCAGTCTGCAGATAATAATGGCATCGCTATTCACGGGGGTAGCATAAGTGCGATGTTTGGATTTTTCTTATGTGATGGACCAGTTAGGAACTTTGATGAAGCAAAAACAAACGATGCTGAACTTTTTGGAAAGTTACATAAAGAGATGCTTCAACGAGGTGTTTATCTTGCACCAAGTCCATTTGAGGCAGGCTTCACATCACTAGCTCACAGTGAAGAAGAAATTGATAGAACGATCGAAGCATTTGACCAAAGTTTCAATGCTATAAAAAATTAACAACCTATTATTTTTTTGCTTTAAAGAATAAAGCAAAAACAATTTATACTGATTGGGTATAAAAATAAATTAATTTATCTTCTACCACCAACAATTACTGGTGGGCTACCTCCTTCTGATCCTGGTAATCCTGGAACAACTTGGGTACTACCGTCCCATTTGTCTAGAAACAACTTGAAAAGAACTTGATCGTCAAGACTTNTATTTAATGTTTCATATCTAAGAGCTTCTTGTTCTGCAATTTCTACTTCTGTCTTTGCTCTTAGTAATTGTTGACCCGCTATTTGCTTTTGTTCAATAGCAGCTCTATATTCCTCAGCAATCTCTAATCCAGTCAAATCTAAACTTTTAACATCTACGTAATCGAATGAATTAAGTTCTTTAGCAACGGTATCTCCTACTTTCTCGGAAATAACTGCGAATTCTGTAGCGATAGTCTCTAGCTCATATTGAGAAAAGACTGATTTGAGGGCTTTTAGTAAAGACGGCTGGACAATTTTTTGATAAACATCACTATTCCTGCTGGCAATTGTGGCGAAAATTCTTCCTGCTTCATTAGGCTTTACTGAATACTTGACAGTAGCTGTAGCCCTAATAACTTGAAGGTCCTTTGTTAAAGTTTCAAATTTTTCAGGTTGAACTTGAGTTTTAATATCAAATGGATATACAGACTGAATAAATGGTAGTTTAAAGTTCAAACCAGCTCTCCTGGAAGGACCACTTACTTTACCTAATGTTGTTACTACAGCTACCTGCCCAGAGGGGACTACAAAGAGAGACTGGGTGAGTAAAAGAAAGCCAGTGAAAGATAGGACAATCAATAGTGTTGCTGTACCTCCAGGACCTGTTGGGGTGACATTTTTAAAGGATGTTGACATTAAAATTTCTCTTTATATTTAATCATATTTAATCAAATTAATTAGTGCATTAATAGGGCATTTAATTAATATATTTTTTTAATAATTGTAAAAAGAGATTGAAATATTATTTTTTTAATTTTTAGATTTAAATGCTTGCAAAAGTTCTAAATAAAGACCTTCGTCAATCTCCCTAATATCATATTCTGAGGGCAAAACACCATGCTTATGCTCATGCACTGCCATCCAACAAAATTTTTCTATTTCTTCCTTTGAAAAGCGGGGATATTCTTTTACCTTAAGAAGTAATGACTTAATAAGAGATTCGGGATAATCTGCCATATCTTAAAAATATTATCATTCAAGATTTTATCTAAAGTTATTAGCCTTTAGCGGAATGTTCAAAGACTCTTCCAATTCACTAACAAGCTTAATTACTAATTGAAGATCATTTTTGCTCTTACTAGAAACCCTTAGTGTTTCTCCATTGATGCTGACATTAATTTTTTTTATTTGATCTCTAATATTTTTACTAATTTTTTTTGCTATGTCTTGTTTAATACCTTGTTTCAATAAAATTGTCTGCTTCACTTTATTGCCACTAACTATTTCAATTTGACCGTAGTCGAAAATTTTTAAAGATAGGTTTCTTTTTATTGCCTTTTGTCTAATTATGTCATTTACAGCATTTAGGGTTAATTCACTATTTGTAGTTATAAATATATTTTCTTTATCTAATTCAACTACAGTGTCTGTTCCTTTCAGATCGTATCGTTGAGAAATTTCTCTTTTTACTTGATCCAAAGTATTAACTAATTCCTGTCTATCAAAATCAGAAACCACATCAAATGAAAAACTTTCTGCCATACTACATTTTTTTTAACGCAAGATTATTAATAGCATAAATATGATTTTAAAAAGGAGAAATGGATATATTTAATCAAAAAATAACAAACTCACAACTTTTCCCATTTCTTCCGCGCATCTACAACTATTTAGTAAAGTTTCACTATCGTGAAATGCAAAACAAATTAATTGATCACACCTAGTAATAATTTCTTGATTACAAAGGCTACTTGCGAGAGGCAAAGGTAATTCATCATTTTCACTTTTTTCAACTAAGTGCATAACCCTTTCAAGTTGATCCTTAATTTCAGGGATTTGTCTATCAAGACTTTGTGGTAATAAAACAGTCAATAATGATGGGTTAATATCTAAAACAGCACGAATAACCGCAGCATTTACCCCTTGAGATCCAGATGTAAGAATATTATGTCCCTCTTCTGCTAAAGACCTGGCTATCAGCTCAATTAAGTGAATATCAACGACTGGTACATGCCTACTCCCTAGAAAAGCAATCCTCCTTTTGCCGTTATCCTGGAGTTTTGCAAGTTCTTGAGCTAAGGCATCAACACCTTCTGTAGCTGGTAGATCTAAAGAGCGACTCAAAATAAAATGGTTCCTATATTTGAAATTAGCATTTATCTGAGAAATTGCAGGGAAAATCTATCTTTTCGAGAACTCTTTTTAGATTTACATGCTCCTGAACTAATTGAACTGCATAAGAAGCTTTAATTGACTCATGTATTCTGACATGGCCAAAAGCTTGTTCAATAATTTCTACCGAAGCAAGAGTGTCTAATTCCACTTTTAAAATTGGCACCTCCAATTCCTCTGCTCTATGAATCAATTGTGATAGAGGATCTCCCAAACCAGTTAAAATAAGGCATTGAGTTGAAGCTTCCAAAGCCGCAAGTTGGATATCAGTTCTATCGGCTCCAGTAACTACTGCCATATTGCGTCTTCTCCTGAAAAATTCCATTGCAGAATTTACACCCATTGCTCCAATACTTAATGTCTCGACAAGTAATTGATCTTTTTCAGGGCAACAAATTACTTGGGCATCTAATCGTCTTACAAGCTCTCCAACGGTAACACTTCTAAGCAGTGGTGATTTAGGCATCACCCCAAACACTTCAATACCCATATCTTTAAGAGAAGGTATTATTTCACTTTTAACTTTTTCGACTTCTTGAGGCAAAACTGCATTTAAAACAACTCCAGCTAAATGCTCTCCTAACTGTTTTTTTGCATCAAGTAAAGCATCTACGCTTTTACAATCTTCCCATAAATTCACAATTAAAACTTTTGCATCTAAGCTCTCAGCTAGTTGTGGGAGACTTAAACCATAAATCATCCCCTCATGAAGACTTCCAGCCGCTTCTAGAATATTTAATCCTTCAAAATCATCATTAATCAAACCTTCAATTTGATCAAAACCTTTTCCAGGAAGTAAGTCTTTATTAGAGATTCTTTTTTCAGCGGATATATTATCCAATAATCCTACTGAAGAGATCAAATTCTCCTCTTCGATATTTAATGTTGAACCAATAAACTTAACATCATCATCTATTAGACCCTCATAGGAAATTGAAGGTAGATTAGTAAGTTCGATGCAGGTGGCTAGTGGTTTACCGATACGTACTTTTTTTCCCTCATGCAACAGTCTTTTTGCTATCCCAAGAACCAATGCAGACTTACCACTAAATGGCTCACATGAACCAATCAATAATATATCGCTCATAATTAATAGAATTATTTATCCATAGATTAAAGATAATATTTTTTTAATAACTAAACAAATATTTATTTATGAGTTTTAATCAAATAAATAAATATTTTTTTAGGTAAATTTATTTTAGTTCTTTGGTATTTCATCAAATTCAAAAAAAATGATAAATTCAACAAAAAACGAAAAAACTGTTGGTATTACTGGAGCTTCAGGGTCTCTAGGAAAAGAACTAACAAAGTTGTTTCGTCAGAAAGGCTTTAAGGTGATTGGATTTACTCATAGTAAAAAAGATTCTGAAATAAATCTTGAATCTCCTAATGAATGGATTAAATGGGAATGTGGGAAAGAATCGACATTAAAAAAACATTTAGAAAAGATAGATATTTTAATTTTAAACCACGGTATTTATAATCTAAGTAGAGAAAATGCCAATTATGAGCAATCAATAGAAATAAATGCATTAAGCAAATTCAAATTTTTAAATTTGTTTGAAGATATTGCTTTGACAAATAAGTCATTAATAAAAAAAGAAATTTGGATCAATACATCTGAAGCAGAAATATTACCAGCCTTGAATCCATCATATGAGATAAGTAAATCCCTCATTGGTCAATTAGTTTCTTTCAAAAAAAATCTTATGGACATAGATACTAAAAAAAGATTAAAAATTAAGAAAATCATACTAGGGCCTTTTAAATCGGAACTTAATCCTATTGGTATTATGAATCCCAAATTTGTTTCTAAGAAGATTTATGATATGGCTAATTCAAAAAATTATTTGATAATAATAAGTCCAAATCCTTTAAGTTACCTACTTTTCCCATTAAAAGAATTTTTTAATTTTTTGTATTGCCAAATTATTTATAAATACAAATCTTAGAACCCTTAGAATCTAGAAATCTCTATCTGTCAATATCTCAATACCATCTTTCAAGACAACTATTGTATGCTCCCATTGCGCAGATAATTTTCCATCCTTTGTTATGACTGTCCATCTATCATTTAATGTTTTACAAAATTTAGTTCCTTCGTTAACAATTGGTTCCACAGCTAAGGTCATCCCTTCACGAAGGACTACGTTGGGCAATTCCTTTGTTCGAAAATTAAATACAGAGGGTTCTTCGTGGAGATTTCTTCCAACACCATGACCCGTATAATCTTCAACAACACTAAACCCATTTTTTTTGACTATATCTTCAATTTCCCCAGCCACATCGAGAAGTGTGTTTCCTGCCTTGATTTTCGAAAGGCCAGCATACAATGCTTTATGTGCTACATCACTAAGATTTTGGGCCTTTGAACTTACTTCTCCCACACAAATTGATATACAACTATCTCCATGAAAGCCATTTAAAAATGCGCCTGTATCAATCTTAACTAAGTCACCATTTTTAATTATTTTATTTTTATTTGGTATTCCATGGACAACCTCATTATTAATACTTGAACAAATACTAGAAGGGAAACCATGATAGCCCTTAAAACTTGGCACAGCTCCAAAACTTCTTATCCTTTTTTCAGCGAAATCATCTAAATCTTTTGTGCTCATTCCAGGTTTAATTAAGTCATTAATTTCCCTTAAAACTGTTGCGACTATCCTGCTAGATTTTTTCATCAAATTTATTTCACGTGCAGACTTTATTTCAATTCCTCTTCTCCTCTGAATAAAAGGAACCTGATCATTAGTTTTGGAATTATTTTTATTTAATAAAAGATCTGCAAAATGTTTCATTGGAATAAATAATAAGAATTGATAAATATCATCAAAATAGCCATTATGAATTTGGCTATCTTAAATCTATCAATAACAATGGGAAACAGGAATGAATGTTTTTTCTAATTCTAGGCAATTTCATAAGGCTTTGGCGCCATGGGTTTTTCTTCCATTATTTATATCTTCAATAACCGGACTCCTCTATAGGGTTTCAAAAGATTTATTAGGCTACTCTAGAGAGCAAGTTCATTGGTTAATGTCCCTCCATGAGGGCGAATGGCTTGGAGATAATGGGGAATTAATATATGTTTTATTGAATTCCCTTGGGGTTTTATGGATGCTAATAACAGGGTTCCAAATGTTTTCAAAAACAATTTCATTTACCAAAAAGGTTACTAAAGGCGAGTCAAAAGGTTAAGATATAACACTTGTAGGATAAAAAGACCAAAATGGCCAAAGAGAAACAAGAAAATGAATTAGAAACCACCATCGAAACCGACGGGTCAATTGATGTAGCAGTTGAGCAAAAAGAAGAAAACTTGGTTTCTGAAACTAAAAAAACTATTAGTTTTTCCAACCTTATTGAGGGATTTGAAAATGAACAGTTAAAAAAAGAATTACCTGAAATTTATGTAGGGGATACTGTTAAAGTTGGAGTGAAAATTACAGAAGGCAACAAAGAAAGAGTTCAGCCTTATGAAGGTGTTGTCATTGCAAAAAGACATGGAGGTCTTAACCAGACAATCACAGTTAGAAGAATTTTCCAAGGCATAGGAGTTGAAAGAGTATTTATGCTACATAGTCCACAAGTTGCCTCTCTAAAAGTTGAACGTAGAGGTAAAGTAAGGAGAGCTAAGTTATTCTATCTAAGGGATAGAGTAGGGAAAGCTACTCGCGTAAAACAACGCTTTGATCGTTAAAGTTGTAAATTTACAACATTATTGGTCACAAAGGCGCTTATAATTATTTAGATGCGCCGTTAGTTCAGTTGGTAGAACGCAGGTCTCCAAAACCTGATGTCGGGGGTTCAAGTCCTCCACGGCGCGTTTGATCAACATCATATAAATCATTTTTTTTATAAAATGGAGTTAGATCTTCAACCTGGGGACGTAGTTAAAGTCCTCGAATCAGCAGCTTTAGGATGGGTACGCGCAAGAGTCATCAGAGTTAAATCTGGTGGAAGAGTTGTAGTACAAAGTGACCAAGGCAGAGAATTTACAGCCAGAGGCAACCAAGTTAGGTTGATAGAACCTGCTGGTTTTAGGCCTCAAAAATAAATACTTCTCTATAATTTGGTAGCTCTAAAACTTACTTTTTCTTCAAATCCTTAAATTAATAAATTTTTTTTATTACAACAACATAAATTAAATACTATGATCTGATAATTTTAAGAATAATGTTCTAAAAACTTTAGAACAAAAACCTGGGACCGTAGTTCAACTGGTTAGAGCACCGCCCTGTCACGGCGGAAGTTGCGGGTTCGAATCCCGTCGGTCCCGTTTTTTCTAAAAAAAGTTGGAAAAACGATTAAGATTAGCTCCAAGTCCAACAGGTTTATTTCATATTGGTACAGCACGAACTGCACTATTCAACTGGTTATATGCACAAAAAATTGGTGGGAAATTTCTTATTAGAATTGAAGATACAGATTTTCTTCGATCTAAGTCTGAATACACAAAAAATATTTTAGAGGGATTAAATTGGCTTGGACTTAAATGGGATGAAGAACCTGTAAAGCAAAGTGAAAGAATTTCGATTCACAAAAGTCATATCAAAAAACTATTGGAATGTGGAGCTGCATATAGGTGCTTTACATCAGAAGATGAAATATCTGAATTAAGAGAAGAACAAAAAAAGAAAGGATTACCTCCAAAGCATGATAATAGACACAGAANNCTTTCAAAAGAAGAAATAGAAANATTCATNTCCCAAGGGNGGACTTCAGTAATAAGNTTTAAGATTGATGAAAAAATTGANATTAANTGGGTAGATCAGATAAGAGGNGAAATCAAATGGCANGGNAAGGATTTGGGNGGTGATTTAGTTTTNTCAAGAAGGGCNNANGGATATGAGATTGGNGATCCTTTGTATAATCTTGCAGTTGTAGTTGATGANAATTTNATGAATATTACTCANGTTGTAAGGGGTGAAGACCATATCTCNAACACTGCAAAACAAATATTGATTTATAAAGCATTAAATTTTAATTTGCCAACTTTTTCGCATACACCCTTAATACTAAATAGCGAAGGNAAAAAATTATCTAAGAGAGATTGCGTTACTTCAATCGACGAATTTAGAGAAATGGGATATTTACCTGAGGCCCTATCGAACTATATGGCATTTTTAGGTTGGTCTCCAAAATCTGCCGACANAGAAATACTTTCACTTGNAGAGATATCTGAAATTTTTGACTTATCAGAAATAAATAAAGCTGGAGCCAAATTTAGTTGGGAAAAACTCAACTGGATTAATTCTCAATATATAAAAAATATGGAATCAATAAAGTTAATTGAGATCATGAGAAAATACTGGGATGAGAATGGTTGGGAGCCGCCATCTCAAGAATGGGCTAATAAATTAGCAATTTTGATTAGAGACTCTATGACTCTTTTAAAAGATTCAATTGATCAATCAAAACCATTTTTCTTAATACCTACAATTCAAAAAGAAGGTCAAGATTTTCTGGANAACNGGGANAGNAAATTATCTNTAAAACTAATCTTAAATTATTTAATTGAGCAAAATACTATAAAACTAAATAAAGAGAAAGCCAAAGAAATAATAAATGAAATCTCAAAAAAGCATAATATTAAAAAAGGGATATTAATGAAATCATTAAGAGTAGCCTTTTTTGGATCTCTCAGTGGGCCAGATTTAATTCAAAGTTGGGAGCTTTTCGCAGAGAGTAAAACTGATAGAACTCGAATTGAAAGATGTCTTTAATCAATCAAAATTATTTTTTTGGCCTAATTCAAGTCTATTTGCCAAAGGTTTAGCTGAAAGTCCTTGTATTCCTACTGTCATCAAAATAGTAAGAAAAACTAAACCTTGTAGACGGCCAGCCCCAAGGATACCAGCCTGCTCTAATCTGATAGAAAAAAGAGAAGCTACAGCTGCAGTAACAATACCTCTTGGGGCTAACCAGGCTAAAAATATTTTTTCTTTTAAGTTCAAGTCTCTCCCCATAGTTGCTATCCAGATAGAGATAGGGCGAACAATTACCATCAACATAAAAACGCAAACAACCCCTCCCCAGCCTAGCGGACTTAATTCACCCCAAGAAACGTCAGCGGCCAAAAGAGGGAAAAGAACTGTTATTGCTAATTGAGCTAATTCACCTATTAGATTATCCAATCTCTCCTTATCTATAACTTCTCTTTTGCCTACAATAAANCCTGCCGCNACTGAAGCCGGCAAGCCNGATTCTGGTAAAAAATATTCGCAAATTCCATACACAAGGAAAATNAATCCAAGNGTAACTTGAAGCTCTATACCAAATGAGGCTTCATTTTTTATTTTTTTTAAAATTTCTGATAGTAACCATCCTGCACTTAATCCGATTAAAACTCCTCCCCCTAATCTTTGCATTAATGCTATAAATACATCGTTAATCCCACGAAGGTCCCCTAAAGTCANNTCTAAAAGCAGTAATGCNAGTACTGCACCAATTGGTTCAAGCAACAACCCCTCAGCTTTTAAAACTTCCGAGAGTGGGGAAGCTAATTTTATTTGTTCCACTAATGGAGAGACAACTGTTGGTCCAGTAGCTAGAACTATGGCACTATATATTCCTGCGACTTGCCATGAGAGGCCAGCCAGCCAATGAGCAATAAAAATTCCAGCTGATAATGAAATAAAAAGTCTTACCAATGAAATTTTTAAAACAGTATTTCTTATNTTCCCCTCAGGCAGTTTTAAATTTAATCCCCCTTCAAAAAGAACCAAACAGACCAAAAGCCCNACAATAGTTTCNAGCCCTTGCCCNAGATCTAAAGGCTCAACAAGTCCNAATCCTGATCTTCCAATNAATAATCCAGAAAGCAATAAAATAACAACACTTGGGAATCCTGTAAAAGAAGAAAATAATCGAGCGCAAGCGCCTGCAAATACAGTTATCCCCCAAAGTAATCCAAGCCTTTCAGGCGTCATATAAAATTATAAATAATAAAAACATTCATTATTTTGATTAAATCAATAATCTTATCTCTAGTCCAATAAAAACAATACTTTTTAATTTAATTCATCGGCTGAA
>FUFK010067566.1_pt1 | contig 10833 bp, 10 predicted proteins | sample 1021851 | NCBI WGS metagenome assembly FUFK01 (sample SAMEA51879418, study PRJEB19060) | metagenome
CGTAACAAGGTATCTGTAGGGGAACCTGCAGATGGATCACCTCCTAAGAAACCGGAGGCTGGGGTCGCTTGCGACCCCAGTCTCCAACCCTTTTTTTATCGCCATCCAAGTTTACTTTTTACACCACTCAAGGCGAGTGGGAGATTGGTGTTGGCGTGTTCAACTCAATCGTAAGCAGCCATGAGCTTGGCTTCGATGGTGGTTCTGAACGTCAAGAGCGTCAGCGTTGGTGCTTCAGCGTTAACGGTGATGGTGGCGCCACGATTGAAGTGCACCTCGTCCCAGCCGTCAGGCACCACGTAGCCTCGGTGCATGTCAGATGTGATGGTCGTTTCTTCGTTGGTCCAATCCGCCCACGCCCACGGCATGGCGTGGCGCTGTTCTGGCGACAAGTCCCGTGCAAGAACGAAGTAATGGCCAGGCGTTCGTGCTTGTTGTGCCTGCTGCTTGAGGCTTGCAAATTCCGATTCACTCATGGCGTTTCGCAGCCAAGCACCTTGACCGTACCACGTCGAGAACAGCAGGCCGCTGCTTTGTTGGTGCCCTTGTTGGGCTCCCCGTCGGAGGTGGTATTTGCTCGGTGCATATTGGTGCGTGTTGGCGATGAGCAAGTCATTCATGGCCGGGTCGGTGGTGAATCGGTTGCCTGAGGTGGTGTCGATGATGGCTTGAAGCCGTGGAAGTTCATTGACGATGGCCTTGCCTGTAACCACGTTTTGGAAATCCTGTTCAAAGGTCGCCATGGACGAATCCATGTAAAATCCATAACTTCCCTCGGGGTCTTCGGTTCGTGGATGTGAATTTACGCCCATGACCGGTGTGGCGGCGTCAATGTTGTGTGATAACGATGTCAGGGTGCCGTCACCGCCAAACACGATCACCAAATCGCGCGCAATAAAGTCAGCCCTGCGTACATGTTCTCGTGGCTTGTAGTCCACATGATGCGTTGGTGAGGCCAACCGCTGGAGAATGGCTTTGAGTGACATCAAGCCTTCATCGTGCACTTCTTCGAAGTTTTTCTTGTACACGACCAAGATGTTCACTCGTCTCTCCCCCTTGATGTAAACGAAGGGTTCCTGCTTCAAGAACACAACCCTTCCTCCAAAAACGAGAAACTATCAAGAAGCATCGTTCAATGGTCCCATCATGCAAGGCGATTCACCATGGGGCGATCTCCCCGATGAAAACCAACCAAAGCCCGAGGATTCTCCTGCCTCGCCTCCTCAACCTGTCTCCATTTCGGACGGTTTTGCTCCGATGAATCAAGGAACCATGCTCACGGGCACCACCCAAATGCCAACAGGGCAACTCATCTACCTCCAACCGCCTTCCAGTGCAGCGAAGGTTGTCGGTATCCTCGTTGTCATTTGGGGCGTTCTTTTCGGTGTGATTGCAAGCCTACTGAATCTTTTCGGCAACATCCAACTGGGCAACTCCACGTTGATTGCATTTGATGTCGTTACCATCATCATCGGTGTGGCCACCGTCGTCGGTGGTGTCATGTTGATCAATTATCAACGCCGAGGTGTCATGCTGTTGCTTCTCGCTATTGGACTGAGTGCCGCCGTCGGTGTGGGCCAACTCACGATGGTTGACGACATCTACGAGCAGTTGTTGGACGAGGGTGAACTCACACAGGAAGAATACGATGCGCTGCAAGAAGTCGGTGGAATCGTGCAAGGTGTTGGTATGGTCATGGTGGTGTTCTGCAACGCCATTTGTGGTTTGCTTGTGGCCATCCCGTTGATGGTCTCGAATAACGGTCTGGACGAGAGCAAATTGTTCGGTTGACCGCCCTAGGGATGCAAACAACCCAAGCGTGATGTTCATACCCCTCGTGAGGGTCCACGAAACCATGAGCGAAGACGTGGTCATTGTAGGCGGTGCTCGAACACCGTTTTGTGAATGGGTTGGTGGAAAGCGAGGCGACGGCAAAGCCGGTGGCGCCTTGAAGACCGTGAGCGCCCAAGAACTCGGTTCAATCGCCATTGAAGGGGCGCTTGAAAAGACGGGAACGTCCCCTGATGCAGTGGACCATGTCGTGATGGGCTACGCTCTGCAGACCTGCTCGCAATCCATCTACGGTGCACGCCACGCAGGCCTCAAGGCAGGCATTCCCCAAGAGGTGCCCATGCTGACGCTCTCTCGTATCTGCGGCTCCGGCATTCAATCCATTGTGTCGGGCGCACAGATGATCATGCTCGGTGAAGCCAAGACCGTGGTTTCAGGTGGCATGGAGAACCTCTCCCAGGCCCCTCACATTCTGCGAGGCGCTCGGGACGGTTGGAGACTTGGGCGCTCTCCAAAGGTGGAGGACTACATGATGACCAATCTTCAGGACATGACCTGCGGTCTCTTTATGGCCCAAACATCCGACGAGTTGTGCCGACGAAAGGGCGTTACCCGTGAGGAAATTGATGCCTTTGCAGCCCTTTCACACGCACGAACAACGTCGTCCATTGACAACGATGTGTTTGAGCAGGAAATCGTCCCGGTGACCATCAAATCACGACGAGGCGAGAAAGTGTTGACTCACAAAGACGAGGACCACGTCGTTCGGGGCACCACGCAAGAATCTCTTTCTGGCCTTCCCACCGCTTTTGGCCCAGAATCCTTTGTCACAGCAGGCAACGCCTCAGGTGTGGTTGATGGTGCTGCGGCTGTGGTCATCAAATCGGCCAGCCAGGCCGAAGCTGACGGTGATGCACCGCTTGCACGCATCGTTTCTTGGGGCATTGTTGGTCTTGAACCCGCCATCATGGCCTACGGCCCAGTCCCTTCCTCTAAGCAAGCGCTTGAGCGAGCAGGTTTGAGCGTTGGCGACATCGACCGTTGGGAGATCAACGAAGCCTTTGCCGGCCAAGCTGTGGCCTGTGTCAACGANCTCGGCATTGATGTTGAGAAGGTGAACGTCAACGGCGGAGCGGTCGGTCTTGGACATCCACTCGCCGCTACTGGCACTCGCTTGGTCCTGACCCTCGCACATGAACTGCGTCGCTGCGGCGGCCGCTACGGTGTAGCAACAGCCTGCATTGGCGGTGGGCAAGGCATCGCCATGGTGATTGAATCCATCAACGGCTGAGTTGCGTAACGTCCGCTACGTAGCGTACCAATACGATAGCAACGAGGAGCATGAAGACCTTCATGATGTTCTCTTGGCTGATGCGCTCAATGCCAAATTTCGCTCCGAAGGTCGCCCCTGCATAAGCCAAGATAGGAAGCGGCAATAGCCACCACGCCTTGGAAGAGAGTTCACCCATTAAGCCAGACGGGGCGGTGGTCAGCAGGGCGAGTATGGCTACGGGCACGACGACCATCATGATTGAAAGGCTGGAGCCGATTGAGGTTCGAGCATTCAAACCGGCCTGCTGTTGGAGCACCGGGACGTAAATCACGCCTGCACCGATGCCGAGGACGGAGGAAAGTGCGCCGCCGATACCGCTTCCAATTCGTAGCGGAAAATGATGAATGGTGGTGGTTGGTTGTTCTGGCTCAACAGCCTGCGAAGCATCATCGGCGTTGTGTTTCTTCCAGGTCTTGACCAAGGCCCACACCAGCATCACGATGGAGAGCAGTTTGAACACGGTGTCAAGGTCATCGCCCAAGGCGTTGACGATGCCCACACCGACCAAGGCACCCACCAAGGCACCGTAGCGAGCGGAACTTGTGGCATCTTCATCAAAGAATCCTTCTTGTCGGTGCTTTCGTCCACTACCAATGCTGACGGACCATGTCAATCCCAAGGATACGGCCAACAGCGTGCCATCGATGGGCCAACCTGCTCCGTAGTGCAAAAGTGGCGCAAAGAGCATCCCCCCACCCATGCCAACCGGTGCAAAAACGAACGCGATAAGGAACACTCCGCTCATCACCAGCATCGTTTCCAGCACATTGCTCACCTCTGTTTTGACTCCGTTATTGGCCATTGCTGGGGCAGGTTATTCATGATGTTGCCCCATTGAATGGAAGTTTGTGGATTGAGAAGGTTTCATTAGGTAAGTCACGGTGCCTCAGCCATGGATACAATGACCATCGTCGCCATCGCCGTTGCTGGTGTCTTCGCCCTGATTTTGATTGTCTGGTTCTTTTCAACCTGGAACCGTCTCATCAATTTGGATGAGAATGCACAAAACGCCTGGAATAATATCGACGTTTTGCTCAACCAGCGCTACGACATGATCCCCAACATGGTCAGTATCGTCAAGGGCTATGCTGAGCACGAAGCTGGTATCTTTGACCAATTTGCAAAGGCTCGCCAAACGGCTGCTGGTGCACTTGCACAAGGCGATGTCGCCGGTGTCGCTGCTGCTGAAGGCATGCTCGCTGGCATGCTACCTCGAATCAACATGGTCGCTGAGCAATACCCCGACCTCAAGGCCAACACGAACTTCTTGAACCTGCAAAACCAACTCGTTTCGCTCGAGAACCAAATCGCAGACCGCCGAGAATTCTACAACGCTGCCTCTACCAACTTCAACAAGGCCATTCAGATGATTCCATCCAACATCGTGGCCAACATCAAGGGTTGCGTTCGCCGAGAACTGTGGTCCGTTGAAGGCGTTGCCAGAGAGAACGTTCAAATCTCGTTCTGAAACCGTTTGGTTGTCGGTCTTGAGCCGAATGCATGAGGTTCCTCCATGTCGGCCGCACCTGTGATTGATGTCCGAGCAAACCTACGTTTACTCGGTACGGCTCACATCGCCACCTCTTCGGTGGAGGCGGTGCGTCAGCAGATTACCGAATACCAACCCGATATCGTGGCGGTGGAGTTGTGTCAAAGCCGGCATGACACCCTTGTGAGTGACCGGCGGTTGGACAAAGAAGGGCTGCTCAAAGTGATCAAAGAAGGCAAGGCACCGATGGTCCTGTTGCAGTCCATGCTCTCAGCTGAGCAACGAAAACTCGGCATTAACGAGGGCCAACAACCTGGAGCCGAATTGCTCGCAGCGGTCGAAGCAGCAAACGAAGTGGGCTGTGAAGTTGCCTTGGTGGACCGTGATATCCAGACGACCTTGCGTCGTGCATGGAAGCGAATGAAACTCAGAGAAAAGTGGCGGTTGTTGATGTCCTTGTTGGAGGATGAGGACGAAGATGAGGACCTTGATGTCAATGAATTGCTTCAGGACAGCGATTTATTGTCCTCCATGATGGAGGAATTGAAGGGATTCTCGCCCGGAGCAGGGGAGGTGCTCATCGACGAGCGTGATGCCTACATCGCTTCCAAATTGAACGGGCTTGACGGCGAGAAGCGGATTCTTGCCGTTCTGGGGGCCGGGCATCTCAACGGTGTAGCAGAAAAATTGAGCGATACACCCGATTCTATAGATTCCTCTCGCCTTGAAGAAGTCCCCACGCCTTCTGTGGTTAGACGCTTCCTTCCGTGGGCCTTGCCGCTGATTATGATCGGCGTGTTGGCGGCTGTAATCTCCACTAGCCGGGACATTGACTGGTTGACGTTCTTCACCGTTTGGACCGCAGCCAACGCCGTCTTCGCCGCTCTGGCGTGCCTCATCGCACGGGGCCATCCGCTCGCCATTTTGACGGCAGCACTTGCCTCACCCATCACCTCGCTCAACCCTGCGCTCGCAGCTGGTTGGTTTGCGGGCTATGTTCAACTCAAACTGGCTGAGCCCACCGCTGAGGATTTGCAACAATTCCTCAAACTCGATGATCTCTCCTCGTTTTGGTCCAACCCGGCTGGAAAGGTGTTACTGGTTACGGCACTGACCAATCTTGGGTCCATGCTCGGTGCTTGGGCTGCGCCGCTGATTTTGCTGGGCGGCCTTGGTTTAGGCTGAATCCAAATTGAGAGCGGCAAAGACGTCAGCATGTTCTCTCACATCGTGAACCCGAACGAGGTCGATTCGCATTCGATGGGCGACTGCTGCAAGGCCAAGCGTCCCTGCGAGCCGGTCGGCAGGATTGGATTGGCCGGTCAAATGGCCCACTATGCTTTTTCTTGAAACACCCCAAAGGAGGGAGCCTTCAGAGGAAAGGAGTTGTCGTCCTGAGCCCAAGAGGGCGATGTTGTGCTCTTGCGTTTTCCCAAAACCGATGCCGGGGTCAACACAAATCAGGTCTTCGGGATGGCCTTGTTGCACAAGGTTTTGCTTGACGGACTCCAGCATCCCACCGACTTCAACCACAACGTCGTCGTAGCTTGGGTTGGCCTGCATGGAGCCCGGCTCCCCTTGCATGTGCATGATGCACACGGCACACCCCGTGGAAAGGACGAGGTCGACCATGGCAGGCGTTCGTAATCCGGAGACGTCGTTAACCATGTCTGCACCTGCTTCCAATGCCGCACGAGCGACTTCGGCATGGCGTGTATCAATCGAGATGAGGCCGTCAGGACGAGCAGTGCGCAATCCCTTAACCACAGGGAGGACCCGCTGTTTTTCAGCCTCTATGCCCACGGGTTCAGCCCCGGGCCGTGTTGATTCTCCTCCCACATCAACCCAGGTGGCACCAGCGTCCCACATGGCCAAACCGCGTTGAACCGCTGCCATGCCAGATGTACGGCTGCCTTCGAAGAAGGAATCATCCGTGGCGTTCACGATGCCCATGATTCGTGGTGCTCCATTGAACATCAACGCCTCGGCAATTCGTGCTCGGCGTTCCGCTGTGCGTCCGAAGTCCGAGGTCATTGGCCCGCCCAGTTCGGCAGGTTTGATAAGTTGTTACGAGGAACGGGTATGCATGTCCGAGGAGGATGCATTGCTGGAAGGCGAGGCTCTTCCGGAGGGTTATGGAGCTCAAGCAGCCAATGAGTTGCCACCTGATTGGGAGTTTGCAGAGCGAATTTTGAGGCGATTGAATCCACGAAATCCGCAGCACGTCTACGATATGGCGGCCAAGGATTCCAAGAACGGAGGCATGCTGATCACCCTCATGGTCGTCATTTGGTGGTTATTCATCGGTGGAACAAACGATGATTTGGCTAGCGGAATTTCCGTTTTCTTTTCCCTGAATTTTGAGCAGGCCGCTCTCGCTGTCATGGTGCTGTCGTTGTTTTCTGCACTCCTCACGGAATTCAGTCGGGACATGGGCAAAATTCTGCCTTCCACAGCTGCGGGTGGTATGTTGATTTTGGCCGGACTTTACGTGGCGGAACCGTTGGTTACCACGCTCTTCATCGCTGATGCTGACCTTGACATGCAAATCGGCATTTGGCGAAGCATCCGTCTTGGTATTCTCTGGGGTGGAACCACCTACGGCTCGAATTTGATCGTTAACGCTCTCCTGCTCAAGTGGCTCATCCGCTTCATGGACGCCAATGACTATGATTTCTCGGACCGAAACGAGCGTACGGCTGCTCCAAAAGGCGGCCAAGCCAGCGCTCAAGATTGAACGCTACCCTCTTGAAGACGAGGCCGTTCGTCGTTGCATGAGCCCCACCCCGTTCAACGTGTTGAGGCTTGGTTACCGCAAAGGGCGNGACCCTCGGATCACCACCCACCTTGCGTTGGTTTCCAGGGCACTGGGTGCCACGAATTTCTTGCTTGCAGGTGACGAAGACAAGGAGCTCTTCGAGAACATCGCCTCGGTCAACGACCGCTTTGGGGGCTCCATGACCTGCGAGCACGTTGAGGGCGCCATGGGCTGGCTGCGTCGGTTCACCCGGCACGATGCCGGTGATGGTGAACCGGGCGTGGCGGTTCACTTGACCATGTACGGTGAGCCCTACAGGGAAGTGATTCCTCGCATCCGACGAGATCGTCCTGTGGTCGTCATCGTCGGGGGCGCAAAGGTCCCCAGTGATGTTTTCGAATACGCTCAATACAACGTGGCTGTTGGCAACCAACCGCACTCAGAAGTGGCGGCGCTGGCGCTCTTCATGGAGGGTTGGTACGGCCAAGGTGGGACCGAGCGACACTTCCCGGATGCACGCTTGGTCATTGAGCCCTCCGCTCGTGGAAAGTCGGTCATAGACCACGACCGAGAGAAGGAGAGTTAAGACGTTCTTACTTAGCGAACTGCGACACACATTCTCCCTTTTTTCTTACCGGGGCACCTTCCCGTTTTCATCAAACTACGCACCCAAGCATTATGGGGGGCCTTTTCCGACAAAATTCAATGTTGGGGGGCGGCATAGCAAATACGCGCTCTCTACCGGCGACCCATCGCCTGTACAACCCCTCTCCTCTGGAAATNNCTGATGCCGCAGACGGCCTCGCCAGCGGCGACCCATATCCTGAGGGTGGTTCGGGTGCAGGCGTCTTGTTGACGGCCGATGGTGGGCGCTATCCTGGCGAGTTGTTCGGAGCCAACACCATCGGTTCGGGAGAACTCGTCTTCACCACCGGAATGATGGGTTATCAAGAATCGCTGACCGACCCCTCATTCGCTGGCCAGGTGCTGACATTTACCTATCCGCTGATTGGAAATTACGGCGTTCACGCCGGTGCCTCTGAATCAGGTAAGGTATGGCCAAAGGGCGTTGTTGTACGCCACGCCATGCACCAACCCGACCATCGCCATTCCATTGGCACAGTTGATGAATTCCTGCGACTTCACGGTGTTCCCGGCATTCACAACATCGACACGCGGGCCATCACCAAGCGGGTTCGGGAACTGGGAACCGTTCTTTGCGTATTTGGCCCGGTTGAGCGGGAGGATGAGATGAAAGCTCAATTGGCAACGCTGACATCTCCNGAGTTGGAGGATTTGGTGGACGAAGTTTCCATCGATGAACCCCTTGAATTGAACCCCGGTTCAACCGATGAACTCGGAGGACGAAAACCTCGGCTTGGTGTTCTTGATTGCGGNGTGAAACACAACATTCTGCGCCATCTATGCATGGTGTTCGATGTCGTTTGGTGCCCGCCAGATATGGANTATGACCGNNTGCGAACGGACTACGCTATCGACGCTTTGTTCTGCAGCAACGGGCCAGGCGACCCAGCCCATCCCGGTAAAGCCACGGCCGCCCGAAACACCCTCGCTCGGGCCGTGAAAGACGGTCTGCCCGTTATGGGCATCTGCTTGGGCCACCAACTCATGGGTCTCGCTTCTGGTCTGCAAACCTACAAGATGCGATACGGCCATCGTGGGGCAAACCAACCCGTTGTGGACCTCCAAGACCAAACGGTATCCATTACGAGCCAAAACCATGGCTTTGCGGTTGCTCATCCCAAAGATGGCATGCTCGCAGCCCATCCNACCGGTGCAACCTCACCTCCCGTTTCGAACCAGCACGGCTCTGAAGTGGAGGTTCGCTACATCAACGCCAATGATGGAACGGTGGAGGGTCTCGACGTCATTGGTAAGCCCTGCTTCACGGTCCAGTTTCACCCCGAGGCCTGCCCCGGACCTCACGATGCGGCTCCGCTCTTCCTTCGCTTCCGTGCCATGGTGGACGCCCATTTAGGAGGTGAGTCGTGATGCCTCGCCGAGACGACCTTGAGAGCATCATGGTCTTGGGCAGCGGCCCCATCAAAATCGGCCAGGCTGCTGAGTTTGACTTCTCCGGCTCTCAAGCCGTTCGTGCGCTTCGTGAGGATGGCTACAAGGTCATTCTCGTCAATTCCAACCCGGCTACGATCCAAAACGACCCGGAGATGGCGGACGTCGTCTACATCGAGCCACTGCTCCCCGACACCATCGCTAAAATCCTCGAGAAGGAACGCCCGTGTGCGCTGCTGGCGGGCATGGGCGGCCAGACGGCACTGAATATCGCCAGTGAACTTTCCCACAACGGTACGCTCGAGCGGCTTGGCGTGGAACTCATCGGTTCGGATTTGGACGCCATCGACAAGGCAGAAGACCGTGAACTGTTCAACAAGGTCTGCGAATCCATCAACCTCCCCATCAGCCAAGCCGTGGCGTGCAATTCCATCGACGAGGTCATTGCAGCTGCCGAACTCATTGGCAGTTGGCCCATCTTGATTCGCCCCGCTTTCACCCTGGGTGGTTTGGGCGGAGGAACAGCTCGGGACATGGGCGAACTGGTTGAAATCTCCCAACTCGGTCTTCGCAATTCCCGCATTTCACAGGTGCTGATTGAAGAATCAATTTTGGGCTGGCAGGAACTTGAATACGAAGTGATGCGAGACGAAGCGGATAACGCCACCATCGTATGTACCATGGAAAACATCGACCCGATGGGTGTTCACACGGGTGAATCCACCGTCGTGGCACCGCTTCAGTCCTTCAGCGACGCCGACCACCAGCGCCTTCGAAACCAAGCTCTTGCGCTGATTCGCGCACTGAACATCAAGGGTGGCTGCAACGTTCAATTTGCCTTCAACCAGTTCACCGGTGAAATTCGTGTGATCGAAGTCAATCCCCGTGTCTCACGTTCCTCTGCTCTTGCCTCCAAAGCGACCGGCTACCCCATCGCTCGCATGGCTGCTAAAATCGCAGTTGGCTACACGCTGGANGAACTTCCCAACCCTATCACCGGAGAGGGCACGACCGCTGCTTTCGAGCCAACCTTGGATTATTGCGTGGTGAAAATCCCTCGCTGGCCCTTTGACAAATTCCGAACCGCNGACNGAACCNTNGGNACCTCNATGAANTCNACCGGTGANGTNATGGCNATTGGNCGNAATTTCGAGGAAGCTTTCCTCAAGGCATGGGCATCCTTGGAGCAAGGATGTCCTTACCCCCGCCCATTAACAAGAGCGGATGAATCCGAAGGAGAGGGCATGGCTGAACGAGCCCATGAACAACTTCCAGACAGTGTACTTGTGGATTGGCTTCGCATTGCAACTGACCGCCGTTTGGGCGCACTGCTAGAAGCTTTCCGAAGAGGATGGAGCATAGAAAAAGTTCACGAGATTACAAGAATTACACGCTGGTTCTTACAACGCTTTGAGCACATTGCCAACA
>FUFK010079261.1_pt1 | contig 10832 bp, 13 predicted proteins | sample 1021851 | NCBI WGS metagenome assembly FUFK01 (sample SAMEA51879418, study PRJEB19060) | metagenome
ATAAATCTAAATTTAAAATTGAGTATAGGGTTTCAGGTGAAGCTTTTTTGACTAAGCCTAACAAGACAACATTTATGGTTCAAAATGTAATAAAAAAAATTACTAAAATTAAGCCAAAATTGTCCACCACAGGTGGGACTTCGGACCTACGTTTTATAAAAGCTATATGTCCTGGTCTTGAATTTGGTTTGGTTGGTAAAACGATGCACAAAGTAGACGAGGCAGTATCTTTGAAAGATTTGAAAAAACTGACCAAGATTTATTTAAATATTTTACAAAATTATTTTAAGTGAAGACTGCAATCATTAGCTCTGACTCTTATGAAAAACATATCACAGGAGATGGTCACCCTGAACAACCAAAAAGGGTGATTGCAATTAAAGAAAAATTAAAGAAGAGACAGGATCTTATATGGGAAAAACCAGACAAAGTGCCAGAAGAAATTTTATCAATGACTCATTCAAAGGACTACATTGAAAATTTAAAAAATTCCTTCCCGCAAAAAGGTCTTAAATTCTTAGATGGGGATACAGTTGTATCACCTGATAGCAAAGATGCTGTTTTTGATGCAGCAGGTTCAACAATTAGAGCAATAGATGGAATAGAAAATAATCAATTCAAAAATGCGTTTTGTTTAGCGAGACCACCCGGACATCATGCTGAAAAAAATAAAGCTATGGGATTTTGTTGTATTTCAAATGCAGGTGTCGCAACGAACTATTTAATAAATAAATACAAATACAAAAAAATTGCTTGTGTTGATTTTGATGTTCACTGGGGGAATGGAAATTATGATGTTATGCGAGGTAATAAAAATTCTTTATATATTTCTACTCACCAATATCCTTTTTACCCAGGAGGCGGAACAGATAAAGATAAGGGGGACTTTAACAACTCTTTAAATATCCCTTTGCCTGCTGGTACTAACTCTGAGGAATACTTTAATGCTTTTGATAGAGTTTTAGAAAGGTTGGTAAGATACAAACCCGACTTTCTTTTGTTTTCTGCAGGCTTTGACGCACATAAAGACGATCCCCTGGCACAGTTTGAGTTAAGCTCAAAAGATTTTTATGAAATAACGAAAAGAACATTAATTGCAACTAACAAATTTACTAATGGAAAAGTTGTTTCTATTTTAGAGGGAGGATATGACTTAAACGCACTTGCTGAAAGTGCTAACGAGCATGTTAACGCACTTTTAGAATTTTGTTGATTAAATAAATATTCTTAATAGATAAGACACATGAAGCTATATAAAGTTATAAAATCAAATATAGATAAAAAGGGATTAGTTGCAGCTAAAAATATTAAATCTGGAACTAGAATAATTCGCTATAAAGGAAAAATAATTTCAAATAAACAAGTTGAAGAAAATCCAAAATTTGACAACTCTAAAGACATTTATTTGTTCGATTTAAATAAAAGATTTTCTTTAGATGGAGATTTTTCTTGGAACACAGCAAGACTTATTAATCATTCGTGTAGTCCAAATTGTGAAGTTGAGGGTACTGGATTTAAGATTTGGGTAACAGCAATTCGTGATATAAAAAAAAATGAGGAACTTACGTATGACTATGGATTTAGCTATGACTCTGATTATAAACAATTTCCTTGTAAATGTAGATCTAAAAATTGTTGTGGATATATAGTTCGAGAAGAAAGTCGATGGAGAATAAACAAAAAATATAAGAAGAGCTTACGAATTAGTAGATAACCTTTTCCAGAAATAATCCATACGGTGGTGCTGGTGGAGCACACAATTTTCTTTTCTTTGAAACTAAAACAGCTTTAAATTTTTTTATATTCCACTTTTTTTCTCCTAAAACTTTCAAACATCCAACCATAGATCTTACTTGTTGTTGTAAAAAAGACTTAGATTTGAATTTTATCACGATCAAATTTTTACTTTTTTTTACTTTGACATAACTCATGGTTTTAATTGGACTTTTTGCTGAGCATGTAGAGGCTCTGAAAGTAGAGAAGTCTTTTTTGCCCTCTAATAACTTTGCTCCCTTTTTCATTGTTTGAATATCTATTTTATTTTTAATGTGCCATCCTCTATTCATGAAAATTGATGGATTACTCTCTCTATTAAATATTATGTATTTATAAATCCTAAATTTAGCCGAATATCTTGCGTGAAAATCATTTTTTTTTTTTATTATTGAAATAATTGAAATTAACTTTTTTTTTAAAAAGTAATTGTGCTTCAATTTCATTTAGTAAAAGATAGTCAGTATAAGGAAGAGCACTAAAAATAATTTTCTGAAAATTTGGAATATTGTTTGATGCTAAATCAATCTCGTCTAAAAGGAGTACAGCTCCCCTCTCCAAAGATTCGATAACTGGCCCATTGTGCCAAACAGTGTTACCATCAACAAGACGAAACCCACCAATAAGATCGTCTTCATCTGTCTCTATAGTAATGTTAACTCTAATTAACTCTCTATTTAGTTGTGCACATGCTTGCTCAACAGAGAATGTCTTACCATTACCTGACAATCCTGTAATGAATGCAGGATAGAATTGCTTAGATTGAATAATCTTTTTGATGTCTGCAAATGGGCCAAACTTGACAAAGTTCTCATCAGCATCAGGAATAAGATTTTGAACCTGTGCAGGTAAAACAGATGGTTTAGCNAAGGATCTCTCTATGTCCTCTACAGCAGATTGTGTTACTTCAAGATTCCACTTACCTTTAGTTACTTTGAATGCTTTTAGTTTCTTAGTAACTGTTGAATATGCGATGTCATTCATTGAGCAAAATGCCCTGACATCTGGGGTTGTAAATTCTGATCCGTATAGATCACGAAGTCCATTAATAACTTGCTCTTGGGTCATCTTTAACTCGAATGTCATAATAAAAAAGGGGTTTCAGTTATGTACTAATTATAACTGAAAAGGGGGTCTTGTGAACCCCCTAGTGGACACTTTTTTAACTGTCCTATTTATGCGATTTGCTCAATAAATTTACTGAGAATCTTCTTGTTCATCTTCTTACCTCTAAGACTTTTGGTGAATGCTTTCTTGATATCTGCTTTTGAATCCGACTTAGGTTCAAACTCAGAATTGTTACCAATAGCAGATGATGATAGACCAAGATAAACTTTGTATCCTTGATTTCCACCCTCAAGAACAACTGACTTGTTCTTTCTCCACTCTTGCATCTTTCTTGCAAAAAGAGGATTGTCTTCGTCTCTAACAAAGTTGGTACGAATGAAACGACCACCTTCTCTAGAGTCAAGAATACGAATACCAATGAANTTACAGTATGGGAATGTTTCTCCAATNTCTGTNAAGAATGTTGGAGTCACACCANCCCAGTNACTATCAAACTCAGNNGACTTTCCTGTCTTACGATTACGAAGGAATACACCNTCTCCAAGACTACCTGTACCNAAGTATGTGTGACCATCAATNTCANANTCAAANNNTCTNATNACTTCACGATGNTAGTGNGACCANTGNGCTTCACCATCTGTNAGNATAACACANTTAACTTTCTCTACACCAGATTCTTTTTGNAACTGTGGAATNACCTGATGTAATGANACNATNGCTTCATTNAATGGTGTNCCTGATAGNTGTAATCCGTTAGGAACAAAACTTCCAGATGAGTATCCTCTGAATGATGAAACAACTTTNAANANATTCAACATCTGTTGATTTAAATCTTTACCACGAGACTTACTTGTGAAAAGATTCATCAAAGAAAAACCTTTCTCTACTTGAACCATACCATCCTTTGGTTCGTATGCATATTGTAGAANNTCCNTNTTCATCTCTAGCATTTGGATTTGGATGTGATGATGTGAATGCATAGACCTCAAAAGGAATCTGTACTTTCTTACAGAACCACATTAGGTTGTATAACTGTTTGATAGTATCAAGCATGATGTGAGACATAGAACCTGACCAATCAAGAATGAATACTAATCCATGATTCTTACCATCAGGTAGAACAGAGATCTTCTTGAATAGATCTTCGTTGTACTTGTAAGTATGCAACTTAGATGTATCTAAAACACCAGTGCGACTTGTTGTAGCACGAGCATATGCAGATGCTGACTTCTTACACTCAAACTCTTTGACAAGATAGTTTACTTCTTTCTGTGCAGACTTCTTGAACTGTGCAAAGTTTTTCTCCATTTCAAGACCTTGCTCATACTGATTGCACAAAAGATTGAAATGATAATCNNNTCTCTCATNACCACNTGTATTGNNAGGACGANCAGGTGGTNTNATCTCAGCNTGNAGTGCTTGAATCTCATCATGTATCTCTTTGTTAGATACGATAATCTTACTTAAATCTACTTGAGGTATTTCAATGTAAACATTTTCTCTACCTTCCATTTGAACAAGACCTCTGAGTGCATCTTCTAGACTATCCGCAGTTTCAACTGTGAGTTCTTCTTGAACATTACCNCCCTCTCTTCCACCAACTGGATCTCCTGTAGGAGATGGTTGATCCTCTACAGATTGTGATTCTTTACCNACAGGTTCTTGTGGTGTTGGTTGACCATCATCTGTGTCTCCCTCTTCTGATTTATCAGCATTATCGAAAGGAACATTTCCATCTGATTGTCCTTGGCCATTTGGCATACCCTCAAGTTGCATACCAGACTCATCATCTACTTCTTGCTCTTGCTTTTCTTTTTCAAACTGCTCTTTACAGTATTCAAAAAGTTCTTTTGATATATCAAGAACCTCATCAAATGTTTCACAGTTATCGATCTTTCTGATAAAGATACTTTCTTCTAATGTGAAAGGAATGTCAAGATGAGTACCAATCTTGTAATGTAAGTTGATACGATCAGCAAGATTCATATCAGAGATATTTTTATTGTTAGTTTGGAAGAAGTCCTGATCAACTAAGTCTGTATANCCTCTNTAAAAAGTNTTTGAGATACCNTCNTAACGACGCTTCATCAACTTCTCAATACGAGCATCTTCAACAATATTAACGAACTGAGGATTCATTTGATAACCCTCTTCTAAGATCCAGTTTCTGTTAGGAGTGTATAATGCATGTCCAACCTCATGACTTACAAGCATGTCATATACATACTCACTTGCATCCCATACAGGTAGAGTAAGAACTCTAGAGTGAACATCAAACTGTGCAGTCTCAACTCTCTTGTGCTCTACAATAAGATCTTCTGTAGCAAGTAGTTTTGCAAGTTGTGATTTGATTTCGTTCTTGATTGTCATGGGGTTCCTTATCTGATATACCCATAATAACAAGAAAACCGTCCCTTGGGACGGTTGAGTAGACACTTTATCAACTGTCTACTTCGTTTCTTTGCTTGCCTAAGTGCTTGTGGTTTAAGGTGACGTTTCTGTTCCTTCTTGGAATGATGCTGCCAATTTGGGACTTTCATTTCTTTCATCCAGAACTTCGTTTATAAGATCTTTCAACTCTTGTTTAAGAGCATCCGATATTATATTTATTTCTTTTGGTATAGTAGCAGGAATTGCATCACGTTGTTCTTGAATACTTCTACCATCACCCTTACCTGTCCCATAGGACATTCCTTGCGTGTCAATTTTCATTAATCTCTTTGTCTCCAATCATCAGGTCTATCAGGTCTAAACCAATCAGCGATATCTTCTGCTCCTCCAAAACCCCTTTTATGATTACTTGAATCGGGGTCTCCTATATTCAAGTTATTCAGAAAAGACTCGTTCGGATTTATATTCATTCTTCTTGCTGTTCTCAACATGCCTCTTGCACTCGTATTTGCTTTTGAAAGTTTTTCAGCCCATATCATATCTTCTATTGTGACTTCAGTTCCTGCTGCGATTGCTTTGCATATGCCTTCCAGACGAAGACGATATTGGGTAGATAACATGTGTTAATAATAATCATTAAAAATATTTATGATGCACTTTTATCTACTCTTTTACTAAACCCTCTTTCCTTGCTAAATTTAATTAAATGATCGAATTTATCGTGTAAATCAGACTTATGTGAGATAACGAAGATATTTGCNTCTTTAATTACGAAACGAATNATCTTCATAAATTCATCAACACCAAATCCATCAAGNGAACTATCAAATACTTCATCCATGATTAATAGATTTGTATTGACAGAATTCTTGACTCTTGCCACCTCTCTCCATGTAAANAATAAGGCCAAGTCAATTCNCATTTTCTCACCTTCACTGAATGATGAGTATGAAAAATCTTCATGTATTGGTGACTCTACTGTCTCAATAAATTCCTCATCTAATTTAAAATTGATATAGAAATCCATCATCTGCAGATAACGATTAANCTGCTGATTNATAAGTGGTAGATACTTTTTAATTATCTTAGTCTTCACACCATCATCTTTCAAAAGAGAATATGCAAAATCATGATGAACAATATCCTGATTCCTCTCAGATAATTGATCATCTGTTTTTTGAAGACTTTCCTTAAACTCGTTTAGTTTCTCATGCTCAATATTTCTGTTCTTAAGTTGTTCGGTAAATTTTTGAATTTCTGATTCCAAATCTCTGATCTGTCTATTAAATCCAGAGATTCGAGTATTGTTTTGAGAAATGNCATTNTTGAGTTTAGNAATCTCCTTTGTGAGTGTGGTGAAAAGACGCTCTCTATCCTCTTCGTTTTTAATTGCTTTTTCTAGTTCTTGATAACCAGTTTGCAACTCCTTGGCTTTACTTTGAGCATCCTTAATCCTATTTAATCGAAAGTCTTCTTCTATATGCTGTGTGCATGTAGGACATACAGTATTATCCGTAAAGAACTTATGTTCTTTTGTAATTGTAGATACCTTATTGGATAATTTTCCCTTCAAATTGTTTAACTTTCTTAACTTTTTATCTGCACCTGTAACCTTTTCCTGATCTTCTATAAGACCACTCACCTCAAGTTCTAACTCTTCATTACTGTTTACACAGTTGTCAGTTTCTTTAATTAATTTATTGATCTTTTCTTTCTTACTTTTAATATCTTCTTTACTACGATTCTCTATCTCTGTAATAAATTTTTCCTGCATTTTTATTTTATCATGCAAATTTTCTCTTTTTAATTTAAGAGATCTAGATTGTTCTTTCTTAAGTCTAATCTTGTCTTTCAGAAGATTATTCATGAATGAAAAGATACGTATATCTAAAAGATCTTCTATAACTTCTCTTCGATTAGGTGCATTTAATTGCATAAAAGGAACAAAGGTGCTACTTCCAAGTATTACTATCTGTGTAAATGACTTGTAATTGACCTTTAGTATATTTTCTTCTAGTATCTTTTGATTTGATCGATCATCTGCCTGTCGATGTAAAGGAGAACCATTGACTTCAATATCAAATACATTAGGTCTAATTCCTCTTCTAATTACATAATCTTTTGCATTTACATCAAACTGTAGTTCAACCAAACACTCTCTTTCATTGACAGTGTTTACTAATTGAGATTTATTAATCTTACGGAATGGTTTATTAAATAAAACAAAAGTCAATGCGTCTAATAGAGTGCTCTTTCCAGAACCATTATGACCAATTATTAAGTTTGTGTTCTTTTCAAGGAAGTCAATTTCTGTCCAGTGGTCTCCCGTTGACAGAAAATTTTTCCATTTAATCTTCTTGAACTTTATCATTACTAGGTGGAATCACAAGGTCATCAGGTGTGATGACAGCATACTTATAATTATACATCCTACAGGTCTTTATGGCAAGTTCATCTTCAACTTCGATAACTTCCATATTACTATGACCATCTTCCTCTAACATCAAACCATATCTCTCTGCATCATCCTCCTCTTCAAATAGAAATAGAACTCTATCACCTTGCTTATCTGCAACAGCATACGCTCCATCCGCTTTACGGTGCTTGAGTGTTAATAGATACATTACTCTACCTCGCAGGCTTGTTTGTACAGGTCACGGAAAATACCTTTCACAACTCCTCTATCAAACTCAATCTCTGCTTCATCAATGTAACGATTCAAGATNGAGATTGTATTTTCATCNTCATCAATATCGAAATCTTCATTCTCAACGATTGCAAAGTTCTCTACAATCTTTAAGTCTTGAACTCCTGCACGATATAACTTGTCAATAAATTTTTGGAATTCTTTTGGACTNGACTTNTTACGAACAATAACTTTTACAATTTTATTNTCATATTCAGTAGTATTAAACAACTGATGGTTAGTATCTTCATAATACACGTTATAGAATAATTTATAAGGATTGTTAATTGAAGTATGTTCGAGAGTATCTGTATCGAATAGGGTAAACCCCCTTGGATCATTCACATCATTCCAGAACATCTCATATGGATTACCTAAGTAAAATATTCTACCATCATCAGATCTTGTATGATAATGCCCAGAGTATACCTTATCAAACTTATTAAATACATCAATCTTCATACCATCTTCCATGACATGACCACGATGTGCTCTGAATCCATTCAACTCTAAGTGACCCATAGCAACTTTAGATTTGGATTTCTTAATTTTTGATAGACTTTCATCAAAATTATCAGTGCTTATCCAAGGTAATAAGAGAATATCTAGTCCATCTATCTTTATATCTTGTGCACTAGAGTATGTTGTAATATTATCATAGTTAGTAAGTAACAACTCTGGAGAGTTTATTTCATTTGTATTTTTATAGTAACAATCGTGATTACCTGTAATAGCGTGAACCTTNTACTTCTTCATGGGTTCAAATACAACTCTCTTGGCCCATTCAAGACTATAGTAATCAATTGACTTTCGACTATCAAATACATCACCCATATGAATGATAGTATCTATTCCTTCTGCTTCTAATGATGGAAAGAATATATTCTTATAGAATAACTCAAAATAATCATGCAAATGCTTTGACCCTTTACGAGCACCGTAATGGGTATCAGTTATGATGGCAAGTTTCATCTATTTTTCTTTTGTGCAATATTATCCTTAATTGTATTATACTCAGACATTGCTCCTGTCAAGGCCCCTCCTTCATCAACATGCATAACTTCATCAAATCCTGTCTTTTCAATGATCTTGTTCTTAATATCTAACTGTTTCTTTTCTTTTTGTATTCTTCTTAGAAATGCATAGTGTATGATTTGAGTGAAATATGCAAAAGGATTCTTCGATTTTGCCGGATCAAAGTTGTGAATATACTGTACACAGTTCTCAATACCGTCGGATATCATGTCATCACGGAACATATAATTTACAAAGTTTGGTTTATATGACAAGTGTGTAGCGATCTTCAAGAAACATGATCCAAGATAATTAGTAATTCTAGGTTTTGGTAAATCTTTTTCTTTTGCAATAGCAACTTTCTCTCGATAGACTATCAATGCCTCTAAGAGTTCTTTGTTATTTACATAGTGCTCAGACTTCTTTCTAGGCATGACATCTTGTTCGTCTTAACTATATTCCATTATAGCATATTTATTTTGTTTGACAAGTTTAGTGACAAGGTGACAATTATTTCAGTTTCAAGAGGTGACGGGGTGACGAACTTAACATACTTGACAAACCCTTATAATATGTGTACAATAACCTTTGTGAGGTTTGAAGGGAATTAAGGCTCCTTTGAATCAGATTTAAATAGCTCTTCAAGAGATTGTCTTTTTTTCTCTACACTAGAAATATAACCTAATCTGGGGTCGCCCGATAGTTTTACTTTACCTTTTTTACTTCGAGACTGAATTACTTCAATATCATCAGAATCCTTTTCTTCAATATATTGTTTATAAATCTTAATAAGTTTTTGATCTTTACACTCTGTCATTGTAATTACTTTATCCATTTTCATTACAAACATATCTTCATCAGTCATTTCCATCCAAGGAGTCACTTTAATATAACTGAGTTGACTCATTTGATTTAATGGTTTCATCTTAATTGGATTGTGTAAAATTAAGATAGGTTGTTCATCAGATTCATCCACGCAAACCATCGCGAAGATTTCCTCTCCGGATACTAGTTTAAGAATGCTGTAGAATTCGTCTCCCATGTTACTTTTTGAATGAGATGTTGATGATGTCATAATTAAATTTTTCATAATTATAGATTTTGAGTCTTTCAATTAGATGATTCAANGTGTANTTNCNTCTTGATTTNTATGTNGCATCATCNGCNATNTCATANAAAGTTGCNTTTACTTTGTTNNTTCCNTTNCNGAGCACTCTTCCNATNGANTGGAGATTTCGTATACGCGACTTGGAGGGAGAAGCGAAAATGATATTATGAAGATTACGAATATTGATACCAGTAGAGAAAGTTCCGTAGGAGGCCACGATAATCGCATTTTTTTCATTCTCAGTAATTTCTCTAACTTTTTCTCGATCTTCAGCACCCACTCCACCGTGAACAAAAAAAGTTTGACGCTGTTCAAGTACATTATTATTTATGAGATCAAATAAAACCTTTCCATGACCTTCAACTCGTGAAAACAGTATAAGTGTATTGCCTTTAAGATCCCAAGCTAGATTACGAATAAATTTATTTCTCTTTTCGTTTGTAATTATGAACTGTATTTCATCTTCAAATGTTTCAAACTTTTGCGGTGGATGTTTAAGAAGTAAAATATTTATGTCAAGTTTTGCAACATGACCTTTGGTCATGAGGTCTTTCGTCCCTATAATTTTGTATGAAGGCCCAAACAAACCCTCTAAAACCCACTTATGAGTCTGTGTTCCATCCAGTGTGCCAGTAAATCCAAACCGATATTTTGCATGGTCAAGTTTTGTCATTATAGATATTAATGACTTTGATTTAAATTGGTGAGCCTCATCCCCAACTACAACACTAAATCTTTTAAAATAATTTCGGGGGAGTTTGTAGATTGATTGCCAAGTCGTTATGATTACCT
>FUFK010717346.1_pt1 | contig 10832 bp, 8 predicted proteins | sample 1021851 | NCBI WGS metagenome assembly FUFK01 (sample SAMEA51879418, study PRJEB19060) | metagenome
CTTGCCGGTTTACCTTGGTATCAACCCGAAGCGGCTCGGCCACCTTGGGGGTTGGAACTACCCCAATCGGGGCATATCGAAACCACGACGCCTTATCTTACATGGCAAATTGCGTTGCCGGCACGGCTTGCAGGGAGGTCTCTCCGAGAAGCCTCTGCGGTAACTGCCCGAGGGCGAGCGATATTGGCTGCGGCGGCGCTTCACCCGCCAAGCCGCGACCGACCGCCCAGATCGCCGCCTGGGTGCGGTTGCGGACACGCAGCTTTCGCAAGATCGCCTTGATGTGGACCTTGACCGTCGCGTCGGCGATGCTCAGGCGACGCGAAATGACTTTGTTCGCCTCCCCCTCGACGAGGCATCGCAGAATGTCGACCTCGCGAGTAGTAAGGTTGGACCCATTCGTGGCACCGTCCCAGCAGCGTGAGATAGCGGGCGCGCGCGCGAGCGATTCAGCGATTTGCGAGGGGAGGACTTTCTCGCCGAGCGCAGTGAGACGCAGGGCGCCGGCAAGCCGGTCGCAAGAAAGCTCCTTCACGAGATATCCGTCGACGGATCCTGTCGCGAAGGCGCGCGAAACATCCTCAAAGCTGTATCCATCGGCCATGATTGCAATGCGCGGCTCGGGCCAGCGCTCACGAACATCGGCGCATACGCGCAGGCCTTCGTCGATGTCGTCGATGTCGATAATCAGAACGGCTGCGCTATTTTCCACATCGAGGTCATCGATACAGAATACGGCACAATCCACGCAAAAACCCTGATCGGCAAGAATGCGCCTCAGACCTTCGCGGACGATTTCATTCCTACTAACGATGTTCACGCGAATGGCTTGGTTCACCATAGGTCACCTCCTATTGAGTTATGGTAGCCTACGCGACCCGTTCTCTCGGATGCTATGGCTACATATTTTTTAGGAGCGACCCAATTCCGGGTTATACCTCAAATATCTATGAAAATACATCGTAGTTTAGTGTTTTGGAAATAACTTTATAATGTATCATGGATACTGGCTTGCCTAGGTACCAATCTGAGCGAATGCTAAGAAATAAATTACACCTTCGCGATTCGAGATACAAATCGAACGATCGCCATTTGGAGTCGCGGCCACACCAGAGATGTTCCTTTAACGCACAAGGTGCCGGTGCCCGGAAGCCGCTGGCGCAGAATCGATACCCAGACACACGCGCGGGATTAGCCAGGGTTACTCAGCAAACGCGGCCAGGGATCGAGACATAGGTCGCCATTCGTTGCCCGCGCGAGCAAACCACCGCTTTTGGGCTCTATACCCGTGGCGCTGAACGACTGGAATGAGGGCGCGTAGCCGCCGGCGCGTGAACTTGAGGTCAAACCCCAGCTAACGACGCCGTTGCGGACGTTGCTATTGCTGATAGCTTGGGCGGATGGACGACTTTTCGGCCTTCGTTGAAAGAGCCACAAAGCTGCTAGAGGACGAAGCGGAGCTGACGATCCGCCAAGGGTCACGCCAAGATTTTCCCGGGGCGCCTCGTGACGCCGCTGATGCGTTTGTAGGAAGTCTAGGTTACTCGCCGCTCGGAGCAGGCTGGTTTGATCTAGACGAAGATGGACCTGAGCCCGCCTCTCAACTCGCCGACATTCTGAAACGCGACTTGGTGGGCCATAATTTCGATTGGCTTCGCCCCGCAGATGCGACTACCTGCGCAGAGCAGTTTTACGCTCTATTCTGCCACGGCGAAGTTCATCGGCTTGCCAATCGCATTCGCAATGGGTGGAATCCGATAACCTCGTCCACGATCGAAGCGGCCTTCATCACGATGGACGATGTGAGGATCGGTCTCTTCCTTGTCCAAGCGGAAAACTGACGACAGCGAGCCACCCCCATAGCTGCTAGCCGACTCGCCACCCGACGAACGTCCGCTTTCGGGTATGCCCGCGCTCTGGTTGAGCGACAGGAATGAGGGCGCGTAGCTGCCGGCACCACGAGCGGGGGGAGGCCGCGGCGGCCGCTCTCAAACCAGCATGGACTGCTGGGCGAAGATACCCGCCATCGCGCCTTGCCATGTTGCCGTGGTGACCGAGGGGATGCCGGCGTTGGCAAGGTCACCGGCGGCGTAGATGCCTGGGATGCTGGTTTCGCGACGCTCGTCGGTCTTGAGGGCGATGCCGGTTGGCGTATTGACCGTGGCGAGTCCCAGTGCGTCATGCAGGCTTGCGGAGGGCTTGGTACGCGGATGCGCGAATAGGATATCGACCTCGACATCGGGGCCGGTACCGATCTTGATGGTGGCACCATGGCTCCCGTGACGGGCGATCCCGGTGATCCGGCCATCAACGAAAGGTACCTCGCGGCCCGCCAGATCGACCCGGATTTCGGGTGTGATGTCGTGGCCATCGGCGAAGACCGTCAGCCGGTCGGTCCAATCGTGAAACAGCCTGACCTGATTCATCGACTGCGGACCCGACCAGACCAGGCCCCAATGCTGGTCGGCAACTTCAAAGCCGTCGCAATAGGGGCATGGGATGACGGATGTGCCCCAGCCTTCGGCGAAGCCTGGAACATCAGGCATCTGGTCGATAACGCCATAGCTCAGGATCAGGCGGCGCGCGCTGAGGCTTTCACCACCGTCAGTGAGGACCGAAAAATTGTCGATGGTACCGGAGATGCTGTCGGCGCGGGCATTGACCATCCTGATCGCAGGATAGCGCGCCAGTTGCTGTCGCGCCTCGGCCAGGATGTCGGACGGCGGCTTGTGATCGTGGCCGAGCACGCCGTGCGAGCGGCCGGCGAAGCGGTTGCGCGGCAGCCCGGTGTCGAGAACGGTGACCTTGCGGCGGGCCCGGCCGAGCTGCAGCGCGGCGGCGAGACCGGCAAAGCTGCCGCCGATGATGATGACGTCATCCATGGTGTTGGGCTCCGTGTCGTGAATGGAGGTGATTGGGCTGGCGCTGGCGCGCAACATCGTCCGGCGATAGACGCTCGACACGGGCAGCGAGCGGTGCTTCGGCATCCCACCCACCGCCGAGCGCCCGGAAGGAAGCGATGGCGGCGCGGGCGGCAGCTGCCTTCGACTGGATTTCGGCATCGCGGCTGACGAGAAGGCGCTGATCGGCGTCGAGCACATCGAGGAGGCTGGACACGCCCCCCTTATAGGCAGCGAACGAGGATGCTCGCGCCCTGGTGAGCGAGGAGACGCCCTGCTCGAGGATCTGTGTGCGGGCCTGTTGCTTCACGAGCGCAGTAAAGGCGTTCTCCACATCCTCCGAGGCGCGGAGGACCGTCAGGCGGTAGGCAGCCAGCGCCTCGGCGTTGCGGCCGCGCGCGGCGGCGATCTCGGCATCGATGCGGCCGAAGTCGAACAGCCGCCAGCGCAATCCGAGAACGCCGCTGGCCTGGGTGGCATTGCCGCCGAACAATCCGCCGACGCCCATGGTCGCGGTGCCGAGCAGTCCGCTGAGCGAGAATTTCGGATAATATTCGGAGATCGCGACTCCGATCCGCGCATTCGAGGCGGCGAGCGCGCGTTCGGCCGCGATGATGTCGGGGCGCCGGCGCAGCAAGGCGGCGGGGCCCCCCGCGTCCGAGACGGCGGGGAGGTTGGGGATCGGCGCGACTGCCAAGAACTCAAGCCGGGTTGCGCCGGGCTGAAGACCGAGCAGCACGTCCAGCGCGTTCATCGCGGTTTCAAGATTCTGCTCGAGTTCCGGAACGCCGGCTTTCACTTGCGCCAGGGCCCCCTCGACCTGACGCAGCTGCAATTCAGCCGCCACGCCTTTGCGATATTGGAGCGCGACCAGGTCGACCAGCTGCTGCTGGACCCGTAGCTGCCACCGGGCGACATCGAGCCGCGCTTGCAGGCTGCGGATCGCGACATAGGTGTCGGCCGTCTGCGCCGCGACAGCGAGCCTTGCGGCGGTGGCGCCGGCCGCGGATGCCTGCCAATCAGCCCGTGCGGCGTCGCGGGCGGCGTCCTTGCCGCCGAAGAGGTCGAGCTCCCAGCTCGCGCCGAGGTTCAGCTCATAGCTCTGCGCCTCGCGTTCGAATCCGGGCAGGGCGCCGCCGATGCGGCTCTGGGGCGACTCGCGCGACTGATAATTTTCGCTCGCCTGGCCGCTGACCCGTCCGGACGGAAGAAGGTCGGCTTTGGCATGGCGCAGGGCAGCACGCGCCTGCACGACCCGGGCGCTCGCCTGCTGCAGGTCGAGATTCTGGGCCAGCGCGCGTTCGACCAGGCTCGTCAGCAGCGGATCGCCGAACGATCGCCACCAGTTTACCAGATCGACCTTCGCCGCCTGCCCCGTGGCAGCCTCGACGGCGGGACCGCCCATGAAGGCAGGCGGGGACGCCGTTTGCGGCGCGACATAGGCCGGGCCGACGGCACAGCCACCGAGTAGCGCAGCCGTCCCGGCCACCGTCAGGATCGAAGATGAAATGCGCATGCGTCCGTTCGCCAGCAGCTCCATGAACCATTTCATGGGATGTGACTGATAACGTGTTTAGTCACAATTTGTCAATTGAGGCTTTTGGCGCTATGGATGCGGCCATGAAAAATCAGAGCGCAAGCAAGGCCGCCACGCGGGGGCCGGCGGAACATTCGGTGCGGGATCAGATCGTCAAGGCCGCACGCGAATGCTTCGCCCACTACGGCTACGACAAGACGACGGTGTCGGACCTCGCGCGCGAGATCGGCTTCTCCAAAGCCTATATCTACCGCTTTTTCGAATCGAAGCAGGCGATCGGCGAGGCGATCTGCGCCGAGTGTGTAGGCGGGCTATTCGACCAGGTCCGGGAGGCGGTGGACGAGGGCCAAGACGCCACCGACAAGCTGCGCAGATTTGCGAGAACCACGACTACCGCCACCGTGGAGCTGCTCTTCAGTGATCGCAAGCTCTATGAGATCGCGGTCCATGCGTCGTCCGAAAACTGGGAGGTCGTGCGGGCCTATACCGAGCGTCTGCAGGGCCTGCTCGAAGAGATCCTCAAGGAAGGTCGTGAGAATGGCGAGTTCGAGCGCAAGACCCCGCTCGACGAAACCCGCCGGTCGATCTTCTATGCCCTCAGGCCCTTCATCGACCCCGTTTTCCTGGAGCGCAGCCTCGACCTCCTTCCCGAAGCGCAGACCGAGGTGACCGGGCTGGTGCTGCGTAGCCTTGCACCTTGAAGTCGAATGCTCGCATGTGACTAGTTGACAAATTAGTCACTCGATGACATCTGGTTCCGACTGAACAGGAGGAACCTGCGTGTCGACATCGTCTTGCGCCCGAGCGATCGGAATTCTTGGGCTGACAGCCGGCGCGCTGGCCGGATGCGGGCAATCGGACGTCGACCCGCGCACCGTGCCGCCGCTCGTGCGAATCGCCTCTGCCGGTGCCGCTGAAGGAGGCGCCCGTGAATTCACCGGCATCGTCGGCGCCCGCGTCCAGAGCGATCTCGGCTTCCGCGTCGGTGGCAAGGTGGTGGCGCGGCTGGTCGATGCCGGTCAGACCGTCCGCCGCGGCGAGCCTCTCATGCGCATCGATGCGGCCGACTATGCGCTTGCAGCACAAGCGGCGGCCGGCACGGTCGCGGCCGCCCGCGCCCGTGCGGTTCAGGCCAGCGCCGATGAACAGCGCTACCGCGATCTGGTGTCTGCGGGTGCGGTCTCCGCCTCAGCCTACGACCAGGCCAAGGCCGCGGCGCTTTCGGCGCGCGCGCAGCTCTCCGCCGCCGAGGCCCAGGCACGGGTCAGCCGCAACGATAGCAGCTATACGTTGCTGGTTGCCGACGCTGACGGCGTGGTCGCCGAGACGCTGGCCGAGCCGGGACAAGTGGTCGCGGCCGGCCAGACCGTCGTCCGCCTTGCCCGCTCCGGACCACGCGAAGCCATCGTTGCACTGCCCGAGACGCTTCGCCCTGCACTCGGCACGGAAGCCGTGGCACGGACTTACAGCGGGCTCGATGGGCAAGCGCGATTGCGGCAACTGAGCGACGCCGCCGATCCGGCGACGCGGACTTTCGAGGCGCGCTTCGTTCTCTCCGGCGCTCCCGCGACTGCTCCTCTGGGATCGACGATAACCGTCCGGCTCGCCGCTCCCGGCCAACAGGCGATGATCGCGGTTCCGCTCGGCGCGATCTACGACCGCGGGCAGGGACCGGGAGTCTGGGTCGTGGCCGGCGGAAATAGTCCGAAGGTCAGCTGGCGCCCGGTACGGCTCGCCGCGATCGGCGAGGATAGGGCGACGGTATCGGCGGGATTACGCGCGGGCGAGCGCTTCGTCGCGCTGGGCGCACACATGCTCCACCAGGGCCAGCCGGTTCGCATCGCAGCGGGAGCGGTCCGGTGAGCGAGACGTCCGAATCCAAAGGCAGATTCAACCTGTCCGCCCTCGCGGTGCGCGAACGAGCGGTCACTTTGTTCTTCATCATCGCGATCTCCGCCGCGGGAATTGTCGCCTTTCTCAACCTCGGCCGCGCCGAGGATCCTAGCTTCACCATCAAGCAGATGACCGTGGTGACGGCGTGGCCCGGCGCCAACGCGCAGGAAATGCAGGACCAGGTCGCCGAGCCGCTCGAGAAGCGGCTGCAGGAGCTGCGCTGGTACGATCGCGCGGAGACGTTCACGCGCCCCGGCCTTGCCTTCACCACCCTGCTTTTGCGCGATCAGACACCCCCATCGGAAGTGCAGGAACAATTCTACCAGGCGCGCAAAAAGCTTCAGGACGAAACGCCAAGGCTGCCCCGCGGCGTCGCCGGTCCGTTCGTCAACGACGAATATGGCGACGTCACCTTCGCGCTCTATGCGCTGAAGGCGAAGGGCGAACCCCAACGGGAGCTGGCCCGGCAAGCGGAGACGCTGCGCCAGCGGTTGCTGCATGTGCCGGGCGTCAAGAAGGTCAATATCGTCGGCGAGCGGCCCGAACGCATCTATGTCGAGTTCGCGCAGGATCGGCTGACGACGCTGGGCATCGCACCGCGGGCCATATTCTCTGCACTGGCGCAGCAGAATCTGATCACCCCGGCGGGCGCGATCGAGGCGAACGGGCCACAGGTGCTGGTGCGGCTCGACGGCGCCTTCGACGATCTCGAAAAGATCCGCGACCTGCCGATCGTCGCCAATGGGAAAACCTTGCGCCTCGCGGACATCGCCGAGGTCCGGCGTGGATATGAGGATCCGGCCACCTTCCTGATCCGCAACCAGGGCGAACCAACGCTGCTGCTGGGCGTAGTCATGCGCGAGGGCTGGAACGGGCTCGATCTCGGCAAGTCGCTGAAGGCGGAAATCCAGGCGATCTCCTCGGATCTGCCGTTGGGAATGATGCTCGATCCCGTGACCGACCAGTCGGTGAACATCTCGGCCGCCGTCGATCAGTTCATGCGGACATTCCTTGAGGCGCTGGCGATTGTGATGGTCGTCAGCCTCATCGCGCTCGGCTGGCGGGTCGGCATCGTCGTGGCGGGCGCGGTGCCGCTGACGCTCGCGATCGTCCTGGTCATCATGTGGGCGACCGACAGGGTGCTGGACCGCATCACGCTGGGCTCGCTGGTTCTCGCGCTCGGGCTGCTCGTCGACGACGCGATCATCGCGATCGAGATGATGGTCGTGAAGATGGAAGAGGGCTTCGACCGCATCAGGGCCTCGGCCTATGCCTGGAGCCACACCGCGGCGCCGATGCTGGCGGGCACGCTGGTGACGGTGATCGGTCTGATGCCGGTTGGCTTCGCGAAGTCCACGGCAGGCGAATATGCCGGCAACATCTTCTGGGTGGTCGGCTTCGCGCTGCTCGCTTCCTGGGTCGTGGCCGTGATCTTCACCCCCTATATGGGCGTCAAGCTGCTGCCCGCCATCAAGCCGGTCGAGGGCGGCCACGACGCCATCTACCAGACGCCTCGCTACCAGAAGCTTCGCGGGCTGATCCGCTGGGCAGCGACGCGCAACCGGTTGGTGACGATCGCGACGCTGGTCGCATTTCTCGTCGCCGGCGCCGGGATGGTGCTGGTGAAAAAGCAGTTCTTTCCCACCTCCGACCGGCCCGAGGTCCTGGTCGAAGTCCAGATGCCCAAGGGCACCTCGATCGAGCAGACCAGCGCCGCGACCGAACAGGTCGAAGCCTGGCTGCGCAAGCAGACCGAGGCGAAGGTCGTCACCGCCTATGTCGGGCAGGGCGCGCCGCGCTTCTTCATGTCGCTCTCCCCCGAACTGCCCGACCCCTCCTTCGCCAAAGTCATCGTGCGCACGCCGGACGAGGAGGCGCGCGACGCGTTGAAGGAACGCCTGCGGCGGGCCGTGGCCAACGGTCTCGCTCCCGCCGCACGCGTGCGGGTGACGCAGCTCGTCTTTGGGCCTCCTTCCCCCTACCCGGTGGCGTTCCGCGTCAGCGGCCCCGATGTCGAGAAGCTGCGCGCCATCGCAGATCAGGTCCGCACGATCATGACCAACGATCCGATGATGCGCACGGTCAACACCGATTGGGGCGAGCGCGTGCCGACGCTGCACTTCGTGCTCGATCAGGACCGGCTGCGCGCCATGGGTCTGACCTCGGGCGATGTCGGCGAGCAGCTACAGTTCCTGCTTTCGGGCGTGACGGTCTCGCAGGCGCGTGAGGACATCCGCACCGTCGAGGTGGTCGCGCGTTCCGCCGGCGAGACGCGGCTCGATCCGGCGCGTATCGGCGATTTCACGCTGACTGCGGCGAATGGGCAGCGCGTCCCGATCAGCCAGATCGGCAAGCTGGAGCTGCGCATGGAGGATCCGATCCTGCTCCGCCGCGATCGCGTGCCGACCATCACCGTGCGCGGCGATATCGCCAATGGCCTGCAGCCGCCCGACGTCTCGACCGCCATGCTCAAGAAGCTTGAGCCGGTGATCAGCACACTGCCCACCGGGTACGATATCGTCATGGCCGGCTCGATCGAGGAGGCGGGCAAAGCGAACGCGGCGCTGGCCCCGATCTTCCCGATCATGATCCTGCTGATGATGATCGTCATCATGCTGCAGGTCCGAAGCTTCTCGGCGATGACGATTGTGTTGCTGACCGCGCCGCTGGGGCTGATCGGCGTGGTGCCGACGCTGCTGCTGACCGGCCAGCCCTTCGGCTTCAACGCCATCCTGGGATTGATCTCGCTCGCGGGCATCCTGATGCGCAACACGCTGATCCTGATCGGCCAGATCCACGAGAACGAGGAGCATGGCCGGACACCGTTCGATGCCGTGGTCGAGGCGACCGTGCAGCGCTCGCGGCCGGTGATCCTGACGGCGCTCGCCGCGGTCCTCGCCTTCGTGCCCCTTACCCATTCGGTGTTCTGGGGGGCGATGGCCTTCACGCTGATCGGCGGCACGCTGGTCGGAACGATCCTGACGCTGGTCTTCCTGCCCGCGCTCTATGCGCTGTGGTACCGGATCAAGCCCGGCGAGCAAAACCCGCCCCCGGCGGCCGCGGCATGACCGCAAGCAAATCCGCCGGGCGCGTGTGCACGTCCTGCAACAAGAAGGGCACCTGGGCCGCGTCCTCTCCTTCGGATGTTCCGACCGTTTGCGGTGATCGCGCCATCCCGAACGAGGATCCGCTCGAGAGGATCGAGGGGCGCTGGACCTTGCAGATCCTGCTCTGTCTCGCGACCCGTGAGCACCGCTTCGCGGACCTGCGGGCTGCAATTCCCCGTATCAGCGCGAATATCCTCACTGACCGGCTCCGCACGCTGGAATGCGCAGGCCTCGTCGAACGAGACTATCTACCGTCGCCGCACGCCAGCCACGTCTACATGCTGACCAAGCTCGCCACTGGATTGAGACCGGCTTTGGGTGCGCTTGCACGTTGGCGGGCAGCGAATGACCGCTTTCAGTAATACCAGCGGACCAGCTGAATGACCGGAATGAGGGCGCTTAGCCGCCGATTGGCGCGCCAAGGGTCTCGCGATCTCATTTTTTGCAAATAGATATCATGGTCAGCGTTGCTCACGCTTCATATGAGAGAGAACTCGGCGCTTTGGCCGAGCCCTCCCGGCGGGTTCTCGAGGGATCGCTATGCGGCGGCAGTTCGCTCGTCTTCAACCTGTCCATGTGCTTCGGGGCCTTGATCAGCTAGCGGGTCGACTTCCATGGCTGCTACTGGTTTTCGAATTTGCTCGAGGGGGATGAAGTCCCAGCCATCGAACAGCATCGCCACGGGCTTCTCTCCGCGTGACTCGTTGTACGCTCGCATATTGACCTCCCTTGAGGCGGTCTGCGCTATCCTGCACGCGTTCCAGAGAGAGTCGGACGCGACGAGATGACCGCTTGGGCCGCTAAACGGCGCATAGGCGCAAGGGTTGCATCAAATGATCCGAGACATGTTGATCGCCTCCACCTTCGGCCGAGGCGTCGGCTTTCGGGATCATCTGCGGGCCCGCTGCATGCCGCAATTGAGGGCGCTTAGCCGTCGTCGAATACGACACCGAAGCCGCTTCCAGGTTAGCCACGGACAAATTGGACGGCAAAGGCGACGCCCGGCCGGCATGCCACCGGGCGCCCACCGGTGCCGGTCACTCTGCGCGCGCGGCGTTCTTCACCTCACCCTTGCTCATTGCCGAGACGAGCACGTCGCCGCTAGCGCTGAAGTTGCTCGCGGACAGGGTCGCCACCCTGGGACCGACCGCAACGTCGAGCGATTCGATCCGGCCGCGTGCGTCGCGGTTGACGCGCTGGAGCTTGCCGATCAGGCGCCCGCGGACATCCTCCACTCGCGCGCCGGGCTCAAGCGCCGAGGCGGTATTGCCCGCGGCCGAAAGCGTGCCTGCGCCCTCCGCCGAGGCAGAGCCCGAGTCGCTGCCGCCACCGACCGAGCCGCCCGTGGCCCCGCTGCCTGAGCCGCTGCCGGCAGCCGAGCCGCCAAGACCGCCC
>FUFK010784319.1_pt1 | contig 10831 bp, 10 predicted proteins | sample 1021851 | NCBI WGS metagenome assembly FUFK01 (sample SAMEA51879418, study PRJEB19060) | metagenome
TAAATTAAATATACTATTAAGGTAAATTTAGGACTAATATGATTTATGAACCTCATTAAGTCAACAAGCACATTTAGTGTATTTATTTTGCTTAGTAGGGTTCTAGGCTACGTAAGAGACTTTTTTATAGCAATATATCTTGGTTCAGGACCTTTAGCTGATGCTTTTTTTGTAGCCTTTAGAATTCCAAATACTTTTAGAAGATTATTTTCAGAAGGAACTTTCAACGCAGCATTTGTTCCATCTTATTCCTCAGAACTTCTTAATGGAAAAAAAAAAGCAAACACGTTTGCAAATACGATTTTTAATATATTGTTGTTAGGACTGTTCTTTACAATCCTAATAATTGAAATATTCATGCCAGCATTTATTAAAATAATTGCGCCAGGTTTTTCAAATGACCCCCAAAAATTGAGTGTTGCGATTGATTTAACTAGAATTACATTTCCATTCTTATTTTTTATTAGCCTAGGATCATTTTTTTCTGCAATTTTAAACTCTCATAATAAATTTGCTGTAGCTGCTGCAGCACCCATAATTCTTAATGTATTATTAATATCCTGTTTATTATACGCTGAAAATCTAAATGACAATTTAGTTTATTACTTATCCTATGCAGTCACCTTTGCTGGGCTCCTTCAATTTATTTTTTTATTTATATTTGTTAAAAAATTTTTTGTAATAAACATAAATTTTAATTTTAAGATAAACGAGAAAGTCAAAAACTTTTTTAGTAAACTTTTACCAAGCATATTTTCATCAGGCGTAACGCAAATTAATATCTTGATCGGAACAATTATTGCATCATTTCAAGCAAGCGCTGTTTCATATTTGTATTATGCTGATAGAATTTATCAGATAAATTTAGCAATTGCTGGTATTGCAATAGGAACTGTAATACTTCCAAACTTAAGTCGACATATTAAAAATAATAACTCCATAAAAACTATAGAACTACAAAATAAAGCTCTAGAGCTAAGTTTATTTTTAAGTCTACCAGCATCACTCGCTCTAATGATTGGCTCAGAACAAATAACATCTGCACTGTTTGGATATGGCTCTTTTGATAAGGAAAGTGTTAGTAATTCTGCAAAAGCTTTATTCTATTTCTCTATTGGGCTTCCAGCGTTTTCTTTGATCAAAATAATTTCGACCTTTTTATTTGCAAGAAATGATACTAAAACGCCATTTAAGTATTCTTTAATTTCTGTAATTTTAAATATTACAATTAGTCTGATATTTTTTTCAAAGGTTGGATTCATTATAATACCAATTGCAACTACAATCTCCTCATGGTTTAATGGAATTATTTTATTAGTTTTTGCAATTAATAAAGATTTCTTTAAATTTAGCTCAAATTTTATTAATCAAGTTTTAAAAATTATTATCTCAAATTTTATTGCAATTTTAATATTTTATTTTTTAATAAATCTTTTAGACAGTTCATTACATTATGAAAATTATTTCAAATTTATTTTTATTGTTTTGATTGTTTTATTAACTTTTGTTTCCTACGTTGGGGTGTCAATTATTATAAAAGCCTTTAAAATCTCAGATATTAATTTAAAGTATTAATTAATGTCCAAAAAAATATTTTCTGGTGTTCAGCCCACAGGTAATCTTCACTTAGGAAACTACCTTGGGGCTATAAAAAATTTTGTTGATTTAAATAATGATATACAAAATCAATGCATATTTTGTGTTGTAGATTTACATGCAATAACTATTAAACAAGATAAAGATAAATTAAGTAATAATATTCGAGAAACTGCTGCAACATTTATAGCTAGTGGTATCGATCCTACTAAAAGTATTATTTTTAACCAATCAAAAGTTCACGCACATGCAGAAGGATCCTGGATACTTAGCTGTTTGGCACCGATGGGTTGGTTAAATAGAATGACACAATTCAAAGAGAAAGCTGGTAAAGATAAGGAAAAGGCTTCTGTAGGTCTTTATGTTTATCCAATATTAATGGCTAGCGACATACTACTTTACGATGCTACACATGTTCCTGTTGGAGATGATCAGAAACAACATTTAGAACTAACAAGAGATATTGCACAAAAATTCAACAAAGATTTCAATTGTGATGATTTTTTAAAAGTTCCGGAGCCCTTAATAAAAAAAAGTTTTGCAAGAATTATGAGTTTAAAAGATGGTTCAAAAAAAATGAGTAAATCAGATCCTTCAGATCTTAGTAGAATTAATTTAACTGATACCAAAGACGAAATTATTAATAAAATTAAAAAAGCAAAAACTGACTCATTTTCAATTCCCAATGAAAAGCAAAAATTAATAAATAGACCAGAAGCTCAAAATCTTCTTAGTATTTATTCTAGTATTTTAAATCAAACTTTAGATAAAACTTTAGATGAATTTGGTGGTAAAAATTTTTCAGATCTTAAAAATCAATTAGCTGAAATTTTATCAAGTAAAATTTCACCAATCTCTGAAGAAATTAAAAAATTGACTAATGATCAAGAATACCTAAATAAGGTTTTAGCTCAAGGAGCAATCAAAGCAGAGGAAATTGCAGGAAAAAAGATAATAGAAATGAAGAAAATAATAGGTTTTTAAAATTCTTTTAATTTAAGATTTTATAGCTATATAAATAACATGTTCATTCAAACTCAAAAAACTCCTAATCCAAATTCTCTAAAATTTCTACCTGGCAAAGATGTTTCAAACGATGGTCCTTATGAATTTTTAAATGAGAATCAAACAGAAATTCCAATATTAAAAAATATTCTATCAATTAATGGAGTTACAGGAATATTTTTAAGTAAAGACTTTTTAACAATTAATAAATCTCAAGATGAAAAATGGGAAAATATTAAGCATATCGTGATTTCTCATCTTAACGAATACTATGATGAAGGCAATAATCTTATCATAAATAAAAATACAGAGCTACATGATTATCAAAAAGATCATGGTGAAATTGAAAATAAAATAATAAAAATATTAGAAACTAAAATTAGACCAGCAGTCGCAAGAGATGGAGGGGATATTACATTTAAGGAATTCAAAAATGGCAAAGTTACAGTGATGTTAAAAGGCAGCTGTTCAGGTTGCCCTTCTTCAACTTTAACTTTAAAACAAGGTGTACAGAACCTTCTTTGTCATTATATACCTGAAGTTAAAGAAGTTTTAGCTGTATAATACTTTCACTTTCAATTATAAGAAAAAATAGTGTTTATGAAAAAAAAAAGTTATAAAAAAAAACAAGATAATAGTAATATTAATTTTTTTAAAACATTATTAACAAGTTTAATAATCATATTCATATTTTCAGTTTTACCGATCACAACTAATTTTATTAAAAATAATTTAAGTTCAAATGAAGTTGTTTTAAATCCCTCAAAACAAAGTTTTGATGAAATATTAGATAAGAAGAACAAAAAAAATAAAATAACACAAGATTTAATAAAAGATAGATTTTCATGGAATATTTTTGAAGACATTGAAGTTTTTGGAAAAGATGAAGATGATGAAGATCCTCAAAGATTAAGTGCTTCAACAATAGAGGAACTATTCAAAGAAAACGGATATGATCTCGATACTGTAAAAAAAACTAAATTGGTTAACGCAGGAAATCAATTAACAAAACTTCCTAAAGAGCTCAGAAATATTGAAAGCCCAAAAAAAAGAAAAAAATTATTTATTAAAATTGTATTACCATTGATTATTGAGGAAAACCTCAAAATAAGATTTGATCGAAAAAAACTTTTTGAAATTTTAAATAAAAATAATACCACCACACGTGATAAAGCTTGGCTTAAACTTAAATTTAAACAGTATGGTATAAATAATAATGATTTAGCAAAACTTAAAATAAGAATGGATGAAATTCCAGTCTCACTAGCAATAGCTCAAGCAGCAAAAGAAACTGGTTGGGGGAGCTCTAGGTTTGCACAAGAAGGTAATGCATTATTTGGACAGTGGACATGGTCAGGTGAAGGTATTAAGCCTTTAGAAGTCGAAAAGGGTCAAAAACATAAAGTTGCAAAATTTAAAATTTTGAAAGCTTCAGTGAGAGCCTATCAAAGAAATTTAAATACACATTCTAGTTATAAAGAATTTAGAATTGAANGNGCNATTCAAAGAGATAATGATNAAAAATTAGATAGCTTAAGACTAGTTAAATTTCTTGAAAAATATGCTGAAACAGGAATAGAATATGTGGAAGTTCTTAAAAAAATTATTAATCAGAATTCGCTAACTGATTTTGATGATGTAGATATTTTACCTACGAGTTTAAAAATGAAAAATTTAATTTAGAGTAAACTGGCTTCCAAACCACCTCCATACATCTCCATCTTGCATAGAACAATTAATTCTTCCCCTTCTTGGTAAAAATTTTTCTGCAAAAATAACTTCAACTTTATTTTTTTTATATTTGAGTTGAGAATTTTTCCATTCTCCACCTTCATTAGAAAAGCAATTTATTTTATCGATTTTTGGCTGATTAGCAAAAAATTCTATTACTAGCTTTGGTGGATTATTAGTGTCTAATAAAAATTTTTCTTCTGGAGTTATATTTTTATATTGAATTGGAAGAAGATTTATCAAAAATTTAAATCTTTCTAAATCTCCATATTTTTCATTTATTGGAAATCTAGGTAATTCATATTTATCTTTATTTAAATCTATAACACCTGAATGCTGTCCAAAAGCATAATCAAAATTTTTACTGATATATTTTTTTTGTTCTAAGGTATACTCTCCAAAAGGATATGAAAAAAACTTAGAATTAAAGCCAAGTTTATTTTCAAATATTTTTATAGACTTAACAATATCCTCTTTAAATCTTTCAAATTCATATTTTACTAAGTATTCATGTGAATGTGAGTGATTTCCAATGAATACAAAATCTTCTTTTGATATCTCTAAAATTTCATCCCAGTTCATATAACCTTTTTTACCAACTGACTCCGTTGACAGAAATAAAATGAATGGAATTTTATCTTTTTTAAGAATTGGCCATGCATTTATATAAAAAGAAGAAAATGCATCATCAATAGTTATTAAAATTTTTTTTTCTTTGCTTACTTTATTAAATTCTAATTCAAAGTTTTTTGGATTTAATATAGAAAATCTATTTTCCTTAATAATATTTAAATGTTTTTGGAATATATCAATTTTTATATTAGTTGAAGGATACTTATTTTCTTCAAATCTATGATACATCAAAGCTAAAATTCCCTTTTCGTCAGGTTCATATTTTTTGTTTACAGTGTCAGCATAAGCATTTAAAAAAAATAAATAAATGAAGACAAATTTAATAATTGATGCGGCTAATGAAAAAATTGTTTTTGTGATCATTGCTGATAAACGATTATACACCAGTAGATATATAAACAGTAGAGAAAACTTTGATAAATTTATGGAATTACTTTTAAAATTTTTAAACAAAAAAAAACCAAATACTGCAGCAGTTTTTTCAATTGATGGTTATCACTTTGATGATCTTATATTGAATGATCGTGGTATGATACATCATAAAGGTGCACCAAATACGTTTGATGTAGGTGGTATTGAAATTATGCTAAAAAGGCTTCTTTCAAATGAGGAAAAAGAAATAGCCATTCCAATTTTTGATCGGAATATTGATATTTCTCGAAATAGCGCATTTATTATCAGTCAATCAGTTAAACATATCATATTTGAGGGTAATTATCTTTTACTAAATGAGAAGCCTTGGAAGGGATTATCAAGGTATATAGATCGTTCTGTATTTTTAGAGACTTCTTCTAATACTCTCAAAAAAAGGTTAAAAAAAAGATGGGATTTTATGTCGCCAGATAATAAAAAAATTAAATTGGAGAAAAATGATTATCCAAATATCAATATAGTTTTAAAAAAAAGTACAAAAGCAGATTATTACTATCTAAGCGAAGATTGAATTGTGACCTTTTAATTATTTTGTAACATTTAAAATTTACCAAACTTTTCAAAATAAAAGTAATTACTTTATAAGTCTTAAAGCAGGATAAATACTTTGATATTTGTAATAAGCTTCATCATACAACTTAATAAGCTCTTTTTTTGGTGAAATCTTTTTTGATATTCTTGGGTTCTTTATTATTTCTTCTGGTTTAGCTCCTGTAACTCCAATGATTGCTAGTCTGGCAGCTCCAAATGCTGCACCAAAATCACTTTTTTCTGGAATATCAAGATCAATTTTTAAAACTGTTGCAATAAGCTCAAGCCAGTATGAAGAATTTGATCCACCACCAATAGCTATTGCTGTTGAAATATTTGTACCTGCATTTTTTAAAGCTTCAAGATTATCTCTAAGAGCAAAGCTTACTCCTTCTAAGACAGATTGTGTTAGGTCATTTTGATTAGAAGATACATCAAGATTTACAAATGATGCTCTTATCTTGCTATCATTATGTGGAGTTCTTTCACCTGATAGATAAGGTAAAAAGTGAGTAGAATTTGGTTTTTTAATTCTTTTACCAAGGGAATTAGTAAGATCTTCTACTTTTTTTTCTAAAATTTTTGCAAGCCAATTTAAAGAATCAGTCGCTGAAAGAATAACTCCCATTTGGTACCAACGATTATGGATTGCATGACAAAATGTATGTAAGGCATGGTTTGCTTTTGGAGCAAAATTTTCTTTTGCTGCTAAAATTACACCAGATGTCCCTAAAGAAATAAATGCATCACCTTCATTTATTACTCCAATGCCACACGCAGCAGCAGCATTATCTCCTGCTCCACTTACAACTATAACATTTTTAGAAAGGCCCCATTCTTCTGCTAGACTATCTCTTAAATTCCCAATAGGTTCAGAGCTTTCAAACAGTTTTGGCATTTGATTTAAACGCATACCGCTGCAATATAGCAAATCACTAGACCATACTCTTTTATTAGTATCCAACCAAGATGTTCCAGAACCATCTGACATATCTGAGGTATATTCACCTGTAAGCCAAAAATTTAAATAATCTTTAGGAAGAAGTACCTTTGCAATTTTTGAAAAAATTTCAGGTTCATTATGAGCTAACCAAATCAATTTTGGAGCTGTAAAACCAGGAAAAACAATATTTCCTGAAATCTTTCTTACTTTGGTAATAGTGTCTAATTGTTTTGCTTCAAGGTGAGCCCGAGTATCATTCCAAAGTATACAAGGGCGTAGAATTTTTCCTTTGTGGTCTAATAGTGTGGCTCCATGCATCTGTCCAGATATGCCTATTCCTCTAAGCAAAGAAAATTCAAAAGAGTATTTAGATTTTAAAATTTTAACAGTTTTTTTTAATGCAAATTCCCAATCCTTTGGATTTTGCTCACTCCACCCCTTTTGAGGGTGACTTACTTTAAAGCGTATTTCAGCAGACCCGATTATAGCATTATTCTCTTTAACAAGAAGAGCTTTAATACCAGAAGTACCTAAATCTAAACCCAAATACATATTAATAAGCTTTAAAGGACAAATTAAGAGAATTCACTGTGTGATTTATTTTGATCATTTGATATAATTATTTTTTATTAAATAAATGTAAGTTTTTAGTATGGGCTGTAAAATGTAGTTTTGTTCCAATAGGTTCTTTTGGAGCAGTATTCATTTTAGCAATAATTTGATCATTATTATTTAAAATCATATGTACTAAAACATTTTCTCCTAAATTTTCAATCAGATCTAATTGAGCACTTATGATAGAGTTTGAATAGGTTGTCTTTAGCAAGTGTTCAGGACGTATTCCTATTATATCTTCTCTTTGAGCTCCTTTAATAATTGTAGAAATATTTTTTGTAAGAGTTTCACTATTTAAGAAATTCATTTTTGGACTACCTATAAAACCTGCAACAAACATATTAAGTGGATTTTCATAAAGTTCTATAGGAGAACCTATTTGTTCTATCTTACCATTATTAAGTACCACAATTTTATCGGCTAATGTCATTGCTTCAACCTGATCATGAGTAACATATATCATAGTAGTACCTAAACGTTTATGAAGTCTTGCTATCTCAAGTCTTGTATTTACTCTTAGAGCAGCATCAAGATTAGATAAAGGTTCATCAAAAAGAAATACATCTGGTTCTCTTACTATAGCACGGCCTATTGCAACTCTTTGACGCTGTCCGCCTGAAAGTGATCGTGGAGTTTTGAGTAAAAAATCGCTAATTTGTAAGATTTCAGCAGCATTTTTTACGCGTCTATTTATTTCATCCTTATTCATTCTCGCCTGTCTTAAAGCAAAGGACATGTTTTTATAAACATTCATATGAGGATAAAGAGCATAGTTTTGAAATACCATAGCAACACCCCTTTTTGAAGGTGCTATTTCATTTACAACTTTGTCTCCAATAGAAATTTCTCCCTCAGTTATTTCTTCTAATCCAGCAATCAATCTTAATAAAGTAGATTTCCCACATCCTGATGGGCCGACAAAAACAACAAATTCGCCATCTTTAATTTCTAAATTAACACCATGTATTATTTGTTCATTTTCATAACTTTTTTTTAAATTTTTAATTTTTAGCTTGGCCATTTTTTATCTGCCCTTAAAATTGCATCCTGAATATTTGGTGAAAATTCTTTAAATTTATCAGGAAGATTACCCCAAAGTTTTTTTAGACGAGAAAAAGTTATTTCTTGCCCTCTTTTCAAAAGGGGTTCTAATTGATCCCAATAAGGTTCAACATATTTTATTTGCATTTTACCTTCTAAAAATCGGCGAGCATAGATATACCAACTAGCTATACTTTCATAACACCACTTTGGACTTATGTTTTGATCTAAACATCCTTCAATTGTTGGTCTTATAAAAATAGGGAATTTTGACCAACCATCCATACATATTCTGCTTAAGTCGTCTTCTATAGCTTTATTTGAAAAACGCTCAGCAATAAGATCTCGATATTTATATTTATCAAAGGGTAAATCTATTCTGATTGCCGGTAGTACATTTTCAGTCTCAAAATTATAAAAATGAGAGCGTAATCTTTGATCTGTCATAATTTCATCAAAAGTTTTATGTCCAGATAGAGCTCCTAAATAACATAAAGCTGTATGGCCTCCATTGAGAATACGAATTTTAGCTTCTTCGTAAGGATTTACATTGTCAACTAATTCGACATCTACTTTATTTAAATCAGGCATACTGCTTGCAAATTTTTTTTCTAATACCCATTGAATAAAACTTTCAGAATTTATAGCAGATGAAGCATAATGATTGGAAATTTTTAACACTTCTTTATGGAGTTTTTTGGTTGATCTAGGAGTAATTCGATCAATCATAGAATTTGGGAATGATGCTTTTTTACTTAGCCAATCAATTAAAACATTCTCTTTCTTTAATTCAAGGTACTTATAAAAATTTTTTTTAAGAATATCTCCATTTGATCGTATGTTATCACAACAAATAACTGTTATGGGTTCATTGATTTTTCCCATGCGATATTTTAATCCTGAACACAAGTATGCATAAATAGAAAGTTTTTCTAATCCATTAATTTCTTTTTGTATAATTGAATTCTTAACATCAAGAGACCAATCACTATTTAAATAATAACCACTCTCTGTCACTGTTATGCTTATGGCTTTTACACTAGATTTTCCTAATAGATTTTCAGCTTTGGAGGGGGTTTTCGACCAATCTGAAAAACTTATATGTGATCTAACTATTCTAAAACTTTTAATTCCTTTAGGAGTGGTTGTTTTTAAGAGATATCCATTATCATTAAGAGTCATTAAATTAAACTTATCTGAATCTTCTTTTCTTAAATTTACGGCAGCAATTCCCCAGGATAAATCTCGAGTTTTATCCATATAGTCGTCTATATAAACAGCTTGATGAGCACGATGAAAGGCTCCAAAACCTAGGTGTACAAAACCTATTTTACAATTATCTTTGTTATAATTAGTACTAGTTATTTTAAAATTACTCATTTATTTTCCATAAGATTAAATTGTAAACCAAGAAATTAAAATTTTGTTTATAATTTTTACATCCTTAGAACGGAACCACCGTCAACATTTATTGTTTGTGCAGTAATATAATTAGATTGTTCAGATGCTAAAAAAACCGCCACTCGTGCAATATCATTTGGTTGTGCCATATAACCGAGAGGAACTGCCTCTCCCACTTCTTTCTTTTTTTGTCCTATTTTTTTTCCTTCAAATTTTGCAAATAACTTATCAACTGTCTTCCACATGGGTGTATCTACTACCCCTGGTGAAATGGCATTTACTCTTATATTATAAGGGGCAAGAGCTAAGGCTGCAGATTGTGTATAACTAATAACAGCAGCTTTTGACGCACAATAGTGTGCAACAAGAGATTCTCCACGATGACCTGCTTGAGAGGAAAGGTTAATGATTGAACCTTTTTTTTTATTCTTTAGTAAATTGTTACTACAAGATTGCATAAGGTAGTACATAGCTTTAACATTTATAGAAAAAATTTTTTCCATCTGTTCAATACTTGCTTCCAATATGCTTCCCATATCAAAAATTGCAGCATTATTAAAAAGTATTTGAGGAGTCTCTTTCTCTATCCATTTTTTGGTTAATTGGAGACCATTCTTAGTTCCTAAATCTATTTGCAAATAAGTTGCTTCACAATCACCATTAAACTTTTGACCAATAAAAAAAGAAGAGTGAGCTGTCATTATTTGATTGATACAAATGGCACAATTTATAACTTAGTTGATGAAAAAAAAAGGGCCTGGCATGCCGGTGAATCTATGTGGAAAAGATCTAAAGATATAAATAGTAGATCAATTGGAATAGAAATTGTTTATCCAGGAGAAATTTTAGGAAAAAAGTACAAAAAAAAACAAATAGAATCATTAATTAAACTGAGTCTTTTTC
>FUFK010048541.1_pt1 | contig 10830 bp, 8 predicted proteins | sample 1021851 | NCBI WGS metagenome assembly FUFK01 (sample SAMEA51879418, study PRJEB19060) | metagenome
GTTTGTTCTGCATCCTTTTTCAGTAGATCTAAAACTTTTTTTGCCTGATCTCCTGAAAGAACTTCCCCTCTTCCTTGTCGATTACTTTGAGATTGCGTTGCTAAATTTTCTAGGGCATGGNANATAAAANTCTTTNTCTAANATNGAATATCTTGCNGAATATTCNTTTACATTNGCNGTTCTATGTCTNATCCATTGTCTAGCAATAAAAATNGGAAGTTTTACNTGATACTTAATTTCGCACATTTCAAATGGTGTACTATGCCAATGCCTCATTAAATATTTTATTAAACCTGAGTCAGTTGATACTTTTTTTGTTCCCTTCCCATAGGAAACTCTTGCTGATTGAACAACTGATGTGTCATCTCCCATATAATCAACAACCCTAATAAAACCGTGATCTAAAATAGGAATTGCATCGTAAAGAATTTTTTCTAATTCAGGTGCAGTAACTCTTTTTGTTGTATATTTTTGATTTTGCTGATTATTAATTTCTTTAATTTGTTCTTCAGTTAATTTCATGATTTACCTAATACATACAAATTTCTGATTTGCAATTTAAGAAATAAACTAAATTCAAAAAGATAACATTTCAACTCTGAAGAGAATAATTTTACTACTTTTTAAATTTTCGTTAATTTAAAATTTAAAAATATGATATTTTTTTTTTTGCATTAAATAAGTAAATAAAACTAAATTTATTACTGAGATTAAAAATATTAAAATAGGTATCATATTTACAAGCTTAAAATATATTAGAAAAATTATAATTGGTAAAAACAAAGCAAAAACTAAAAGAGAAATCAAAAAAGGCTCTTTAGATGAGACTTCTTCTCTATAAAAAATAAAAGTTAAGAACAGCCTATGAAAAGATAATGGTATAATTGTTAATAATATTATTAGAAAGTTAATTTTATTGAAAAATATATAACTATTACTACTTAATTTAAAAAAATTAACAGACAAAAAATATATTGAATATAGTACAATAATTATTAGTAGAGATCTTAAAAAGACTTCTTTAACTAATTTATTTTGAAATTTAATGCTATCTTTAATCGAAATTGTACTACTATTATTAAAAAGATAATTAAAACTATAATCAAATTTATGCTGAATAAAAATAATATTTGATAAAAAAATTAGGTTAAAAATAAGTATTAAATCAAAAAATCTAAAACCAAAAGTAAAAAGCAAAATTATAGTTATAAAAAATATAACATTTATATTATTTGAAATAACAAATCCTAAGAATAATTTTTTATAAAAGTATAAAATTCTATCATCAAATATTAATTTGATTGTTTTTATATAATTTAAATTAATTAATAAGATTAATGGTATAATGTAAATTAATCCAAAATATGTAAAATTATTAATTTCGTAATTAAAATTAAGATTATATATAATTAAATATAATAATATATAAGTAGTCAATATGCTTAAATAAATTTTAAATTTATTTTGAGAAATTGTAAGTAAAAAACTACTTGATAAAACAAAAAAAGTGCTCAAAAATAAGTTAATAATTTTAAAATCTAATAAAAAATTATTTAATTTTAGAAAGAAAATATTTTTGATTACTATTAGAAGTACACAAATTATAAAAATTACAAATGAAATAATAACTAAATAAAGAATAATTTGATTTATAAAGTTTATTTTATCGACTTCATCTTCAAGAAACCTAAAAAATTTTAAAAATATATTGTTGTAAAAATAATTTTCATAAAATAAGGAAGCCAGAAACCACATAAAAGAAAAAAAAATTAATAAATTGGATGAAATAGTACTTAACTTGTAATTTATTAGAATTAGTAATAAAAATTGTAATACACAGTTAAGAATAATAAATTTATTTGATTTATCAAAATAAAAATTAATCATGTTCAATCTAAACCTGAATAATCAACTTTTTCATCTATAAAAAAAAAATTGAAATCTTCTCTCAACATCAAGGATAGATAGCTAACTTGGCTGTGCATGAATAAACTGTATTTACATTTAGACATAATGATAGCATCAGTTAAGACATCTGAGCCTAATTTAAATTTTATTTTATTAGATTGAAATACTGCAACTTTATGTATTGATCTATTATTTGATTTAGGTGCTAGATGAGTATCGTTTTTGGATACAATGCCTTTGAATTTCCTGTTTAAATTTTCAAACAACAACTGTTCGTCAGTGGCTAAAAATATTTGATCACATGAATATTTATTTAAATACTTATCTATAATTTTAGAAATATTATTTATATCTAAAAAACTTCTTTGATTAGGAGCATGGCTTGATGTGGAGAATCTGTCACCTCCTCTTAGGTGAATAGAAAGAGCATTTTCAATTTTATTTTTTTTTAAGAAATTTTCTGCTCTAAGATTTATTTCATCTCTAAATTTAATAAATCTTTGAAATACTTTTCTGTATTTTTGAATTTTATCTCTATCATACACTGCATCTTTGTTGTTATAAGTAATTTCAAATAACGGAAGGCTATTCCATTTCAACTTTTCAAAATCTTTTTTTTTTAATTTTTCCTTTATCTCTTTTTCATAATTATAAAAAGGTTGGTAAAAAAATACATCCCAAGCATTACCAGAATTACACAAGAAAATATTTTTTATATCAAAATATATTAATTCATCTTTTTTTAAATTTAATAAATGAGGGAAAAGTCTAAAAATATTTCCATTAATTCCAATTTCAGTTTTGTCGTAAATTACTTTTAGTTTCATATTAGAAGTATTTTCATATTGAAAATATCAAATTTAATTATTATACATTATTTGTTGGTTTTCCAACTATGACGATAAACGAATTTCGTAATAACCATTGCGGACGTGGGGGCAGTACCCACCACCTCCACCATTTACAACTTATGGGGGTGACATAGATTCGACGGGTGACTAAAGGCTATTCTTTCGTTCGGAATTGTACCTCCGAAAAGGGCTATTTTATAATTGCTAACGAAAGTTACGCACTTGCTGCTTAATTAACTTTGTTAATTAGGTAAACGGGGTCCGGGGCACCTGGCAACAGAACGCCCCTTATAATTATTATTTATGAATTATAAAATACTGGATTTAATAAAAAAATATCCCAAAAAAAGGGGGGTGTTACCAAAACCGATCAAGAAAATATTCAATAAACATTATTCTGATAATAGAAATAATTTTTTTAGTCAACTAAGCGAAAGATGGTTACACACATCAATTAACGAAAGAGATATAAAAAATACAACTTTAGAAATAGGCGCTGGAACATTAAATCATCTTAAGTATGAAATTGAAAAACATTATGACATTATAGAGCCGAAAAAGTTTTTATATAAAAATTCAATTAAAAAAAAATTAATTAATAAAAGTTATGATGATATTAAATTCACTAAAGATTATTATTACGATAGAATTATTAGTTGTGCTGTACTAGAGCACATAACTGATTTACCAGATTATCTTTATATTAGTTCGTTAAAATTAAAAAAGGGGGGATATCAACAACACTCAATACCTTGTGAAGGTTATCCAATGTGGGATATTTTGTGGTTTTTATTTAGTGGAATACTTTTTAAATTAAAATTTGGATATTCTTTTAAATATATTCAAAAACATGAGCATGTTAATAATTTCGACGAAATTAAATCCTTGATAAACTTTTTTTACAAAAAAGTTGAGGTAAAATTTTCATATCCATTTTATAATAAATATCTATCATTTTTTGCTAATATTAAATTTAGTAACCCAAATAAAAAAAATATTTTAATGTATAAAAAGATAAAAAAAAACAAAGTCAAAATACAAAGTGAAGACAAAATAAAGTAATATGACAAAAAAGAAATCACAATAAAAGATTAAATTTTAATTGACTTTATTTTTTTTTTTCAGCTCAGCTTGAGCAGAAGCCAATCTTGCAATTGGAACTCTATAGGGTGAGCAAGAAACGTAATCTAGGCCTGTTCTGGAACAAAATTCTATACTTTTCGGATCTCCACCGTGTTCACCACAAATACCTAATTTTATTTTTTTATTTTGCTCCCTTCCCTTAGAAACTGCAATCTTAACTAAATCCTCAACTCCTTCATCAATTGATACGAATGGATCAATAGAAAAAATTTTATTCTCAATGTAGTCATTTAAAAATTTTCCACTATCATCTCGGCTTATTCCAAAAGTTGTTTGAGTCAAATCATTTGTCCCAAAACTAAAAAATTCTGCATGTTTTGCAATTTCTCTAGCTTTAATTGCTGCTCTAGGAAGCTCAATCATTGTACCTACAAGATAATCTACTTTAACTTTATTTTCTCTTTCTACTTGCCTAGCAACCCTAATCACTAAATCTTTCATAATTTTTATCTCTGCTTCAGTAGAAACAAGTGGAATCATTATCTCTGGAAAAGCAGATTTTTGTTTATTCTTCTTCAATTGAGATAATGCTTCAAAAATCGCACGACATTGCATTTCATAAATTTCTGGAAAAGAAATGCCTAATCTACAACCTCTATGCCCTAACATAGGATTTTGTTCATGAAGTTCATCAATCCTACTTTTTACATCATTTAAATCTGTTCCAACCACTTTTGAAACTTCAAATATTTCTTTTTCTGACTTTGGTAAAAATTCATGTAGAGGTGGATCAAGTAACCTAACTGTGACGGGTAAACCATGCATAATTTTAAATATTTCTGCAAAATCTTTTTTTTGATGTGGTAAGAGTTTCTCAAGCGCTCTAGCTCTATCCTCTAAGGTTTTTGATAAAATCATTTCTCTAACGGATAGTATTCTCTCTTCATCAAAAAACATATGTTCCGTTCTACAAAGTCCTATTCCCTCTGCCCCAAATTCTCTTGCTGTTTTTGTGTCTAATGGTGTTTCTGAATTTGTTCTAACTTTCAGTCTCCTAATATTATCCGCCCAGCCCATTAATTTTGAAAAATCACCTGATATTTCAGGTTTTACGGTAGGTACTTCTCCTTGAATTATTCTTCCAGTAGATCCATCAATAGTAATAATATCACCTTCTTTAATTTCAGCTGATGAAGTTTTAAAGATTTTTTGATCATAATTAATGTCAATTTCACTTGAACCAGAGACACAGGGTCTTCCCATTCCTCTTGCAACAACAGCTGCATGGCTGGTCATGCCACCTCTTGCCGTTAAGATTCCCTTTGCAGCGTGCATACCTTGAATATCCTCTGGTGATGTTTCAACTCTTACTAAAATTGTATCTTGCATCATGTCATTTAATCTTTCTGCATCCTCAGAGGTAAAAACTACTTTTCCACTTGCTGCACCTGGAGATGCAGGAAGCCCGTTTGCAATCACTCTAAAATCACTTTGCTCATTCAAAGTTGGGTGTAGTAATGTATCTAGAGAATTAGGATCAATTCTTAGAATAGCATCACTTTTTGATATCAAATTTTCTTTAACCATGTCTACAGCAATCTTTACAGCTGACTTAGATGTTCTTTTGCCAGATCGAGTTTGCAATATCCAAAGTTTGCTTTTCTCAACTGTAAACTCTACATCTTGCATATCTTTATAATGTTTTTCTAATTTTTTTAAAATTGTATGCAATTCCTTGTAAACTTTCGGCATTGACTCTTCCATCGATGCCTCACTAACTTTAGCTTCTTTCTTCGCTTTTTTTGTGATGTATTGAGGCGTTCTTGTACCTGCAACTACATCTTCTCCTTGAGCGTTTATAAGATACTCACCATAAATATCATTTGATCCATCTGATGGATTTCTTGTAAAGACTACGCCAGTCGCACAATCATTTCCCATATTTCCAAAAACCATAGACTGAACATTTACTGCAGTACCCCATTCAGATGGAATCTGATTTAATTTTCTATAAATTTTTGCACGATTACTTTCCCAAGATAGAAATACAGCACTTATAGCACCAAACAATTGTTGATGAACATCTTGTGGAAAATCTTTTTTAGATTTTTCTTTAACTGTATTTTTAAAATCTTTAATCAGCCCATCCCAATCTTCCTCATCTAAATCAGTGTCTAAAAGAACACCTTTTGTAAGCTTATAATTTTCAATTAATTCCTCAAAATGATAGCTCTCGACACCCATAACTACATTGCCATACATTTGAATAAATCTTCTATAGCTATCCTTGGCAAATCTTCCATTTGAGGTTTTTTTGGCAAGCGCAACTACTGTCTTATCGTTCAGACCAAGATTTAAAATTGTATCCATCATACCAGGCATTGAGACTCTGGCTCCCGATCTAACTGACAAAAGAAGAGGATTCTTTAGATCACCAAATTTTTTAGATACATCTTTTTCTATTACTTTAAGTTCTCTCTTAATTTGGCTAATCAATTTTGAATTTAATTTTTTTTTATCTTTATAAAATATTTCGCAAACTTTTGTAGATATTGTAAATCCAGGAGGCACGGGTAATCCCATTCTGCCCATTTCTGATAGATTAGCCCCTTTACCTCCTAAAAGATTTTTAGGGAACTTTATCTTTTTTGTTTCTTTAGACTTGAAGTTTAAAATTAACTTATTCATAACTTGCTTTTAACAATTGAAAATTTATAAAATTTGAAAAGGTTTTACATAACATATTAAGAAGTTCCAAACGATTTTTTCTCAAAGTTTCATTCTCCTCATTCACTTTTACATTTTCAAAAAAATCAAAAACTTCTTTTCTCGCGTTAGCTAAAATTGACAAAGATTTTTCATAATTTTCATCATTATTAACAGCAGAAAAGTACTTTTTAATTTCATTAATTTTTTTATATAAGTTTCTTTCAAAATCAGTTTTAAAGATTCCAGGATCAGTTGAATCTTCAATTTCAATTGGATTATTTTTCATCTCATTTTCCAATATGTTTGAAGCTCTTTTGAATGTTGAAATAATATCTTCTCCAATTTGATTGTTTATGATTTTATTTAGACATCTTGCTTTATCATAAGATGCGTATATTTCATTTAAAGAAAATGATGAAATTATTGCTTNAATTATGTCATATCGTATTTCCTTTTCTTTTAAATAATATCTAAATCTATCTTTTAAGAATTCATTCAATTCTTTTTGCAAATTATTGTTATTGAAATCTAAATTTTGATCTTCGTATAAATTTTTAGAATAACTTAATAAACTATTTATTTTTAAATTTTTTTTATTCTCAATCAAAGTTCTAATTATACCAAGTGCTATTCTTCTAAGAGCAAAAGGATCTTTCGAGCTTGTAGGTTTTTCATTAACACCAAAAAAACCTACTAAAGTGTCTAACTTGTCTGTAATCGATAATGAGACACTGAATGGATTTTTAGGAACGCTTGAGTTTAATCCTATAGGCAAATACTGTTCTGCTAATGCTAATGAAACATCTTTATCAAATCCCTGATAAGCTGAGAAATATCCACACATTATACCTTGGAGCTCAGGAAATTCACCAACTATTTCAGAGGTTAAATCTGTTTTACAAATCGATGCTGATAATTCAACTTTCTCTTTACTTATTAATAATTCATCTGAAATCATTCCACCAAGCTTTCTCATTCTTTGTACTTTATCAAAATAATTTCCAAGACCCTTAAAAAAACTTATAGATTTTAATTCTGAGATCTTTTTAACCAGATTATGGGATTTATCTTTATCCCAAAAAAATTCTGCATCATTCAATCTTGCCTCAACTACTCTTTCATTACCTATTTTAACCAAACCTTTATGATCTTTAATATTTGAGACAACTAAAAATTCATTGGTTATTTCATTTTTTTCATTAAAAGTTGGAAAATACTTTTGATGTGATTCCATTGTTAAAATTAAAATTTCTTTAGGAATTGATAAAAACTTTTTATCAAATTTACATAATAGAATATTTGGGCTATCTACCAAATCAACAACTTCTTCCATTAATCCAGAATTATTACTTATTTTTAGTCGTTTTTTATTTAAAATTTTTAAAAAATTTCNGTTTATTATTTTAAGTCTTTTATTTTGATCAACATATATCCCTTGTTTTTCAAAAAACTTTTCATAAGTTTTAAAATCATAAAATGTTTTTTTCTTTTCCTCGAGATCCTTATCTATAAAAGTTGAGTTTGAAGAGACAAGATGATGAAAATCAAAATTGATTACATCTTTATCAAATATTGATAAAATTGATTTTAGAGGTCTGCCCCAACTTAAGCCATATTCACCCCATTTCATTGACTTTTTCCATTGATAGCTCTCTAAAATTTTTGGGATAAATTCTTTTAATAAATCATGTGTTTTTAGTGATTTTGATTTTGTTTCATAAAAATAAAAATCACCTTTTTCGATTCTTTTTTTAAATAAATCTGTTCTATTGATATTGTTAGATCGGAGAAATCCCTCAAGAGCTTGGGGCGGGGAGTTAACATTTGGTCCTCTAATTTCTTCAGATTTAATTTTAATAAACTTATCTAACCCTTTAAAAACTACAACAACTCTGTTAGGACAAGATAGTGAGAAGCTTTTTTTGAATTTAATAGATCTTTTATTAAAAAAAGTTTTGAAGTCATCTAAAATTTTTTCTCTAAAACTTCTTTGAAGTCTAGCCGGAATTTCTTCACTAAAAAGCTCTAAAAAAAATTCTGACATTCTATTTTTGTGTATCAATCCAGGTTTCTGCTGCTAGTTTTGTAATTTCTCTTATTCTACTGATGTATTCAGCTCTTTGTGTAACACTAATTACACCTCTTGCATCTAATAAATTAAATACATGGCTTGCTTTTAAACATTGATCATAAGCCGGTAAAGATATTTTTTTTTCAACTAATGATTTTGCTTCACATTCAATCATTTCAAAAATTTTGAAAAGATTTTCTGTATTTGCATAATCAAAATTATATGCAGAAAACTCTTTTTCAGCTTGATGAAAAACCTCTCTATAATCTACTCCGTTGTTGTTCCAAACTAAATCATAAACATTTTTTTTTTGTTGCGTAAACATACAAATTCTTTCAAGTCCATAAGTTATTTCAACTGAAACAGGTTTGCATTGGAAGCCTGCCATTTGTTGAAAATATGTAAACTGTGTAATTTCCATTCCATCGCACCACACTTCCCATCCAAGTCCAGCTGCTCCAAGAGTCGGACTTTCCCAATCATCTTCAACAAATCTAATATCATGATCTTTGTGATTGATGCCTATCACTGATAAACTATTTAAATAGAGTTTTTTAATATTTGATGGAGATGGTTTGATTATTACTTGAAATTGATAATAATGCTGAAGTCTATTTGGATTATCACCGTATCTACCATCTGTTGGCCTTCTTGAAGGTTGAACGTAAGCTGCTTTCCATGGTTTAGGTCCAAGAGACCTAAGAGTAGTAGCTGGGTGAAATGTTCCAGCTCCAACCTCCATATCATAAGGCTGTAAGATAACGCAACCATGTTTACTCCAAAACTTTTGTAAATTTAAAATTGTATCTTGAAAAGTTTGAAATTTAGGTTTTTTTTGAATTTTTCTAGAGACCATATTTTTGCCAAACAGATTTTTCTTCTAATATATTTGCAAATTGATCGACATGCTCGGTTGACGATGACAGCTTTCTACTTAACCAACTTTTAGCTTTTTCAAATTTTTTAATAACTATATCCTCTCCAAATTTTTCTCTCAAAATTTGATTAGCGTTACCAATGCCATCAATCAAACCAAGATCCATAGCTTTAGTACCTGACCAAAACTCACCTGAAAATAATTCAATTTCTGATTTCTTTAATTTTGAACCTCTGCTTTTTTCAACAACATCAATAAAGTTTTTATGTAAGTCTAGCTGAATACTTTTTAATCTTTCGATATCTTCTTTTTTTTCCTCTTGAAAAGGATCTAAGGTGCTTTTATTTTTTCCAGCTGTGTGAATTCTTCTTTCAACCCCAATTTTTTTTATCAATTCTGTAAAGCCAAACGAAGAATAAATTACACCTATTGATCCTATTATTGAACTAGAATTTGCAAATACTTCATCTCCCGCACATGCAATTAAATAACCTCCAGATGCTGCTACATCTTCTGCAAAAACTATCACTTTTTTTTTATTTTTTTTTGCTTGTTGTTTTATAAAATCGTGAATTAAATGTGATTGAACTGGTGATCCCCCTGGTGAATTAATCGTTATTGCCACACACGGAGCTCTTTTTACCAAAAAAGCTTTAGAGATGATCTCTTCTTGACTAGACAAATCCAGACCTTGTTTAAATTTTCCTACATTCCCAATGATGCCACTTAACTTAATATGGGGAACTATTTTTTTCTTTTTTAAAANAGAGAACATACTAAATCTTTACAGAATTTTTATATGAATATAAAGACACCTTATAATTGAAGATTTAGGTGCGTCAATTGATANGTATCAAAAGAAACTTTTTNTACTAATTTGCACTNTAAATGGGAAGTGTANTTCAATTAAAAAATAAAATTAATAATTCNTATTTTCAACTTAAAAATTCAGTTGANGATAGATTAATTTTAGTTGAAGAAAAAATAAANTCNAAATTAGAGAGNAATGTNGACTTAGTTCANAAAATGACAAATTATCACCTTNGTACNGGTGGAAAAAGATTAAGAGCTTTACTAACTCTAGGTTCTGCAAAATTGTGTGGATATGCAAAAGGAACCAGGGATATAAATTTAGCTGCTTGTGTTGAACTTATTCACTCAGCAACTTTGATGCATGATGATGTAATAGATAATGGATCTATCAGAAGGGGAAGAAAAACTTTAAACAAAGTTTGGGATAACCATTCCTCTGTTTTAGTTGGAGATTATTTGCTTAGTAGATGTTTTGAAATGATGGTAGATGACGGAAATATTGAGGTTTTAAAATTATT
>FUFK010060992.1_pt1 | contig 10830 bp, 9 predicted proteins | sample 1021851 | NCBI WGS metagenome assembly FUFK01 (sample SAMEA51879418, study PRJEB19060) | metagenome
TAAACTGATTTACATTGGATAATTTATCAAATTCATTTAATTTTCTAAGGAAATTAGTCCTATCTACAAAAATTACATATCCCATCGATTCAAGGGAATTTAATAAATCGGAAGACGATCTTCCTAATTCCTTAAACCATTTCGGAGAAATTTCAATATACAAATCTGGCTTAAATTTTTCTAAAGTTCTAGTCGAGCCATCTAATACAAAGGGTTCAAATCCTTCCACATCTATCTTTATAAAATCAACAAAATTAATATTATTTATTTCAATAAAATCATCTAATTTGATTTGCTCAACAGTTGAAGAATTTTCTTGAGAAATTAGATCTGAAGAACTATCTATTATTCTAGAGCCCCCAGAGTTTTCTTTATTTAATAACAAATCAACTGTACTATTTGAATTGCCTAAAGCTTTTTCAAAATATTTAATATAATTAGATACTTTTTTATTCAAGTTGATATTATTTTCAAAAGTTTTAAAAATATGCTTGTTTGGTTCGAAAGAATAAATATTAAATTCTTTTTTATCTTCATAACATTTTTTTGCGAGTTTAAGAGTAAAGGCTCCTACATTAGATCCAATATCTATAACATTAAATCTTGATTTGTTTTTGAGGGAATTGTAAGCATAAAGCCATGAATTATCACTTATATCTGCAAACAAATACCATTGCATATAATCACTAACATCAACATAAAAATTTACTTTATCTCTCTTGATTTTTTTAAATGTTTTTTTCTTATAAAAATTTGGGGGAGGTAAAGCTTTTGTAAAAATAGAGGAGAACTTAGAAATAAAAATAATAAAATTTTCTAGTTTTAATATAAATATTAAAAATTGAACTAATTTAGAAATTTTAAAAAATTTTTTCATATATTTCTTTTTTTAAAAGTGTATTGCAATTATATCAAAATTGATTTTTTAGTTGAATGGAATTTAATAATATACCTTATCGTTTTTCTTAATTCACACAAATAATATGATTATTTCTCAATTCAGAAGAAATGCCAATACTCCATTCTTTATATTTTATCAAAGTGAAATTTAGATTTTTATTTGATTTTCTATTTGAACAATGATTCGAATCTTTATCCCACTCCCATTCAAAAATATCAAATGACTTTTTTTTACTCTGACATTTAAAAGAGGCCTCTTTCATTATCCAGTTTTCTAATACATATAATCTTTTATCAATATATTTCAGTTTTTCATAATTTATCTTTTCTTTTTTTGAAAAATATTTTTGGCACAATTTTTCATAATCAAATTTCCTATCACTTCTTTCAATATCAATTCCAATCTTTTCTGATGACCAGGCTATTGTAATTGCATCCCTACAATGACTTAAGCTAATATTACCCCATCCATCTTTTAAAATTGGTTGTTCTCCTGGCATAGAAAACATTGGTACCTTTAAAGGATCAATATTAAATAACTTAGATAAAGCATATCTAGCATAACCTCTTGAATAAATGTATTCCTGCGCTTTAAATGGGGACAGCTTCGAGGAGATTTTTCTTTCAAAATTATTTATTTGTCTTTTAATATGATTCTTTTGAAAAAACCATATTGCACTTCCAACTTTTTTAATTTGTCTTTTCCTCAAGTTATAGATAAATATAAACTTTATTATTAATAAAATTCTTTATTTAAATACAATTTTTGAAATTCTTTGCAGAATATTATTCTTTAGAAAAATTAAATTACTATATATACTTAAATAACAATCAATCTTAACGACAGATTTTAAAAAGTAATTCAATATTTTATTACAGATTCTATTGGAAAATCGAACTTAGATCTTGCATTCAAATCAAGTAACTCTACAACAACTATTAATCCCGAAATAATTTTCTCTGCGTTTAACAAAATTTCTTTTATGCAATTCACAGTTCCTCCAGTCGCTAGCAAATCATCAATAATGACGAATTCTTTTCCTATCTCAAGAGAACTCTTTTGCAATGATAATAAATTTGAGCCATATTCCAGATCATATTTTTTCTGTAATAATTCACCAGGTAGCTTCCCTGGTTTTCTAGCTAAAATTACCGGCTTGGAGAGTTTTAATCCAATAGCAGTTGCGAACAAAAAACCCCTAGCATCGACAGCAATTAAAGCGTCTGCATTTTGATTTATCGAATAGGAAGACATTCTATCTATAACTTCAGAAAATATTTCTGGATTAGCCAAAATGGGTGTGATGTCTTTAAACATAATTCCTTTTTTTGGGAAATCTGGGTAATTATTAATCAACTTTTCTAGTTTTTGCTCTAGCATTTTTTAGAATATTAAAAATCAGTGAATAATTCAGAAATAAAGAATAAACTACACATTAGGATTTTGGCCGCAATGCCAGAAGAAGTTGGCGCTGCACTATCTAAAATTTACCATATCAGTAAAATTTCTTTTGGAGACTTAACTATATATTCAGGTATTTAGAATGAAAATTATTTAAAAAATTTGTAATTCTTTAATATTGCAGGATTCTCACTATTAACAATTAATACACTTCTGGATCTGTTTCTTCCAAAAATTTTTTTTGTTAAAAGTTTTTAAATTCACTTAAAATTGCAAAAATTATTTATTCGTTATTAATTTTTTATATAGATCAGAGAGATTTTTATATACTTCATTTTCTGGAAAAAAATTGATAACATCTTTTTGAGCTTGTATTCCAATTTTCTTTCTAAAATTTTTATTTAAAATAAGTTTATCAAGAGCCCTATATATGTCTATTGAACTCTTATATCCAACAATAAGAGCATTTTTATTATTTTTTATTATACTTCCAGATATTCCAGAAATTGTGAATATGCAAGAAATTGCAGATGCCATTGCTTCTAAGTAAACTAAACCAAATGCTTCCTCATCATAAGCAATTGGGACATGAATGAAAATATCCATAATTGAATAAGCGGCTAACATATTATTTTCGTATCCTATAAATTTATATGAATTATTTGGAAAATTTATTTCTGCATATTTAGATAAGCTTTCGAATTCGATCCCACTAGCACCAAAGAATAATATTTTAATATTTTTATGCTTCTTTGAGGCCATTTCAAAACCCTCAATTATATATTTAAGACCTTTATAGGGATCAAACCTTGAACAAACACCAACCACTATATCGGATTCTTTAAGATCATATTTACGCAACATATTTGTTCTTAATTCATGATTATTTGCATATTTTTTTAAATCAATCGATGGATAAGATTGATGAATTTTTCTACGATCTACTTTTTCTAAATTACATAAAATATTTGTTACAACATCAGAATAAGTCAGAATATGTGTGCTTAAGCTATTTGATAAATAATCAAAAATAAGGTTTTTTTTATGTCTTCTATGATGTTCCATTGCATGGTGTCTTGTGTATAACCTGTATGGAATAAGACAAAATGTTCCAGCTATTAAGCCGATAATATTGGCCGTCAATAAATGACAGTGAATAATATTTACTCTATTTCTAATTAAATATAAAATTGTAAAGAATAAAGCTTTAGGCCAATCAGTTTTTTTCTTACAAGAAATACTATCAACTTTAAATCCCAGAGAAGATAGTCTACTCTCAAGTTTTGAGTTTGTATCGCTGAGTAATAAAAAATTAATTTTTATTCCATAGATATCATTTAATTTGCAGGCAGTTAATTCAAATATATTTCCTGAAGGTAAAACAGTTAAGTTTGAGATGATATAACAAATCCTCATTTTTCAAGATTTTACTTTTAAGTATAACTTTTTATCTCCTATTTCTTTAACTTTCTTGAATACACCAATGATTAACAAATGACATTTAAAGTAGGAGCTGAATCTGTTTTATAAAGACAACTAATTGTTAAAATTTGGCGCTAACGAGTTTTGAAAAGCAGTTTTAGGTTATCGAATAGAAAAATATTTTTACAATAATGATCCTTAATTATCCGATAGCAATCAAAAAAACTAATTAAAAGTTAATATGTGATCTCTGCGCAATTAATTTCGTAATAAGACTTTAAAAAAGTGTATAAATAAATGGAGCCACTACTGAACCTTGAGTAAAAACTATTAGAACACCCATAAAAACAATTGTAATTATCAAAGGAGCTAGCCAATATTTTTTCCTAATTTTTAAAAAGTCCCAAATATCTCTTAAAAGATCTATGAAATCTTCCATATTTAAAAAATTCTCTTCAAATTTATTATAGAAGAATCCCTTTTTTCTTTATAAGAAATCAAGTCTTTGTTAATCTTCTTTAAGGGATCATATCCAAGCGATTTCATAATAATAGAAATTGGTTGAAGAACAATTAAAAAAACCAGTCCTAGAATAATATGACTATTTATCCAACCAAGATATTTACCTAGAGCCATCCATCCTTTATAAGGATAGAAAAGTAATGATGGTGAAAAAACTCCAAAGATTATTAAAGGTAAGCCAATAAAAAGACTCCAAAATCTAAACCCATGTCCACTAATAAAAGGTATTAACCAACCAATGAAAAATGGGATCCCAAAACCAATTAAGAGTCCAAACTCCCTAAGTGTTTTTTTTGAACATTTTTTTTTCATTTTAATCCAATTCAAACTCTTCTCTCCAACTTTCATATCCTTTTATTTTAGGCTGTTCATTTTTAAATAATATTTGATTCTCTAACACAAGAACATCCATTTCCGTTCTCATGAAACATCTATATGCATCTTTTGGAGTACATACTATGGGTTCTCCCCTTACATTAAATGAAGTGTTAACTATGGCGGGGCAACCAGTTCTTTTTTTGAATTGATTTATTAATTCATGATAACGGGGATTTGTTTTCATACTTACTGTTTGAATTCTTGCAGAATAATCTACATGTGTAATTGCTGGCAATGTAGATCTTTGGATATTTAATTTTTCAATCCCAAAAAGATCTTTTTCCTCTTTAGTCATCTTCCTACAAAGCTTCTTTTTTACTTTTGCAACAAATAGCATATAGGGACTTAATGTTTCAATTTCAAAAAGATTATTAACATCTTCTTCAAGAACTGAGGGAGCAAAAGGTCTGAAACTTTCTCTAAATTTAATTTTTAAATTCATTACACTTTGCATCTCTTTGTTTCTGGGATCACCAATAATAGATCTTGCCCCTAAAGCCCTTGGTCCAAATTCCATAGCACCGTTAAACCAACCAATTACATTTCCAGCATCAAGTAATTCTGCTAGCTTCTCAAAAAGTTCTTTATCATTGAACCTTTGAAAAGGTGCATCTATGTTTTTCAAATAATTAGTGATTTCTGTATTTGAAAAACTGCATCCTAAATAAGCTCCATTCATTGAATCTCCTGGTTGAACCTTCCTTGGCTGCTTATGATATTCATGCCAACCGACAAGAGAAGCACCCAAAGCAGAGCCTGCATCTCCGCTTGCAGGTTGAATCCAAATATTTTCAAAAATTTTTTCTTCAAGTAATTTTCCATTTGCGACACAATTAAGGGCAACACCTCCAGAGATACATAAATTCTTTTGGTCTGTCTCTTTGCGTAAAGATTTAGCAAGCTTTATAACGATTTCTTCAGTAACACTTTGGATTGATGCAGCTAAATCCATATGAAATTGGGTTAATTCTGTCTCAGGTTTTCTAGGCTTCATTCCAAATAATTTACTAAACTTATTGCTTGTCATACGAAATCCACGATGGAATTTGAAGTAGCTAATATCTAATCTAAATGTTCCATCCTCCTTAATATCAACAAGATTTTCCTTTATTTTTTGTACATATTTTGGCAACCCATAAGGCGCTAAACCCATTAATTTATATTCACCAGAATTAACTTTAAATCCGCAGTAGTAAGTAAATGCTGAGTATAAAAGTCCAAGAGAATGAGGAAAATTTATTTCCCATAGAAGTTTAATATTATTACTTTTACCTATCCAAGTAGATGTTGTAGCCCATTCTCCAACTCCATCCATGCAAAGAATAACTGCATCATCAAATGGACTAGGATAAAAAGCAGCTGCGGCATGGGATTGATGATGTTCCGCAAAAAGTAAATCAGGTATAACAGGGTTTTTGTTAGGCAAAATCTCTTTTTGTATTAATTCAAATTGTTTTTTGATATGTGATTTTAAAAATAATTTTTCTTTTAACCATACTTGCATTGCTGCAATAAAAGATCTTATTCCTCTTGGTGATGATGCAATATATGTTTCTAATAATCTTTCAAATGTTAATAATGGTTTTTCATAATAAACAATATTTTCTATATCTCTCAAGTCAATTTTATAAGTTTTCAAAATATGTTTAATTGTATTATAAGGAAATCTAGAATCGTTTTTTTTCCTTGAAAAGCGTTCTTCTTGAGCGGCAAAAATAACATTACCATCTTTCAACAATGCAACAGCACTATCATGATAAAAACAAGATAAACCTAAAATATAGCCTTTCAAATAGTATTGCTTCTCTTTATTAATATTATTATAAAATTTTTATTGAAATTATAATTATTTAAATTTCTATACATGTTAATTTATAAAAGTAGAATTTATAATACTTTTTTTGTTAGTTATTTTTNGANAATGCAGATTCCAATTTTGGCAAAAGTATTTCAGAAATAAATAAATGACCTTTTGGTGAATAGTGGCCATCTCTTTTAAATATAAATTCTTGATAATTAAATTTGTCCCCTTTTGTATTAATAAAACTAAGTATTGGTAATATAGAAATCTGATTATGATCTATTGTCGCAGATATTAGGCAATTCTCCATTAATTTAGTTTCTTCTAGGTTAGTAAAGTTAAGAAAATCGGGGTGAACAAATAAAAAAACTTTGCTTTTTATTGATTTTGAAGAAAACGTAGCATCCAGAATCGAGATAACCCTTTCACATTTTTCCGAATTAAATTCATCTCTAAAAGACTTTTTATCTATTTTAGAGGCTTTTAATTTTAATTCCCTATTATTCAATTCCAATTGTCTAATTAATTTAGTCGTAAAGTAAAAATTATCTGCTACAAACATTCTTAGTCTCAGATAATTTAAGTTAGCTCTAGGCTTATAGTTTTCTTGATCAAAAATAGATCCGAATCTCGCTTTCATATTGGGATAACTATTTTTATTATCATTTTCAGTAAAATCATTACTAGAAAATCCATAAACAATAACTGTATTTAATTGATCCAAATTAAACTCTTTTAAAATTCGTACAGCATTTGCTGCAGCCATATGAGTATCATGAGCTCTAACTCCTCCGTTTATTATTAATCCGTTTGAAATACAATTTTCACTTATTCTTGATACATAGTGTTCGTTATCTTTGACTTCAAAACCAGCAGTCATAGAGTCACCAACAAAAACTAGATTTCTATTTTCACTATTTATTCCTGATAAATTACATTTTCTACTGATTACTTTTCTATTTCCAAAACTATCAATTGAAATTTTATTTGAAAAGTCATCTAAGGGGCCTCCAAATCTCCCCACAAATTCTCTTTTATTAATAAATCCAGCATCTTGATTACTCTCAAAGAATTTAGAGAAACCCCTTGGCCCATATATTTTTGTAAGTAGTAGATCAAAAATTAAAATTGAAAAAATAGAAAAGCTTGTAATGAGAACTGAGTCTCTCAATAATGTTTTTATTGTAGATATATCTTTATTTATCAAAGTAACTTTTTCAATATGAATATTTATATTAACTTATTAATGTAGGTGTGTCCTTAAAGCTCTTAATAACTTGACAACCTTCTAAATAGCAAGAAACTCAAATTTTTTTTATCCATTAACGTGGAATAATTGTATTTATTTTAGAAATTTTGGACAACCTTCAGAGAATCTAGAAAATAATGTAAGAAAATTGCTTTGTAGTTCTTACCTCTTATAGATTAAATTAAAAAAATAAGGAAACAGTAAAAAAATATTTTTATATATTCAAATTCTTTAAATTAAAGTTAATAATTCGAAAAGATGATGAACTATAAATAACTTTTATAATACTTTTCCAAATATTCTTTTAAACAAATTTTCCAATCTCTCATTTTGTTACTATTCCTTAAATCTAATTTCTTAGTTATAAGTCTTTCTGAAGCAGGCCTTTCAGCAAAGTATTCATCAGCAAAATAATCTGAATTTACAGAAGTAATAGTAATTTGATCTTCTAAATTTAAATTTTTAACTAGTTCTCTAGCGACTTCCAACCTACTTGTTACTCCATTGCAAACCATGTTGTAGATACCCCAAAATTTTTTATTTAATAGATAAGAGACATTTAGTGCAAAATCTTTGGTATAGGTGGGAGTTCCCAACTTATCATTCACAATAAATAATTCTTTTTTTCCATTTTTAATCTGTTTCATAATTTTTTGAATAAACTTTTTATCTTTATTTGGACCACCACCCATCATCCATCCTGCTCTACATATTAAATGTTTATTGTTGTTCATAGAAACATATTTTTCTCCCAAATACTTAGATCTTGCATAAACCCCTAGTGGGTTTGGTTCATCCCAATCATCATACTGATCCTGCTTACCATCAAATATACCTGCAGTTGATATATAAAGTATTGGTATTTCTAATTCATTTGATATATGAGTAGCAGTTTCAGCAGCTAAAGTATTAGTAAGATAGGCATTTTTAGGATTTTCTTCGCAGTATTCCAAGGATGTCAATGCGCCAATATGAAATAGTACATCAGGTTGAAAATTAGCAACATCTTTAAAATATTCTTCTGTATTCCTAAAATCTAGATATTCTATCCAGTTTTCATTTACATCTATATCAGTGCATTTTAGGGTATTTGTTTGACTAAATACTTCATGAAAAGCTTCCCCAAGCATACCACCAGCTCCTGCAATATATATTTTCTTACCGTTAATCATTATTTTTCTAATACCGAAGTTAAGATCTGATTATATTGCTTGCTAACAGCATCTAGGGAATAATTTTCAATAGCATCTTTTCTAGCTTGAGATCCTAATCTTTTGCGCAAAAGTGGATCTTGAATTAATTCTTCCAAAGCATCTACCCATTCCTCTTCCGATTTTACCAGTAAACCGTTAACCCTGTCTTTAATAATTAAAGGGGTAGTGCCTACATTTGATGCCACGCAAGGGATTCCAAATGCCATATATTGAATAGCTTTTAGACCACTTTTACCTAATACCCAGTTATCATTTGGCAATGGATAAATACCAATATCTATACCTTGCATATCCTTAACCTCTCTTTTTTTTGACCATTTAATAACTTCTAAATTTATACCTTGCAAATCATATTCAAAATTTCCTATTATCCTAACTTTGAATTCTACTCTTTTAGAAAGTTTCAGAAAAACCCCTTCAAGTTGATCAAGAAAACCTTTAGAAGAAAAGGTACCAGTCCATCCAATGGTGAGAATTTTATTATTTAAATATTTGTTTGTTGGAAAAAATAATTTCGTATTTATAGATGAAGTTACATAAGTACAAGCTTTATTTATATTTTTCTCCAAACAAAATTGATTTAGGAAGGGAGAAGAGGTTATTACATGATCAGCATTTCTTATTAAAAAGTTTGCTTTATTAGGGCTTTTTAGAATTCTTGAAAAAGGATTTGGATTATTTATTTTTGAAAGTTCAGATGTTTCATCGATTAACTTTAACTCAAGAGCTTTCTGAAGGTGAATTTCTGATTTGTCTATTCCAATAATTGTTGATTTAGGAAATAACTTTCTAATATCAATGGCAAAGCTACCACCAATAAGACCAACACCAATCACATAAATTTTCTTTTTCATAATCTAGAAATTGCTTTCTTAATATTTATTTCAGAGTTGCAGAGTGAAATCCTTACATATCCTTCACCATTTGATCCAAAAATACTGCCAGGTGCAATAAAAATACCTTTATCATTTAAAAGACTATCCACATAATCTATAGAGGTTTTATTACTTTTAATCTTAGCCCAAACAAACATTCCCGATGAAGATCTTGAAAAATCACAATTTAATTTATCAGCTAATTCCCATACTAATTTTCTTCTTTTTGAATATTCCAAGTTCAAGTTTTTAAACCAATCCTTTGATTGACTTAATGCTGATACAGCACCCATTTGTAAAGGAAAAAACATGCCTGAATCAACATTACTTTTCACCTTTAAAATATTTGAAATGTATTCAGGATTTGCCACAGCAAACCCTAATCTCCATCCAGCCATGTTAAAACTTTTACTAAGAGAATTTAACTCAATACAAATATCTCTCGCTCCGTTAACATTCATTATGCTTAATGGATTATCATTTAAAATGAAACTATATGGATTATCATTTACGATTAAAATATTATTAGACTTCGCAAAATTTATAATTTCGGAAAAATACTCATGGGATGCTACTGCTCCTGTTGGCATATGAGGATAATTAATCCACATTATTTTAACAGTGGATAAATCAAGTTTAGTTAATTGCTCCAAGTCAGGCAACCAGTTATTTTTTTCATTTAAATCATAATATATAATTTCATTTCCGATCAACTTTGTTATTGATGAATATGTTGGATATCCTGGATTTGGTATTAAGACTTTATCATCTTCAGAAAGAAAAGACATTGAAATATGAAAAATTCCCTCCTTACTTCCAATCAATGGTAAAATTTCAGATTGATAATTTAAATCACAATTATAATGTAACTTATAAAAATTTGATATTTCCTTTCTAAATTTTTCAACTCCGATATAGCTTTGATATTTATGTGCTCCAGTAACATTTAACGAATCTTTTAATTTTTTTATTACAGGAGTTGGAGGAGATAAATCTGGACTCCCAATTCCAAGGTTAATGATATCTTCTCCAGAGTCAATTAAAGACTTTACCTCTCTCAGCTTGGA
>FUFK010079036.1_pt1 | contig 10830 bp, 16 predicted proteins | sample 1021851 | NCBI WGS metagenome assembly FUFK01 (sample SAMEA51879418, study PRJEB19060) | metagenome
ATCATTACAATATTCATAAACTTCTAGATAATATTCCTTTATTTTACTCTCCAATTTCGGCATATTTTCTACCTTAGATTTAGTCTTATTGACCCGTACCTTGGTAAATTCAAAATTCTCATCTATACCAAAAAACTCTGACATCTTGCTTACTTGGTCTTTCTCGAACATATTTTCGTATACTCCAACGTACACGTCATTAGGGTCAAATGTTGCATAAACATTGTTGAGCGTCCGATCGTACCTTGTTCTGATTTTACAGTGGTCTGTGGTATAATAACCCTCTAAGGCCCTACGGAAGTTCGTTTCACCAACATTGATTCCTTCTTTGAAATATCTCCTATCAAGATTATATCTCACTGCACTTTTTATCCTATCAATTGGATCTCTTATCAACAACAAGGCCTTACAAGATACGNCTTTATCNNGAAAATTGNTGATAATAGAGGCCATCCTTGNTTTNGACAATGCACTATATGAGGGGGTTATATCGCCTGTAATTGATACATCNCCNCGNTAAAGAGAATTGAAGTATTCAAAATATGCNNTTTCGTNAGACTGCATNTTGTACCTTTTCATTCTNTNACTNTCNAAAGCTCGTCCAANNAAACCGGGCTTATCTTCGAGATTGTATTTCAGTAATGGGACATCGATAGCNTCCCATATNTGGTATTCCTTGTCAAACCCCCCATCGAAATATCTCGATTGCTTCAAATAATCGTATATCCAGCTTGTTCCGCATTTCTGGAAGCCAAGGCCCAAAATGAAAACTCGATCAGATGAACCACCTCTAGTAGACATCAGCTTGGCTATCGGCATCTACTATTTGAATTGAGATATATTACTGCAATATTACCTGAGTAATATTTATTCGTACTCGCTATTGCGTAATATTATGCCCAAGGTTAGTTTGGACATGCCAAACGAAATATTGACCGATTTGAAGAAACATGTCGGGGATGAAAAGAAGTTTGTCAGCGTGGCGGATGCAATCAGGACAGCCTGCAGGAAATTGTTGGATCAGCTCGACAGTATAGATAAGATGCACGGAAGAGGNGAGTAGGGTGGTCACTAAGGATGAGGCTAAGAAGGCAATAGAGACGGTGGTCCGATATGTTGAGTCTATAGAAGGACCACTGAGGGAAGGTCTGGTCGACACTCCTGATAGAGTCATAAAATCATTCGAGGAGATATATTCGGGATATTCGGCGGATCCTCGAAAAATACTAGATTCGACGTTCAATAGTGAGAACTACGATGGCATAGTTTTACTGAGGGATATTGAGTTCCATAGCACATGCGAACACCATCTGCAACCATTCAGTGGTACAGCCCATATAGCATACATACCAGTGGAAAGGATTGTTGGAATTAGCAAATTAGCAAGGTTGCTAGATGCCCATTCCAAGAGGCTCCAAAATCAAGAAAGGATAACTAGCTCAATCGCAGATGATCTCGTGGAACACTTGGATCCATTAGGATGTGCGGTAATAGTTGAGGCCAAGCACGGTTGTATGAGGTGCAGGGGTGTCTTGAAACAGAATGCCAAAATGACGACCAGTACCATGAGGGGAGTGTTTTTCGATAACGCTGAGGCCCGTGGAGAGTTATTTCAACTGATCAATGGCGGAAATAATGGGTGATTAATTGACTGTTTATCCAATTGTGGAGATTTTTCATTCGGTACAAGGTGAAGGTTTTCATGCTGGAATTCCACATGTCTTCATTAGGTTCGGAAATTGTAATCTAAGATGCGAGTGGTGTGACACAGATTTTCTTACATTCGAGGAAATGGAAGTGAACGAGATAGTCGAACAGGTGCTATCTTTCGGGTGTGATAGGGTCATATTCACAGGAGGAGAGCCGGCAATGCAAGATTTGAGTACCATTGGAAAAATGNTGAAAAGACATAATATTTCTTTATCCATAGAAACCAATGGAACAATAATTGTAGACCCAATAATAGACTGGATTTGCGTAAGCCCCAAAGATCAGATATACCCAAACGTCTCAATAAAACAAGTAGTCGGCGATGAGTTGAAAGTTGTTTACTGTGGCCAGGACCTATCTATGTATGAATCGCTAAAGAGCGGATTCACTCACCACTTTATACAACCATGTTACATGGAAGAAGAAAGTGTGGAGGAGAATGGCAGATCTTTCCAACTGGTAGAGAAAATAGTGAAGGAGAATGAGGGTTGGAGACTGAGTCTCCAGACTCACAAGTGGATGGGGGTTTTGTAATGGGGTCTAGAGCAGTTATGGCTTTGTCTGGCGGAATGGACTCGACCTCGTTACTCTTGAGATTGCTAAGGGATGGGNACGGCGTCACCTGTGTGAGTTATGAGTATGGTCAGAAGCACTCTATTGAAATTGAAATGGCTAAAGAAAATATCCAGAGACTTCAATCAATGGGAATGGAAGTTAGCCATAAGGTAATAGATTTGAGTTCTGCTATGGGAACATTCCACTCAGCCCTAACAAATCACAATTACGAGGTACCTGAGGGACATTATGAAGAGATTCAGATGAAGCAAACAGTAGTCCCAAACAGAAATGCAATATTCTCCTCCATACTGTACGGAATGGCATTGAGTATCTCCCAATCAGAGGACATAGAAGTAATCGTAGCTCTGGGCGTTCATAGTGGTGATCACGCTATTTATCCAGACTGTAGGCCTGAATTCTACAAAGCGCTATCAGACGCCTTTTCTATGGGAAATTGGGAATCGGAAAGGGTCACTTTTGAATTACCATACATAACTGGTGATAAGTCTACAATCTTAAGAGACGCTTTACAATCTTGTAAGGTTCTAGGTTTAGATTTTGACACAATTATGGGAAGTACGATTACTTCTTACAATCCGGATAGATTTGGGAGATCAAGTGGCAAATCTGGATCGGATGTTGAAAGGATTCTAGCATTCTATGATATAGGTCGTGTAGATCCAATAGAGTATGTTGATTCGTGGGAGAACGTTTTGGCAAACGCATTGAAATTAAAGGAGGAGTTTGGTCATGAGCATCATTGATAGAGACGAAGAATGGAAGGAAAGGTTGAGTCCCCTAGCGTACAATGTAACCAGACTAGGAGGCACGGAAAGACCGTTCTCTGGGAAACACTATCTTGAGGAAAGGGATGGCAACTACCACTGCATCTGCTGCAATCATCTTCTATTCACATCTGAAATGAAGTATAATTCTGGTTGTGGCTGGCCTGCATTCCACACAGAACATGAAGATGCTGGGATTATACGAATTGTAGACCTTAGTCACGGAATGTCCAGGATTGAGGTCAGATGTGGTAGTTGTGAAGCCCATCTAGGTCACGTTTTCGAGGATGGGCCAAGAGAACACGGTGGTGAAAGGTACTGTATAAATTCTGTTTGTTTAGATTTTATCATGGAGGGAGAGGATGGCTAAGTTATATTCAACAAAGAAATATGGCCATGAAAGAGGCCTCTCAGCTGCATTTAGACAGTGGAGGGCGGAAAGCCATTGCAGATTCATGCATGGATATTCGTTGGAGTTTGAGTTTGTCTTTGGAGCCCATGAGTTAGATGAAAATAACTGGGTCGTAGATTTTGGAGGTTTGAAGGAATTGGAATTGTGGCTTAGACAAAATTTCGATCACAAAACATTGGTAGCTTTGGATGACCCTATGTATTCTGATTTCGAGGATATGCATGAAAAGGGAATAATCAATATGGTTTCTGTCAAATCTACAGGGTGTGAGATGTTTGCAAAGATGGCTATGGAATTCGCCAGCGATATGATTCAAGACCTATACGGGCGTAGGTGCTGGGTTGAGAGCGTGTCTGTCCGTGAACATGGTTCTAACAGTGCTACTTGCCGACGGGAATAGTCAAGGCCGGGAAAAAGATTATGTCAAAGTAATCTGTAAACTACCCATGGCCGGAGAAGAAGAAGTAAGGAAAGTCATAGCAATGTACATTGAAAGTATGGAGAAGTCAAGTGGTGACATGGTCACGGAGGCATTCCACGAGAATGCTAAAGTTGTTGGTTATCTAAATGGGGATTTCCTACAGCTTTCAACATCTGATTTTGCGGGTTTTGTTTCAGCCCAGGAGCCGGGGGCAGTTGAGTTTGAAATTCTTTCATGCGAGGTAAATGGCGACACTGCGACAGCGAAGGTCAGAGACAAGTACCTGGGAATATCTTTCTTGGACTCTTTGTCCTTAGTCAAAGAAGGCGACAAATGGTCAATTTACAACAAGCTCTTCCACGTAGAAGCTTGAAAAAAATCCGTAGGTCGCGGGGCCACTATGGCCGTTGAATCGGAGATAGTGAGTACATTTCCCTGCTTTCTACTACTTCCGCAACCCTTTCCATGAATTCTAGGTCTTCGAGCCTCTTCGCCATCTCAGCGGGATCAAAGTCAAAGCGCAGAATGATTGCAGTGTTGTCATTGGCCTTGCCATACACTATTTTCCCGTCTTCTACTTCCTTTCTGTTGTCGTAAGCGTTCAACATCAACTCTTCCCAATCCTCGTAAGTCATTCCTTCTCTCATATGAACAAGTATCGCTGCATCCATACTAATACGTCTAATCGGATATTTATATCATCTTCGATGGCGCTATTCATCGATCGCATTGGACACAGTAGAATGGATGACAATTGCATAACCAAGGTGGTTGGCTTCAGACGTATCGCAATGGGTTCATTGGTGAGACGCTACATTGTAACCAAGGGGCAGGTGAAACCCCTACTTGATGCGTGCATCATATTCCCTACCCTGATCTATGCCCGCATACACATGGGGCATCCCACTAACCCTCCATGACGTATGCATACACAAGGATCCCTTTGTTACAAACAACACTAGCGAACATTAGGCCATATTTTCTCGTTCCTNTCATAAAGATAATATTCANTGGNAAAGAATACTCATCTCAATGGAAGAAAAGTGGTGGAACTCCGAGGAAACAGACCATGCAACTGCCGACGATTCTGGTTCGGACATGAACGACGAACTCCTCCGTCCTCAACCTGACAAGGATTTCACATCGGACCCCGCCTCAGTAGTTGGGATACTCGCCATTCTCCTATTTTTCGGGTTGCCAGGGATTATTATCGGAGGGGGCGGTATCGTTTCTTTGTACATCTCGATAATGGATCCTGATTTCGCCGAATCAATCCTATGGGTGGCGTGGGAACCGTTAGCGATCTTCATGTCACTATTTGGATTGTTGATCATCGGACTCTTGCGAATGGTCCTTGTCAAAATAATGTCCGTCCACCGTCTGCGTGTAAAGCACAGCACCGACTTATTGGTTTTTGATAGCACGTATCGGGGGCGCGAATTTCACTCGGAGGAAAGGCGCCTATCCGAAGCAGTATACCTCGAGTACAGGGAAACAACGCGTCAAACAACCGACTCCGAGGGGAGGTCTACGACCCACACATCGATAAGGGCCGATGTCCATGGTCGCTCGAGCGAGGAAGGGGAGTGGAAACTTAGGATCGGTGATTTGGTTGAAAGTTATCAGAGTAAACAAAAAAAGGCCCAAGAGATAGCTGACGCAATCGGCATTGAGTTAGAGGTGCGCATTCGAAGGTGAAAGCCAACAGTGTCATCTATGGCATACTGGGCCATACCTTCTTTATCGCCTATCTGGATTCAACCTTTTTGGTCAATTGATACGGAGTCTATACTGCAAAAATCTCCTTGGAACTATGTCACAATTAAAAAAAACCAGTCACTTAGGTCGCTCATGGACACATTTTTTCTTCTTGTCCACATCGCCTTTGGTAGCGTAGCATTGCTCACTGCAGCCCTTGCTTTTCTCACTGAAAAAGGCCCAAAATTTCATGCAAAGGTTGGGAGAATCTACGCTCTTGCCATGATTGGTGTTGGGTTGACAGCAGGGGCCTTGTGGTGGCTGGGAAGCACTGATTTCCTTCTTTTCATTGCGTTCTTTTCCACTTACATGGTCCTCATGGGTTGGAGGCTAGGGCAGAATCGAAAAGGTTCAGTCGGCAACATCGATCAAGCGCTTGTTGGGTTGGGAATCATCGGCACATTGGGTCTTCTGTTCATTTCTCTAGATATTGCATTCTGGGATGAAGGGGCCAGTTTTGCAATCGTCCCTCTCGTGTTTTCGTTTATCTGTGGTTCATTGACTTATTTCCAACGCCTTTCATTGAAGAGTGGCAAAGCCCCACGCGGGAAAGAGAGAATTCGACTTCACGGTATCTTCATGGGTGCTGGAACCATTTCGACTGTGACCGCCTTCTCGCTCACGGCCATTGGCGGTGGGATTGTGGTCTGGCTTCTACCTACGGCCATCGGCAGCGCTCTGATCACTTACAACTTGAGCGGGCTTCGAAGCGGCAGTGTGCAAATTCCGAGCAATTCAGAATCTGCATAAACCCCTTACGATACTCTTCGATGAAACGACTGTCGCTTCGGTAGCGGAAGCAGTTTCCATGGCAAATAGTAGATGTGAGCTACCCATTTCAGCCTCTAGAAGAAGATGGGTATGGCCCATGGGCCCAACCTACTAGCCGCTAGTTACATGGGTCTGCGGGATAAACCGAAGATATCACGATAATTGCATTCTAGCCGACGTACTACGAGGCGGTAGGTTTGCTAGGGAATATGATGCCTAGGAGTACCACGGTTACTTTGTGACGTATCCATAATCCTTGGTCCTACCCACAACCCATAATGATGGCCTTTGTCACTCAGGGGTTGCTCAGTGAACCCTCGATGATACGGGCAGAGTTCACGTTACTTCTCAGTCCACCATCCTTCAGAATTGGACTCATCCTCGCTGACCCTACGTCGCCTCATTTCTTCCAAGATTGGATTGCTACCTTCAATCCAATCTTGGCCCGTTCCAGGAGGTAGTTCTCTAGGAATTGGTGTAGTATCCGCAGTTCCTCCTAAGCCCCCACTTATCATTTTCAGGCCGAAAAATTGGACAAGGAGCCCTGCCATCAAGAATGGTATTGAGAAAATTATCATGAGCAATGATTCGAATGGGTAATCTGGATCAATTTCGCCCCAACTGAACATCATTAATGGGACCAATGTGAAAGGCAATCCGAAAAAGAAGAGGAACAACCCGAAAAACATTGACCCTATTCTATTGACAGTCTCTTCTCTCATATCTCACCTCTTTATTGGTCCCTCTATTATCAATTCCTCATCTAGCCTCCTAGGGTTGTTTGTAACAAAGGGACCCATGTATATGCGGACGTAATACAGGGTACCCTCTGAAGCGTATACGACTCTGAGGGTTCTCAGAGGGTTCGGACTCACGAGTATCCCGGTAAATTCCAGTGAAATCTAGGCTTCATTCGATCCAAACCACAACTCATGAGTCAATGCATAACCGACCACAGATGCAGGCACCCCAAACATTAGCAAAATTATCCCAGCCATCTGAGATACTACGTAACTGTCCATGAGCCATCCTGCTCCAGTGATCGAGATAGGAATTCCAAATATCATCAAAATGAACCCAATGACTTCCTTGATTGAGATGGGCGTCCCATCGCTATCTTTCGGTATGGGAATTGCTTTTTCATCCGGATTCCCATCTTTGTGGCGCAAGCAATATCCGGTTGTTCTAAACTCCAAAGCATTACAGCCCTCGATAGCACATTTCCTTTCACCCACATGCTATCACTGCCCGCTAAAGAAAATAAGCAGTGCTACGGCACTGTCAGTACACCTAGGGAATATGATGCCTCCGAGTACCGCGGTTGCTTTGGGACGGAGGAAATACTATGGCATAGGCCGGGGAATTATAGATGTGGGCGAAAGGAAGTGCGCTTTCGAAAGTTGCAATGCCTTAGAATTTCGTACAACTGGGTATTGCTTGAGGCACAAAGACGGTGCGCCGAGTCAGGAAATGCTCACTCTTGAAAGCCGCTCATCCGAAGATAAGGGCAGCCCGAAAGAGTCTGCTGGGGTATTGTTAATCGTCATCGGAATTCTACCATCTCTCCTTGGATTCCAACTCTTTCTAAGGTCACTTGGAATTCTCGAAACAACACATAATCCATTTGAAATTGTGGCTGCTTTATTCTTCCTCGGCATTGGGATTCCCATGCTAGTATTTGGATACCTATTGGTTTCGAAAAATGTCTGATACACACAGGTCCGTAAACTACCGTAGCGGAAGTAGTTTCCATGGTTGATAGCAGATTTGAGCAACCCATTTCAGCAACACATACATAGGCCCTGCTTGGTTATAGAAAAGGGATGGATCATTTTGTGATTGGGTATACATCATAAAGCGTGCCGGATTTGGAGAAATATGGAAGAACAGCCTCCTGAGACACAAGTAATCCAAGAACAACACGCGCAGACACAGGCCTTTGGGCAGCCGCCAGTGGTCTACGAGACCAAGAGCTCTCTGCCGGTTGTGGTAGGGGTGCTGTACGCAATTTACCAATTACTACCGATTTTAGGTGGGCTAGCATTGCTATTCGGGGGTGTTTTCTTGGGTGGCCTAGGTGCCGAGGCTGGGGATGACGAGGTAACCGGGGCAGGAGCTGTGGTAGCCTTGATCGGGTTGTTATTCCTGATTTTTGGCGCTGTGGGCATATGGGCAGGCGTACTGATGGCACAGAGGAAGAAGCTCGGCGTCTACATAGCATGGGGCACCCTTGGTCTNGGAGTGGTCCTCAGCATAGTCTTGACCACGCTACAAGGGGTTACCCCAGACATTTTCACCCTAGGGTGTAATGGCATCTGCGCTCTGTTCGTTGGCCTTCCTTTGATGGTCTCCAGCGCTAGCCAGCACATGGAATGATGGGGCGGGGGATTACCATCTATGGAAGAAGGACCATTGAGGCCCCCGTCCGATGGCGCCATCCCATCACTCTCTCATAAGAGGCTGATAGCTTACTCCGTGGGCCCCCAGAATGTCGATCTGAGCTTCAAAAAGAGATTGGCCCATGAGAACGGCTGGGATCTGGCGATGGCCGAGAGGGCTTTTCAGGAATACAAGAGGTTCGCGTACATGTGCGCACACAGCGACAATCCCTGCACGCCCTCGGTGGAGGTGGACCAGGTCTGGCACCTCCACATGACCTACACGAGGGACTACTGGGGCAGGTTCTGCCCGGAGGTCCTGGGTTACGAGCTGCACCATGGCCCTACCGAAGGGGGCAAGGCAGAGGATGAGAAGTACCTGGAGCAATACGAGCGTACCCTACTCTACTACCAGGAGGTATTCGGTAGGGCGCCTCCGGAGGACCTATGGCCACCCCCGGAGGTCAGGTTCTCGTCATTCCCCCACCTAAGGTGGGTCGATCTCTCCAAGAACTCCATCACCCCTAGGAGAAGTATACTAGTCGGGATTGGAGCCGTCGCCGTGGTTTCATTTATCATGGGATGGCTGTTGAGATAACTAAATGAGGTCCGTTGTCATTCAACTCAGTCTGCTGGTCCTCCTCTCCTCCTCCATCGCCATCGGCGAGCACAGCCCAGAGGGTTCCGGGACGGTATCGTCGATGCCGGACCCCCCCGAGGGCGAGTGGTACGTCCATGACATGGCTGGTGTGATATCCGAGCAGACCGAGGCCGAGTACGAGAGTGAGCTATCGAGAATAAAGGACGAGAGCGGTGTCCTGGTCAGGCTGGTGACGGTTAGCAGCATGATGGAGGCCAGCAACGGAGTCTGCATGTACCACCCCTGCTATGACAGTGAGTACTTCTCCGAAGACAATGGCTACGCGAGGCAGATGTTCAGGCACTTCGGAATGGAAGGCGGGGACCAGCCGAGCATGCTGATAGCCCTCTCTACCGAGGACCGCCAGTTCAAGTTCGTGATGCCGGGCCTGTCGGAGACGACCCAGCGGTTCTCCCAGGGAGTCTTCGAGGATGGGTCATACAGGCTCAGCGAAGCCGCGGACGCGTACGGTGGCGATAGTTACATCGATTTCTGGGACGGTTGGGAACGGTACCCTGGTGAGTGCGTCTGGGAGGGGGCTGGCGCGGAGTGGGTCAACAACTCGTGGCACTGCTACATGGAGACCGATATGGATGGCCAACCATATTGGGACATATATTGGTACTTGTGCGAGAGCCACAATGACAACTGGTGGTGCACCGATCAGTACGGCCAGGACCCTGCTCACGGGGACTCCGAGAACGGTAGCCTGATGACTCCGCCACCCGAACCAGAGGGGCAAGACTACTCCCGGGGCAACCTGTGGGAGGAGGCCCTCTCCTACTACGTTTACGAGTCAGGCACGCTTGTCTCCATAGAGTCGTACCCGCTTTCCGTGCACCTGGCCGTCTATGCCATCGGGGCGCTCGGGCTGATCGCCCTCCTCTTGATACTGGGAGATAACTTCCTCGAGGAAAACAGACGAAGGGAGTATAACCTCGCGAGGGACCGTCTGACCTTCGCCTACGCCAGGAGGAGAGCGGACCTGTCCCTAAAGAGCCTGAAGGGAGGCGAGGACGGGACGGTCTTCGAGACCATGGCAGATCAGATAGAGCACCTTTCGATCGAGCTGAGGAAGGATCCCGAGGAGAGTCTCGGTTTACTGCTTTCAGATGAAGACGACGATGAGAGAGACAAATACCAAAAGAAGAGAGACCGGTATAATGAGAAGATCTGCGTCGAGCTCAACAAGAGGGCCGACGACGCAGGGGTGCCCGATCAGGTCACCATCCCCGACGTGGATATGACCTGGGAGGTAAGCATGCTCAAGGAGGCAGGAGATAGGTGGGACAGGGTGAACAGGGTTGCGGTGCCCCTAGGCCTGGCCGTGCTGGCTGCAGGCTTGTACCTCGGCTTCGGACTGAATGCGGGCGGACCCCTCTCCCTCGGCGAATGGG
>FUFK010746893.1_pt1 | contig 10829 bp, 20 predicted proteins | sample 1021851 | NCBI WGS metagenome assembly FUFK01 (sample SAMEA51879418, study PRJEB19060) | metagenome
TATGTCATCTAACCTTGATACCGTTTAACATTGCTAACAGTCTAAATGACTCAATAGATCCTGTAACCTGTCTGTCCAAGGGTTTCTGGTTTGGCTAAATTAAATTGTTGTAAACATAAGTACCCGAAAGCATCAAAAGCATGATCAACACCAAGATTTTTATTCGGTAAACCTGTATTTGGCGCATAAGTTAACGTCCTTAACGATTTAATTAATTCCTTGCAACGAGGATGAATAAATGTCCTCCTAACACTATTGGCATCATATAAAGCAGTATTAACAGCAGTAATTTTATCTCTTATCTTCCAAGGTGCTCTGGGACTTGAAACATTAAATCCACTCCTTCTCAAAATACTGTGATCTGTTGCACCAACACCAGCAGTTTTCCTAGCACCACCTGTAGGGTCAGGACAAGCAACAATTCTTCTATCTACCCCATACCTCCTTGTTACTTCTTCCGCAAAATCCCATGTCGTAGCTCCTCCAGTCATAATTATTTCATCAAAGACATATAGTGTGTCGTCTTTTTTAACAGCGCAAATACCAGACATCGGGTCAACGTTAAAGTCAACACCCAGCAACAGAGGCATCACACTAATATCCTCCGCTTTCGTCGAAATATTGTCATCACCAAAACTAATCGCCACCAACCCAGTTAAATTCTCAAAACTTGCCTCAAATTCTTGCCTAAATGTTCTCCCATCTAGCTGCGCCCTAGCCGCTTCAACTTCATCTTCTGGAACATTGCCCCCCTCAATTGTCGTATAACACCACCTCTTCCACTCATTAGTAGAATCTTCCTTGCAATAACACCATAAATCATAAAACCAACTCGCTGTCCCATCAGGTGTACTAATAAATAACGCCCACCCCTGTTTATCAGCTAAAGCAGGTCTAATAACTTCAAACCATACCTCTGCATCCATAAATGCAGCCTCATCCAACACAACCCCAGACAAACTCCTTCCCCTCAATGCCATCGCATTCTCAGTACCCTTTAACTCAATAGTTGACCCATTTATCAACTCCAACCTCAAATCAGTCTCATTCTTACTCTCAATCCATACCTTCGGTACCAATTTTTTCAATGCCTTCCACGCAATGTCCTTCGCCATCCTGTAAGTCGGCGCACAATAAAAAAATGTCTCCCCTGGTCGATCAATTGCTCCCTTCAATAACTCAATACAACTTAAATAACTCTTCCCAAATCTCCTTCCAGCCACCAACACCCTAAACCTTCTCCTATCGTTGAACACCTGCCCCTGTGCCCACCTCAAGTTAATATCTAACCCCGATTGTGCGGTTTTAACTGCCATAACCTATTATCCTATACATAATCCCTTCGATTTGTAATCGTGGCACGTAGTAATGATGAAATTCAAGACAAAATCCTGAAAAGGCAGCAACAACTTTATCGTAGGCAAACTGAAGGACTTCCTGCTAGAGCACTTGTTGTTGAACACGCTAAAACTTACGGCATCTCCGAACGTCACGCTTGGGATGATTGGAAACAAGTCAAAATCTGGAATGATGAAGATTGGTCTAAAGATAGAGAAAATATGATCTCTCGCATTCAAACAATGCGACTCCGTGCCATAGATAAAGCAATGAAAAAAGGTCAACTCCAAACAGTCCAAACTCTCCTCGCTGACCTCGGTAAAGTAGTAGGTGAGGCAGAAGAAGTCATTAACATCAAAGCTCCTGAACTCTCCATTAAAGTAGAAAATAAAAAATCTTAGTTTCGAGAATATATTTAGGTTCCCCCAAGCACGTAGGGAGGCTCAGAAATCCTGAACTACTCCCCCATACACTTGTACTAGTTAACGGCTCTTACAAAGAGTTTAAGCTGTCGCTCTCCGCGATACTCTCCAGACTTGCTGCCTGCTAGCTCGTAACCTTCAGGGATCTTGGCTAACCATTCCTGAAGCTCTTGCTTAAGGTAGTCTGCGTGTACGTACATTTTGTTTGAGTTGGTTTGGTATGTACTTATTATATATCTAAATTATTAGATTAGACAATCTATGTTAACAATAGTTAACAATAATAAATTACAACAAACTATTACAAAATACTTTAATAATCTATTAGATTAATCTAAAATTAAATTAGTTCAGTATCTTTCATTTTTTCTATCTCCAAAGCTTCTCAGATTACTTATCAATTCTCTTTTTAGAATGATTTACCTTTTCTAGCAAGCTGAACAGAAAGAAAGAAAAAAGCTACCGAACAGAACCAAACCAAACAAATCAAAATGAAAACTTTTTTAGTTACCTTTTCGATTTATGTTTTAGCTATTGCTGTTGGAGTAAAAGTTACTACTGACACGCTAGAAGCTAAGACACAAGCAGATTGTTTTAACTCTGGGAATCCTTATTCTAGTTCTTGCCTTTATCTAAGTTCTAGGAGTAAGTAAATGCAAGAATTAAAAGATCTAGAGCAAGATTACAATAACATTTTAGGATGTTCTACAAACTTGCTAGATGCTCTAAAGGAAAGAGATAAAAAGATCAAAGAGTTAGAACTAAGACTTGAAGAAATAGGGAGAGTTTAAAAACTCTTTCTATTTTTTTTATGTAAACCAACAAAACCAACAAATGAACAAACTTTTAGAGAGTGAAAGTTTTCACTTAACTAATAAAAGTGGAAACTTTAAAACTGGGAAAATGGCAGTAAGCACAAGTTCTAGAAAGACTTGTGACGCTAAGGCATGCCCATTTCACAAAGATAATGGTGGTGGATGTTATGCAGAAGAAGGTTATCATTTAAGAATGCATTGGGATAAAGTAACAAGTGGTGAACGTGGTTTAAAATGGGATTTATTCCTTAATCAATTAAAAAAGCTAAAAAAAGGAAGTGAACTAAGGATAAATCAAGCGGGAGATATTGTTCTAGATGATTTAAATAATATCTCTGAAAAGTATCTAAATGGGATTATAGAAAGTACAAAACATTTATCAGCGGTTTGGACTTATACTCACCATAATTTAGAGACTAAAACAAATATAAAAAGGATTCAGGAAAGTACTAAAAAAGGTTTTGTAATCAATGCTAGTACTGAGGATCTTAAAACTTGTGATAAACGATTAGAACAAGGATTACAGACTGTTAGCGTTATTAGTTCTAATGATTCTAGAATAGAAAAATATAAAGGAAGTGATAATAAAACCTATTGGAAACAAAAAGAAGAGATCAGAACACCTAAGGGAATAAAAGGTGTTATTTGTCCCGCTCAAAGATTTGAGAATGAGAAAATTAATTGTAAGAATTGCAAGCTTTGCTCAAAAGTTCGTGATTATCCAATTATTTTTATTGCACATGGAACTGGAGTTAAAAAAGCTAATCAAGCACTAAACCACTAAAAACCAATTACTAAACCAATGACTAATTTATTTAAAGCTAAACTCAAGAAAGATGATTTACCTGATTTTATACAAATCAGAAAAAAGGAAATAAAAGAAGAAAAAATAAAAGATAAAAATACAAAGGAATTAAGATCTTATAGATCGCATGAAATACCAATAAAGATTAAACAAGAAATAGCTGATGAGATGGGAGTAACGATTAGAACGGCTCAAAGGTTATATATAAAATATGACATATCAGAAATGCCTGAGAACTTAGAATCAATGCAATTAAAAGATAAATTTGATAATACACAAATAAAATTATTATGCAATGAGCAAGAATCTATTTTATATATAGATGATGACGAGAAAAGGATTGAAGCAATAGGGAAGTTGCAAAAGATAAGGAAAGACTTAGTAAGTTTTTAAAATGTCGTAACGACAAAACGACAGTAAAAGCTAGATGTAAATTCATCTAGTTTTTTTTATGTCTTTCTATTGACATCTTCTAATCTATTAGATTAGTATGTTATTAAGTCCATAAAGGACTAAAACCAACCCAAACAAAAACGAGGTTTTAAACCATGTCACACGATGGTCACGAACAATGGTTAGAAAGCGAAAAAAACTCTTTCGCTGATGATCACCCTGAATTAATAGAAGACTCTGATGAATTTATTGAGAAGTTTACAGAGTATTTAAAGGACAATGATCCTAAAAATGAGCCTACGTTGAGTGCTTATCAAAGAAGCCCATCACTAGCAGATTAATTATATAAACCTTACCCATATCAAACTAAACTAACAAAACCAAATTATGTCTACTATGTCAGAACTTGATAGGCAAAATAAGATTGCCAAATCAGAGAGAGAAAAAGGAGCCAGGAGAGCCATTATTGAAGAAGCTTTTGCACAACATGAAATAAGTGAAGATGTTTATAAATATGAAATGAATGTTCTTGGATTAGGAGAGAAAACTGTTAAAGAACTAGGTCTATGAATGGCAAAATTAAATATTCCATTATGAATGGAAAATTATTGCGATTCCAGGTAATTAACGGAGTCCGATGCTGGATTGATCTTCCTAGTGATGAATGGTTTGCATATGAAGCAAATCCTAGTTATCAAAAACGGATTAAAAAAACAAACCTACAAACCAATTTATTTAAAAACAATGAAAAAACCAATTTCTGAGTACACAACTGACTATGAATATGCTGAAGATTATGGCAAAGTCCCTGAATTTAATAAGCAAAGAGAAAAACTAAGAAAAACAATTTCAGAGTTAGAGCATGAAATATATACAGAGATGAGATTAATGAATGAAAGATGGCATGGTTATAAACTTTTAAAAGAAAGCAGCTATGAATCTGAAAATAAAGAATGGAATGGAGAGGAAGATGATGAATGCAGAAAAATGACAGGTGACTGCTTTGAGATATGGCATTCAATAGCAAATGACAATGCTAATTTTATGCAAAAGGCAGGAATAGAACACGCTAGGAAGTTGGTTATAGCAGAAGATAAAAGAATAAAGGCTGAAAAGGATAGTAAGAATATTTGGGATCAGGAATGGAAAGAACGTGCTAAGGGGAGAGATGAATGGAATAAATACCAAGAAAAGAATAAAAAAGAGGAGGTGAAGTCATGAGTGCCTACACCATAAGGATTTGTGAATGTAATTATTATGAGGTTACTGTTTACGCTGAGTCAGAAGAAGGTGCTAGGGAAGAATATGAATTAGGTCTTTGCTATCCAAACAATAATTTGGAAACTTTTAATGAGAATGGAACTTCAATGATCGTTGATGTTTCTCAGGAGGCTAAATCATGAATGCGAATTATTACAATCCTGATTTGACACATATATATCTACCATGTAGATTACATGTAGTTAACCACCCTATTGAATTGTAACTGACCTGTATTATGGAAACTCAAGCAGTCGATATATCCAAGAAACTCATTGATATATGCAAGCTTCATATGTCTGAATGGCACTCCCTCAAAGGGTTTGTGCATGACATGATCGCTCTTGGCATACAAACAAAATATAAAGACTTGACACCGTATGCTACAATGAAAACCGACCGACAGAAAGAAAAAAATAAAGAAGAAAGGGAGGTTTTCTATACTAGTAAAGTAGATAATATAATAAATAAGGAAAAATCAAAAAAATGGGTTTTTAAAGAAAATAAAATTCCTAAATCACTTGAGTTTTGTAAAGATTTAATCGTTAAGTTTTGGGCAGTTAAAAAGGGATTTCATACAGAAGATGCTTTTAAACTTTTAATCGGCATTAAAGGATTGGGTGGGATATATACAAATCATGGGCAGAGTGCCGTCTTAGATCAGCTAGAAGAGGGCATAGCGAATAAATGGCAAAGTATTACCTTAAAGAACTACGAAGCCTTTGGAAGACCAAAGAACGCTGATAAGGAACCTGTAACAGGTCATCCTGCTCAAAGACTTTGGAAAGATGGAGGGTTCGTAGATTAATAACACCGAGGGATAACCACGAAAGTCGTCTTGTCGTGGACAACCCTTGATTGACCAAAAACAACTAACTAAACAAATGCCAACAACAAAAACAAAAGCAGCAATCAATTCTCCAGTTGCAATTACTCCTCCTGATTTCAGGTTNGTAANTATGAGATTGAAAGGNNNNTCACCTCTTGTNATNAATCGCTTTAGNCAAAAAGCAATGGAAGAGATGAGAGCAACTCAAGANGCAGGNAGTACANCAAGAGCTAAAAAANTTCGTACNGCNAAAGACTTCAATGCTTTATATGAAGGTGCAAAGCACAAATCAATTGAAGGATGGGAAGGTATTCATGCTGCTGCTTTTAGAAATGCTGCTATTAGTGCTTGTCGTGCAGTTGGATTCAAAATGACTCACGCGAAACTAGCTTTCAGAGTGATAGAAGATGGTTGGGACATGGCTGATGGTGCTCCACTTGTCAAAATCCTTGATGGTGAAGCAGAACAGTGGGTTGCTCCTACTCGTAACGCTACTGGTGTGATTGATTTAAGAAGTAGACCTATGTATAAAAAATGGGGTGCTCAATTAAATATCGAATATGACGCAGGAATGCTAACTGCTGCCGATATTGGAAATTTAATTTCTAGAGTTGGGAAGCAAGTTGGAATTGGAGAGGGAAGACCTGATTCAAAACAATCTGCTGGACTAGGTTTCGGATTGTTTGACGTTGAATAACAAGTATCGCAGGCACGGAGAGTCGAGGTCAGGAAGGTAGCGAGAGGCGCAAGAGACACGGTTAGGCAGGCAAGGCAGCGTATGGAACGTACGGGTCTGGAAAGGACGGATAGGCAAGGAGTAGCAGGCACGGAATGGCGGATGCAGGTTGGCGGGGAGCGTCTGGGTCGGGTAGGGATTGTGCGTGTAGCGGTCGGGCAGGAATGGAATGGGGAGGCGTGACACCGATAGACACGGAGAGTTGAGGCAAGGTAAGGGGTATGGAGGGTAGCGGCACGGTGGGGATTATGGAGGCACGGCAGGCGAGGTGCGTCAAGGTAGCGAGGCGAAAGGTAGTGCAGGGAGAGTTGAGGTCAGGCAGGCTAGGTGCGGAGTGTCGGGAACTGGACGGGATTGNAGAGTTAAGGCATGGCATGGCAGGTATGGTGTGACGGGGAACGGGTGGAAAGGAGAGTCGAGACAGGCACGGCAGGTCTGGAGAGGGAGGNGGGCGTGGTAAAACTTGGACAGGACAGGCACGGAAACGCAGGCACGGTTTAATTTCAATTATTCACTTACTATTTTTCTTATGGCTAAAAAAAATTACGTCTACAAAAAAACAGCATTTGTTAGACGAGGAGTTAAAGCTCAANNNGCNGGNGAAGANCTAGAANGNATCAGCAAAGANCATGGNGAANTTACACCTCCTCTTGTTGTTGATGAAGCAAGACCNGAAGANTCTCCTATTCATGAAGTNTTTGANTGGGATGATTATGTGGCAGCAGAACANCATCGTGAACANCAAGCANGANANNTAATTCGTTCNATNNAAGTTGTNAANCCAGAAGGCAATACAGAACCTGTCTTCATTCACATTCATTCTGAACAGGCTTATTTACCAACTAAGACTGTTGTGAATAATGTTGATTTATATGAAGAAGCAAAAAGGTCAGCAGAAAGAAGGTTACAAGAAGCATCTTCTTCTTTAGCCCAATTAAAATCAATAGCAAGAAGAGGACAAAAACAAAAAGTCCAAACTGCTATTAATTTTCTTTCTAAAGCTCAAGATCAACTCGTTGAATAAAAACAATGGAACCGTTATTTAACAATCTTCGCTCTATTACTCTTAGGTTGAAGAAAGGATTACATACACCTAATCCTGCTAACCCTAATAGACCAATGTGGACTCTTGAGGATCTTGATGAGATTGCTGATGGTTCCAAATACAACATCGAACAAGCCAATAAGCACCTTGATATTTTCCCTAGAGGTTATCAAGGTGTGAGGTTTAAAAACTTAGCAAGGGAGAATCCTCCTCCCGAAATCAAAGAATCTGTAGAGGTCGTTGACCCTAAAGATTTCCCAACTAACTAAACCAATGGAAAACGATTTAAAAAAAATAAAGCTCAATGCTTTATATCAAAAACAAGAATCTGATGAACTCAGAAACAAATGGAAAAATTTAACTGATCAAGATCCAATTGAAAAAGATCTTGCTTTAAGTGAATACATCAAATCCAAAAGTAAATATTTAAAACTACTTGCACAAATTAAGGAGCATCAACAATGAATCCTTTTGCAAAGTGGATACACGTTCAAGCTTTAAAACGTAAAGATCCTTGGTCTTCTGTTTGGCTTGATCCTTTACCGATATATCGGAAAGAACCTGATCATAAATATATATGGGAACCTACAAATGAGGCTCTCCTATATTCAACAACTCAGGTATGTAATAACAAAACACCAGAAGCTTTAGCTAATATTGAACGNTATCGTTATGGNCCTGATGGATGGGANGCANGAGGTAAAGCTGTTCATTATGGATTAGAGCAAAAGATGTTAGGTGATCCTGATCCTGAATTTGGGATATATAGTGAATGGCTTGAACCACTACTGAGTCATCCTTTTTGGAAAAACTTTGAGCCTTGGTGTGTTGAATATATGCTTTGTGATTTGAAGAAGTCTGTTGGGGGACAATTAGATCTTTTGGGTTATGACCATGACTCAAGAAGATTAATGTTAATTGATCTTAAATCTCAAAGTAAATCAGGCAGAACTTATTCAACTAATGCTCAATTAGGAAGCTATGTAGAGGCACTAAAAACACATCATGGATTAGAAGTTGATGTATGTAAAACAGTATGGGCAAAGCCTGGAAAAACTAAGATTGGTGATGATCAACCTGTTAATGAATGCCTAGATGCATGGCATAAGGCATGGCAGACTTTTGAAGAGAAACAAGAAATTCCTTTTTAATGAATGAAATTTTTATTCCTGTAATAGGAATCCCTGCTCCTCAAGGAAGCAAAAGACACGTGGGACATGGGATCATGATTGAAAATAGTAAACGTGTAAAACCTTGGAGACAGGACGTAAAAGAAGCAGCATTAAATCATTACGATGGAGAGATTATTGATCAAGCTGTAGAGATAGAAATTATATTTTTATTTGCTAGACCTAAAAGTCATTACGGAACAGGAAAAAACTCAAGGAAGTTGAAACCTTCTGCTCCTGTATTTGTAACAAGTAAAGGAAAAGGTGATCTTGAGAAGCTGGAAAGATCTACTTATGACGCACTATCTCAAAGTAGTGGAGGGAGTGTTTTGAAAGATGATTCTTTGGTTGTGCAAAATAAAAACATGAAAAGGTATTGCGTAGAAGGAGAACATCAGGGAGCGAAAATAATCATAAGAACACTACATTGACCTTTCTAATCTAATAGGTTAGACTTTTAAAGTACAAACGCACGAACAATGCCAAACCAATCAAAACCTAAAGAAGGATCTATTCCTGATTTATCTGGCCTTATTTCAAAAGAAGATCTTCACAAAAAAGGATCTTTTGCCACATATATGAATTGGGCAAGAACAACTCAGTATTTAAGAGAACATGCCCCAAATTGGGAGTTTCATCTTGAATGCAGATTAGACACACAAGAATATGTATGGGCTGCTCCTGACGGAACTGGCTATTTGATGTGTTTCTTCAAGAACGGAGAAAAGAAAACACCTTTGTTTCCTTTCCCGATCATGGACAACAGGAACAATCCTTTACCTTTAGAGAAAATTAGTGCAAGAGATGTCAGCGACTCGCATCGAAGAGGCCTATGTGCCTGTGCTGCCTTTGTTTTTGGGTTGGCATATGAATTGTGGGCAAGGATTGAAATAGAAGAAGCAGCACTAGTAGATGCAGCTCCTATCAAGAAAGAGATTGCTCGCTCTCCTCAAAGAGGTGCCAATGCAAAAAAACTTGCTAATGAAATGATTCAAGGAAATCCCTTGGAAGATTTATACAGAGATTTGCAGGATTTAGCTCCTAACTTAAGGAGTGAAACTTTGCAGCAGTTCAAAGCTTTGCGTTTCCCTAAATCAGATATTGCAGGAAACAAAGGATTGTTTGAACTTATTAAAACTGAGCAGCACATCAACGATGTCAAAGCCATTATGGAAGACATAAAAATTGATTCTCCGTAATGACACCTGAAGCTGTTGATCACGCTGCAAAAGCAGTCCTTACACAACTTTCAAACAGACGTAAATGTAATGTCGAGTCTCAAAAAAACGGCATTAAAACAAGTAAACTAATTAACCATTTCAATTACTATGGCTGACTTTTCTAACTTCGTTCCTGCTTTCACTTATCCAATCAAATGGTCTGTAGGTGACAACACTTTTGACGATGCAGATAAATTTCCTAAAACAATAGGTCTTGCAATTCCTGTTGAATCAATTCCTGGTCTTATTGACTTATTAATGGCATTAGAAGCTGATACTTCTAAGCACAAGCAAGGGAAGGTTTGGAGCAAAGAAAATGGAGAGGAGAAAAAACCTGTTGTCTATTTGAATGGCAAAGGTATGAACTCAAACGATGGATATGGTTGCTATGGCAATATCAGTCCTAGAAAAATCGAAAGGAATACTCAACCTGATTTCTAAACCAATACAGGGTCATCATGAATGGCCCTTTTTTTTAAACCAATGAAAACCACTAAATCTTATTCCCCTAAAGTTTCAATCGAAGTTGAAAAACTTGAAGCTTTAATCAAAATCTGCGATGGTGCAATCAACCATAGCGTTCAAACAGAAGTATTTATTAGTCACAACCCTCAAGTTCATGCAAGGGAACTTCGTAAAGCATTAACGACAATTACTGCTGAGTTGAAAGAACAAAAAAGAAAATGGACTTGCTTAATAGGAAGAGCTGGAGAATTAACAGAAGAACTTGATGAACTAAATCAAGAAGATCAAGAAAGATTTATGCCTGATCAAGAGATTGCTTTCTTGCATGATTT
>FUFK010038286.1_pt1 | contig 10826 bp, 7 predicted proteins | sample 1021851 | NCBI WGS metagenome assembly FUFK01 (sample SAMEA51879418, study PRJEB19060) | metagenome
CCTAAGTCTGTTGTTTGTAATGTAAAGTATGTCTGACCTGTTAAAGCATCACCCACAGGTGCACTAGTGAATGATATAGTGTTACCAAGATTAGCATCTGCAAGAGTTGCAGCAAGTCTAATTTGGTTATCTGCTAATGCATTTGCTACAGTAGCAGCAACAGCATAATAAGTTGTATTTTCTGCTAATGGATTTGGGAACTGCCCAGTAAGTTGTTGAAGTGTTACTTTTGTACCTGTTGGTATTTTAGTGTTATATGGGAAGTTAAGAGTACTATTAGATTGCAATCCAACCCATGTGTGAGTTACTCTTGCTTGAACTGTAGGAGCAGCTAAGAAACCTCTACCCTCATTAATAATTTGAACAGATTGTATAACTTCATTTTCTATTTGTGCTCTTGTTTCAAATAAAGATCCACCTCCACCAACAAGAACAATCTCAGGTGTCGATACAAAGTTTGCACCACCATTAGTAATAGTAAAGTAGTCCAGAACCTGAGTTCTTGTAAGTTGAAGGTTATATGTTGTATTAAGTTCTGGTTTTAGAGTTCTATCGTGAGAATAGTTAAATGTGATGTTATCTCCACCAATCTTCAATATCTCACCCATATCAGATGACTTAAGTAATATAGAAGCACCTGAACCTGTTTTTTGAGTAATATTAACTACTGGAGCACTTTGATACTGAATACCACCACTTTCTATATTAATGCTATTAACACCTTCATTAATAATGATAGCGTTAAACTTAGCATTGATTCCATTACCACCAGTAACTTCGATGTTAGGAGCAGAGAGATAACCAGATCCACTGTTTGTAACAGTAATACTATCTACAGAAGCATCTAATAGAGTAGCGATTGTTGCAGGATTAGCATGTGCCAATCCATTAACTGTCACAGTAAAGTCTTCGTTAGATGCACCGCCTGGTATCTTTGTACCATCAAAAGTGATGACATCACCTAATGCATACGCAGTACCACCTGCGGTTACTGTGATAGTTGCTATCCTTCCGTTACCATCTGTGGCAACTGTGAAAGTGGCACCTGTACCATTGACAGGAGCAACACTGGTTTGAGTCACCCCAGTAGTTGTTGTATCTGCGGTATATGTTCCGTTACCTGCTGGTTGAGTTATAGTTGTGATTGTATCTACTGATCCATAGTAAGGATCATCAAATATAATAGATGGAGCAGCTCTATAGTTCGATCCTTGGTTTGTAACAGTCACTTCTGTAAGTGCACCACCACCAGAGACCACAGTTGCCACAGTTGCCTGAATTCCATTTATTGCACTTATAGATGCTTGTGAATCCGCACTATACACATTATTGGTCTCAGCAACCCCAGTAGAGAACATAATGTATCCTTTGTTAGCAGCACCTGTTCTTTCGTTTCTAAGTGGTTTAACTCTTAATACAGATGTAATTGGATTGTAACTAATTACTTGACCTCTAGCAGTCTGGTTTCCTTGAGTTGGTTGTGATATAAGAATTTCATTTGGAATAAAAGTTCCCAGTATACCTGTAAGTGTCAAATCAACATAATCTGGTAATGTAACAACTCCAGTTGGTAAAGATGAGTTATTATACCCAGATCCTTCGTTTGTAACCGATACGTTAGATAATGATCCAGAAATAGTCGCAGTAGCAGTCGCACCAGATCCAGATCTAGTAGATCCACTTAATTTTGGAAGAGATGAGTAATTTCTACCAGGATCACCGATAGTGATTGATGCAATACCTCCAGATGGGTATATTGAGTCTGTAGTGTAAGATACGCCAGTTGTGTACCCACTTTCAGGTGCTACCTTCATTTCGTAGGTAAAACTTGTATCAGTTCTTGAAAATACTTGATGAGTGCCTATTATCGGATCATTAATTGCTGTAAAGTAGTTTCCACTTGTAGATCCTTGAATATCGAAATAATAGAAAATTCCTGGTAAATCATTGACTAAAATCGTAATAGATGTCTGATCTGAAGTAATTGCGTCTCTAACTTCATCAGTAATATTCTTATAAGTGAAAATATCGGTATTTGCGGAATCTAACGTAAATGCAAGTGTTTTTCCAACATTACTGGAATCAGAAGTGTCAAAAGTGTATTTGTGCCCATTAATCAGTTTTAATCTTGGTTCTTTGACATAAACCTCTGCAGCTGTAATTGTAGCAGCTGCAATAGTTGCAAAATTACGTTTTACGGTAAATCTGTTTAATGTATCACTACGAACAACTGTATAGTCTGTTTTATTATATTCAGAAGGTGTGACACCTGAAAGATTGACTATATCGCCTATTTCAAGCTGATGAGCTTTATTAAGATGAATTTGTGCTTCAGTTTCAACTTGGGTCAATGTTATAGTGAAACCCGAACCTCCATTATTACCTATGTTCAAATCTGAAGCAGTAATAGTGTCACCGACGTTATATGCGGTTCCCATCGCTGTAAGTGTTACCGTAGTAACCGAACCACCAGAAACGACGATAGTTGCTTTTCCACCCTTACCAGATCCATTAGTTTCTAGAGGAACTCCAGTATATGTACCATTAAGGTATCCAGAACCACCTGTAATGCTAGACCACCCACCTTGGTACAAATTACCATCTGTACGTTTTCTCAAGTAAGTCCAGTTCATAGAACCATCAGTAAGAGTACCAGATTCATGAGTTGGTGCTGTTGAACTAGATGTACCAGTGGAAGCAAGATAAACTCGGTCTTGAACGTAAATTAGGTCACCTAAACTGTATGCAGTAGTATTTTGATATGGAGCAACAAGTTTCATGCTACGTACATCAGCATAATTAAAATGATACCTACCACCAATAATTTTTGTCTTAATAGTTCTTGTATAGAGGTTATCCACTACACTAATAACCTGTGTATCACCAGCTTGTAGTAAATGATTATCTGCAGTATTAACAGTTGCAAAATACCTGTTTTCACCTGTTACCTCAGACATAGAAACAGAATTAACGGATAAACCCTCAATAGCAGACACTACTGCACTTACACCTTCTCCACCAGTACCAGTATTATCAAATTGAAGTCTATCATTAACTTTATAGTCTTTACCGCCACCTTCAACTAGATATTGGTCAACACCTGCAGATGAATATTTGTTAGTTGCTGAAACTACCATAGAATCAGCACTACCACCTCTAATTACTGGATAGTAACTGAAATACCCAATTCCATCTTCAAGATATGTTAATACTTCACCAGTTTCCATCACAATCAATGTTGTGGTGTCTTCTAGTGCCAAGAAGAAGTCAACTCTGTTATCAAGTTTCTTTCTCTTCGCTACAATGTTATCTGTACCGATAAATGGGGCTTTATACCTAATTGCGTCTTCTGTAAAGTTTTTCTGCAATCCATTACCATCCCAGTTTACAGAATCAGCTTCTGAGTAAAAATTAGGTCCTATAAAGTAAGGAAACTTGGGTTCACCAGCAGAACCTTTGATTGTAGCAAAATATGCATAAACTCCATTTGGATATTCTGGAGTAACGCAAAATCTACCATTATATTGGTCTAAATCTCCAGATCCTTCCGTATATTCATAATCTTCAATATAAGTCCCCATAGGGTCGCTCAGACCGCTTAGAAGAGCATCTCTAGAGGTCTTTACATCATAACTAGAGATCATTAACTTATATGAGTTAAATGGAGCTGCATTTTGTGGATCTTCAAAACCATAAGGTCCATATATGGGATGTCCATCATATGCCCAACCAATAATCGGTGAATGTGAGGTAGGATTTAATTCTTGTAATGAATCATTAATATTATCTCTTAATAAAAATCTAAGTTGCTTAGGATTATACAAATATCCATATTCTCCACCATATATCAAATAGTTCTCCCCTTGCATGGTTGTACCATTTGCATAGTCTACAGTTTTCCTATTTGTGAACTGATTTGATGCAACTCCTAGTTCTTGATAAGTTGCTGCTTCATTAAATGTTAATTCTGTTAACTTAGTCTGAAATTGTGCACCAGATCCAGGATATACGATACTAACTGTTGTAGCACCTGCACTATACCCTACACCTTTGTTTGTTATGATAATACCAGTAACAATATTACTAGAAAGGTCTACTTGAGCAAATGCAGTAGCACCAACTCCGTCTCCAGTGATAACAACGTCTGGAGCACCGAAATATCCACCACCACCAAATGTAACAATAATACTTTCAATCTTTCCGTTTAATATAGAAGGATATGCAACAGCACCACTACCAGAGATCAAATTGATAGTTGGTTCGTAATCATATTGAGTTCCTGGATTAGTAATGTTGATTACATCAATAGGACCTCGACAAGTTGCAGTTGCAGTTGCCCCAGAACCATTACCACCAGTAATTGTGATGGTAGGAACGCTAGTGTAACCAGATCCACCACTAACAACGTTAATACCAGTAACTACACCAGACGTAATCACTGCACTAGCAGATGCTTGGTTATCTGAGGTTGCTCCACCACCAGTAATTGAAACAATAGGTTCTGTGGTATATCCACTACCACCATTAGTTACGTTTATAGCAGTTACAGATCCTTTTACTGTAACAGTTGCTTCAGCAGGTGTTCCTTCATATATCCAGTTAAGTTGACCTACTGTTTGTTCACCAGAAGTGTGTGTTGGGTACAATGTAGGAGATGATGTACCTGCAGAAAGAGATCTATACCTATTTCCGTTATGCTTGACTCTAATACCAGAAGCATACACTGTATTCAGTTTATAATCTGATTCAAACTCAACTGTAGGAGGGTTTGTGATATCATAACCTTCTCCACCATTAACTTTAGTGATTGATTTCAATCCACCAAACTTTTTCTTAGATTCTCCTTTATATGAAAAGAATGGAACACCATTTGCACCAATACCGACCTGACCAACAGGAGTAGCAGTTTTAGTACTTTTAGTTGATGGTGTAAGAGGTATTCTCTTAAGATATCTTTGGTTACCAGGATTTAAGTCTCCAGAACCAAAAGGACCTACCTTATGCGATGGTACACCTGTACTAGTAACAATAGCATCTGTACTACTCTTGTAAGTATTTTGTACATCTGCTGTAAATTGACTGATTCCAACGTTAATAGAGTTGAAGTCACTTCTACCAAAAGCAAACTCTCTAGCAATATAAAATTCAAAGTTTGATATACCACCAGCTGGTGATGTACTGAATATAAACTCAAATTCAGTATCACTAATAATACCTGCAACATCATGCAAGTTATTATAGATGTCTTCAGGAGCATTGAGGATCCTAATTACATCATCTCTCATTAAACGATGTTTTTCTTTTGTTTTAACAGTACAACGTACCGTACCATCTGGATTGACCTGTCCTAGGGTCGCAGACTCGCCTCTCAGTGCCTTTCTAACATTGTATATGTAACTATCCCATATTGGATCAATACTATCGAAACCAGGTGCTGCTGGTGTTGTGACTTTACTATCTGGAAGATAATATTTACCACCACTTGCTAATACAACACCTCTAGTACCACCATAGACTTTTAACTGAATTTCAGAGTTGTCTATATTGGAATATCCGTAAATTTTGAATGCAGCAAATACTTCTTGACCTGCATCATGTGCTACATTGGTTGTATTTTCTCTTGCACGTGTACAACCTAAAAATTGGGTTACAGTCTTATCTGTATAGTTAATAATCTCATCTTCAATTCTAAATCGTCCATTTTGCTCTGGCCAACCAATTGTAGAGTCAACAGTTACTACCGTGTCAGTTAAATTACCTCCAAGGTCTGCAGAAAGGGTAGATTTGTATGGTGTAACAAATGTACCTAGTGAATTATTAGTATCTACGTCAATTTCAAAGATTGTGCCACTTGCAGTAAAAACTTCAACAACTCCTTTGACGTAAATTCGAGCAGAAGCGACATTTGGGTCATTTGTATCGTTTTCTTGGTATAATACTTGCCCTACAAGATCAATGGGGTTTCCAGAAACAGCAACCGCACGAATTACCTCCCTAGAAGTGTAATATGCATCAGATGGTTTGAATATTCTGTCTCTTGGGTAGTTAACATCCGATTCTACGCCAAATAGTGTTCTTAGAACAAACTGGAATGACCTTGTTGACCCTTTTGAAGCATAGAAGTCTTTAATTCTCTTAATTACAGTTGATTCAGTAACTCCACTGGCAAAATTCTTCGGAAATGTCGATAAAAACTGTTCTTTGAACTTTCCAAGAACGTAAAGTGGAAAAATGTTGTTTAAATTAACAACTTTTGCTCCAAGTTCGTGTGTTGCAGCAGTTGTACTCTCAAATTGGTAAGTTCCAACCTCTCCAACTGCCTTTACAGCGTTAAATCCTCTTGTACAATCTTGAAATAGTGTAGATCCTCTCTTTTGGTAGTAAATGATCTCGTCATCTACAAGCAAAAGACCCTCATCTGGAAAATCACGAGTAGATTCAACGTCAACTGCAGTTGAAGATGTTGTTAACGCTGAAATAAGTTTAGTTTCAGTAACTAGACTGCCATAATTGTCAATATTGTAATAATCTGACCAGTTTTGAATTACATCAAAACAATATCCTTTTAATTCTTGTGATTTATAGTAATGCTTAACAAATGATATGAAGGTTGGATAATTTTCCTGTACAAACGAAGCAAACTGTCCCGTAACACTTAGGGATATTTGCGATTTAGATTCAGGACTAACCTCAGACGGTACTGGAGGTACAGATACCGTTGTGGTTGGGGTAGTCCATGAGCTAACCTTCCATGAAGAATTTGTCATCTGTTAATTAGTTATAGCTGGACTCTGGTACCACTCCTGTACCAGATAAGTTTGAACCACTACTGATAGTGTCTTCTACTACACTTACAGTCGTATTATCTATACCTATTGTCAAATAGGTTTCTCTCAATGAAATCAAATCGTTTGATTCTGGAGTTGCAGCAATCTGTAATTGATTATTTGCTATATTTGTAGCTTGAATGATTAGATCATTAACCACAATTTCACCCATACTGTAATCTACAGTACCCCATAATCCATCAACATACTCAAATTCACCAGTTCCTTTAATATAATACAGTCTCAATAAACCTGCACCGTCATCATTTAGGTAATAAGTGTTGAAATCATCTCCAACAACTTTAAATCCGCTAGTAGAAACGCATGGTTTTGTGCTTGTTCCTTGCTTAATGCGGTTACCATAGCATATTTTATAGTTCACACGTGCACCAAGTGTCACATCGACGTTCTTTCTCATCTTGAGACGAGTGATATTTGAAGTAATTGAGACTTCTGAACCATCAATTATACTCTGAAGTCGAGAATATTTGAACTTCCCGCCAAATTTATTAAATTCTCCGCTAGAATTTAAGACAGTTAACGCAGCAAGCACTGCATTTTTCACTTGAGATGCTTCATTCCGCGTAATATTTGGATTAAAATACACAAAACTGTCAATATCAATGTATAAAATGGACGGATCAATGATTGNTGGCTGAATTGCTGCGACAGAATACTCTCTTAACCTTTTCAAAATGACATTTTTCTCAGAAAGAGATAATTTGTCTGCATTTTTTGGTTTAATTGCCAAGAAAACTTTTCCATATTCGGGTGGTTCTGCTTCTTCACCGCCATAACAAGANATAGATCCTATNTTTGGNTAGATCTGTGGNAGAATTGCTTCATAATCCTGTGTNGAAACTGCTCTACCAAATGCAGAATAGAATTTAGGAGCAGAAAATTTGATTGCTTCTGTNNTTTCTGCTCTNGCACCTCCATCTGGGAANGAAGTAGCANNNGTANNGATACCAGAAGTAATTGCATTTCCTAGNTTATCTCTAAATGTANCAATATTCTCGAATACTTTTAGACCATTTGCACCAGTTCCACTAGATGTAGAATAAGATACGCTTATNACATCTCCATTNNCTAANTCTTTTCCAACCTTTCCGTCACCAAACAGAATTTCTGGGATCTCATATTCAGATTCTTCTAAGAAAAATACCTTAGAAGTAGAATCAATCTTTGTAATATCTGTTGCTTGTAGATAACGTTCTGTGACAGTTCCAGAAGTAACCTCAACTCTCATAGAAGTTGTGTCTGCATTCTTATTAGTAAGTATAAATCTTTGTCTCTGGTTTATATCTTTTACAAATGTATCTGTTAAAAATACACCTTCAAATAATGTAACACCTGTAAATGTTGCAATTCCACTTGTACTGTCAACACTCTGTGTCAAATCTGTACCAAGTGAGAACACAAAGTTGTTATTATCCAATCCTGTGAAGTTTAAAACTAGTCCTTTGTTAATTGTAACAGTTTTTGGGTATGGAACTACGGTCTGAACTGTTATATCAACAGTACATTGTGCCGATCTTGCTGATTTTGGAGTGTAACCAATCATTCTAGCAAGTTTTACTACGTTTTCACGCAAAACAGCAGTCTCTAGGAACCCTTCATTGACTGCTAGGTTCGCATTGACTGCTGTATAGTAAGTATTGTACGCTAAAACGTCTAAAAGCACTGTCAAAGACGATCCTTCAAAGTCATAATCACTAAATTGATCTTGACTTCTTAGATAATCTTTAATTTGTGCCTTTATCTCGTTAAATTCGAGGGCGTTGACCTGATTAAATGCCATTATGGTTTAAATACTAAATCAATATTATCAAATCTTGGTGGTAAACCCATAATAACGTATGCTACGCTTACATCTAGATGATTTCGATCCTCAGTGAACGTTGTCTTAACCTCATATACCGCTACTCTGGGTTCATGGGTATTAATAGATTCTTTAATTCGTCTCTTGAGTGCTCTTGCGTCGTTTGCATTAAAATTTTCAAACAACAATCCGATGATATTACCACCGAATGCTGGATCAAAAGGTTTCTCGTAGAAATTNTAGAATACAATATTTTTGACTGATTCTTTTATGGCTGCTTCATTGTTCAGTGCCAAAATATCATTTGTCACCGCATTCTTTTCAAAAGTTAAAGAGAAGTCACGAAATGACTTCGATATTAATGCCACAAACTAACCTAGTAGTAACCTCAGGTATATTTATACTTCTTTTTGTGACTTTTTTCTCAATCCTCTATCACAGCGTGGATCTGTAATAAGATACCTGCAATATTCATTCCCATGATCGTAGAAATGATCACTCATATCTACGGGAACGTTAGCATTTCTTTTGCCATCTACAATTCTATTTGCCTTGGCCACGATACCTCTTCTTTGCCTTATTTCTAGATGTAGCAGAGTACTTGCTATGCTGTCCTCTACCTTGTCTTGTTTTCTTTGGTCTAGACTCAATCAAAGATTGACCCATACTGTATCTCATTGCCATAATGTTATCCTGCGAATACGTTTGAAGAACCAGCTGCCACTGATGTGCAACCACCTAGTCCATCTCCTACTCTACCACAACCTTTGCCATTTACAAAGACCGTAGAACTACCACTTGATATAGAAGCAGAGTGTGGAGGACATGGATTACCTGGTTTTAAATGAATGGTGTTCTTATCTCCTTGACGAGAGATAGGTCTACCATTACAGAAGACGTTACCTGAACCCTGTGCTCTGTTCATTCCAGAACAATGGGATACATCTGCATCTCCGACTCGTGTGACTGCTGGCATTTTAACTATAATAATTTGCTACGAAGGCACGAACACCTTCCCATGAATTATATATCTTCAATTCAAGTACGAAGGTTGCAGGTGTCTGTGCAACTAGGTTACCTGATGTACCTGCTTCCCATTGTACAGTAATATCAAAGAACCTACTGACATANAATGTACCATCTTGTTCAAGATCATAGTAGATCTTATCTCCTGGCATATTAATTACTCTTTCAATTACTATAGGGGTCTGTGTCTTATCTGATTGCCCTTGATCTACGTATTTGAATATATCAACGAAAGGATCCTGTAGAGTTCCTCCTATGTTGACAGATGTAGTACCAGGTGTAATTACTAGGTCAGGTTCATTTGCAGGTGCCTGTAAAGCAGCATCTACATTGGTTACATTACATACCTGAGGTGATGAAACAGTACATGTTGCACTCACCGTCTCGTTCATAGCAAAGTTAGGTCTAGTTATATCTGCTAGACCCGTTACTTCATCTGGTGTTATGCTGACTGCCATATTGCTCTGCTAATAATCCGTTCTTGACTGCTATTTCGTACATTAGACTATGAATGGTCATATCGTATGCGTTCGTCCATGGTTGTGTCTTCTCATTCTCTATCCAACACTGAAGACTTCCATATTGTGCCTTTGGTATATCNTCCCTAAACCATGAATCGTACTCNAACTCGTATTTGNTCATTTNCGTTCNCTTGTCATTAACTCCTGCAAGTAATCTGCGTACTTACTCATCTCCACATGGTCNTTTACANNNTGTGGTGGTTCTGGAGNTCTTGGNGCGAATTCTATCAGATGGTCAAAGGTATCAGGNAAGTCNTTTGCTCTTGTATACCTTGTGATCTGATCNTTATCTCGGATAACGAATTCTCCTTCTAGTGATTCCAGTCCTAACATGGTTTGTACTTACTATATGAATATTTAGAGNTCAACGACGCGATTTTTGCCCTTTGGTTAGGATTCGCGATTTTTTACCAGTTAATGTCATCTATCTCAGAGAGTTCCAAACCCCCTCCGACAACACTCTGAGGTTGCTGTTCCTTACTCTGAAGTCTTTCCTCATGATCGCATACAACATCGACGAGCTTCTCATACTCCTCATGACCAGGTCTTCGCATGAGTAGGTTAGACTTCTTAACTTTTTCTTCGAGTGCTTCTAATCTAACGAGAAGTTCTTCGTTTGATAAATGAGAG